>WNFA01000463.1_pt1 | contig 31944 bp, 28 predicted proteins | sample 5400481 | NCBI WGS metagenome assembly WNFA01 (sample SAMN13153340, study PRJNA577476) | soil metagenome | isolation source: 120 cm saprolite under Douglas fir tree site 2 hole 1 replicate 2 | place: USA:California | collected 2015-04-18 | reverse complement strand
TCGGCGCGGCAATGTGGCGGTTTTGCGGACATCTTCTCGCGATCCTCGTGCTCACGGCAAGCGCAGCGGTTGCGCGGCCGCCGGACGAACTCGCCATCGGCGTCATCCAATTCCCGGCGACGCTCCACCCCAGCATCAATGCCATGACCGCCAAGAGCTATGTGCTCGGCATGGTGCGGCGGCCGCTCACCACCTACGACGCGCAGTGGCGCCTCGTCTGCATGCTCTGCGTGACGCTGCCGACCATCGAGAACGGCCTCGCCGTGCCGCTCGATCTCGGCGGCGGCAAGCGCGGCATCCGCCTCACCTACACCTTGCGGCCGGACGCGCGCTGGGGCGACGGCGTGCCCGTCACCACCGCGGATGTGCGCTTCACCTACGAGGTCGGGCGCAACCCGAAGAGCGGCATCGGCAATTCCGAGCTCTATCGCCGCATCACGCGCATCGAGGCGAAAGATGCTAAAACCTTCACCGTCGAGATGGACAAGCTCACCTTCGACTACGCCGCGCTCGACGATTTCGAGCTCCTGCCGGAACATCTCGAGCGGGCTGCCTTCGCCGATCCGACGCAATACCGCTTCCGCACGCTGTACGACACCGACTCGACCAATCCCGGGCTCTATTTCGGCCCTTATCGCGTCACCGAAGTGGCGTCGGGCTCGCATATCGTGCTGGAGCCCAACCCCACCTGGTGGGGCGAGAAGCCCGCTTTCCGCCGCATCGTCGTCTGGGCGGTGGAGAACACGGCGGCGCTCGAGGCCAATCTTCTGGCCGGCGGCCTCGACATGGTGGCGGGAGAATTGGGCTTCTCGCTCGACCAGGCGCTCGCCTTCGAGAAGCGGCATGGCGACCGCTTCACCGTGCTCTACAAGCCGAGCCTCTCCTTCGAGCATGTCGAGCTCAACCTCGACAATCCCGCGCTCGCCGACAAGCGCGTACGCCAGGCGTTGCTCTACGGCATCGATCGCGACGCCATCAGCAAGCAGCTCTTCGCGGCACGCCAGCCCGTCGCGGCGAACTCGGTCTCGCCGCTCGACTGGGTCTACACCGACGATGTCCCGCATTACGCCTATGATCCCGCCAAGGCACGCGTGCTGCTCGACGCCGCCGGGTGGCGCGGCGAGGATGGCGGCATCCGCCGCAACGCGGCGGGCGAGAAGCTCACGCTTGACCTCGCCACCACCGCCGGCAACCGCATCCGCGAGCTGGTCGAGCAGGTGCTGCAGAGCCAATGGCGCGAGATCGGCGTCGAGCTGCACCTGAAGAACCAGCCGGCGCGCGTGCTGTTCGGCGAGAGCGTGACCAGGCGCAATTTCACCATGGCGCTCTTCGCCTGGACCAGCGCGCCCGAGAACGTGCCGCGCACGACGCTGCGCTCCGACGAGATCCCGACGGCGGCAACCGGCTGGCGCGGCCAGAACTATGCCGGCTTCAAGAGCGCCGAGGCCGATCGGCTCATCGACGCCATCGAGATCGAGCTCGACCGCGATCGCCGCGCGGCGCTGTGGCACCGCCTCCAGGCGCTCTACGCCGAGGAGCTGCCGGCGCTGCCGCTCTATTTCCGCGCCGATGCCTATGTGCTGCCGAGATGGCTGAAGGGCGTGACGCCCACCGGCCACCAATACCCGACGACGCTGTGGATCGAGCAATGGCGCGTCGAAGGGCGGGAGCCGGGGTCGTGACCCGCTTCATCCTCACCCGCCTCCTGCAGGTGCTGGCGGTCCTCGCCGTGATGTCGTTCGTCATCTACGCGCTCATCGGGCTCATGCCCGGCGATCCCATCGACCAGATGCTCACGGCCGACCCGCATCTGACCGCGGCGGACGCGGCGCGGCTCAAGGCGCTTTACGGGCTCGACCGGCCCTTGGCGGAGCGCTACCTCGCCTGGGCGCGCTCGGCGCTCGCCGGCGATTTCGGCTATTCGCGGCTCTACGCGACGCCGGCCGTCGCCGCGCTGATGCCGCGGCTCGGCAACACCGCACTGCTGATGCTGTCGAGCTTCGTGCTGGCGCTGGCGATCGCCCTGCCGCTCGGCGCCGCGGCGGCGCAGCGGCCCGGCTCGGCGCTCGACGCCGCCGCCAATCTGCTGAGCTTCGCTGGCATGTCGATCCCGCCCTTCTGGTTCGCGCTCGTGCTCATCCTCGTCTTCGCGGTGGCGCTGGGCTGGCTGCCGGCGGGCGGCGTCGCCACGATCGGCGACGGCGGCGTCATCGACCGCGCGCGCCACTTGGCGCTGCCGGTGGCGACGCTCACCGTCGCCAGCATCGGGACCTATCTGCGCTTCATGCGCGCCGCCATGATCGAGGCGCTGCGCCAGGATTACGTGCGCACCGCGCGCGCCAAGGGGGCGAGCGAGCAGCGCGTGGTGTGGGGGCACGCGTTCCGGAACGCGCTCGTCCCCGTCATCACCGTGGTCGCGCTCTCCTTCGGCTCGCTCTTCTCCGGCGCGCTCATCACCGAGACCATGTTCGCCTATCCCGGCATGGGCAAGCTCATCTACGACGCCATCCTCGGCAACGACTTCAACCTGGCGCTGGCGGGATTGCTGTTCGCGACCTTGCTGGTGCTGCTGTCCAATCTGGCCGCCGACATCGCCTATGCCGCGGCCGATCCGCGGATCACCTACCGATGAGCACGGCCCTCGCGAGGTCGGCGTCGTCGCGCTGGCGCCGCGCCTTCGCGGTGCCGCAAGCTGCTGCGAGCGCGAGCGTGCTCGGCGCCATCTGCCTGGCGGTCGCGCTGGCGCCGCTGATCGCCGCGCTGCTCGGCGCCGACGCGCACAAGGTCGATCTCTACCAGCGCCTGGCGCCGCCCTCGCTCCATCACCCGCTCGGCACCGACGAGCTCGGGCGCGACCTCCTGCTGCGCCTGCTGGAGGGCGGGCGCGTGTCGCTGTTCGTCGGCATCAGCGCCGCCCTCGCCGCGGCGGGGCTCGGCACGGCCGTCGGCCTTGTCGCCGGCTATCGCGGCGGCAGGATCGACGCGGCGCTCATGCGCTTGACCGACGGCGTCATCGCCCTGCCCCTGCTGCCGCTGCTGGTCGTGCTCGCCGCCATCGACCTGCGCAAGCTCGGGCTGCCGGCATGGCTGGTGCAATCGGAAGCGGCCAGCCTCTACCGCATCATCGTGCTGGTGTCGCTGGTGGGGTGGACGACGGTGGCGCGGCTGGTGCGCGGCGCGACGCTCAGCCTGCGCGCGCAGGATTTCGTGCGCGCCGCGCTGGCCCTGGGCGCCAGCCCGCGCCGCATCATGCTCGTGCACATCCTGCCGAACCTCGCCTCGCCGATCATCGTCGCCGCGACGCTCTCGGTCGGCCACATGATCCTGCTCGAATCGGTGCTGAGCTTCCTCGGCCTCGGCATCGAGCCGCCGCTGCCGAGCTGGGGCAACATGCTCACCGGCGCGCAGGAGACCATCGGGCTCGCGCCGCAGCTGGCCCTCTATCCCGGGCTCCTCATCTTCCTCACGGTGATCGCCTGCAACTTCCTCGGCGACGCGCTGCAGGACGCCCTCGACCCGCGTGCGCCGCGGCGCTGAGGGTCAGCGCGCGCGGCGCAGCAGGGCGATGTCGTTGGCGGCGTAGACCACCGGTCCGCAGCTCTCGGCGAGCGCAGCGGCGTGCTCGGGCGTCGCCAGCAGGAAATCGAGCGGATACGCCGCATTCCCGGTGCAGCCTTGCTCGAAGACGGTGCGGCGGAACTCCAGGCGGCGATACCATTCGACGATCTGCGGATCGTTGGTCGGCACGAACTTGAACATGACCAGCGAGGGATGCCCGGTGCGCCGCTCGAAATCGAGGTAGGACCACTCGATCTGCGGATCGATCAGCACGACGCTGCCGGGCGCCGCGCGCTCGGCCAGCGCCGTGGCAAGGGCGCTCTTCCCGGCGGCAAGGCCGGCGCGCTGACGGTCGGCCTGGACGCGCTCGGCAGCGCCGATCAGGAACACCGGCATCAGCAGCGCCAGCGCCGCCACCCGCGCCGCCGTAAAGCCGGGCAAGCCCGCCGCCGCGAGATAGGCCATGACGAAGGCGAGCCAGAGCAGCAGGATCAGCGCCGCCGGGCGGAAGAGATAGAATTTGCCGAGCACCTCGCGCTCGCGGTCGAGGTATGAGGCGGCCAGCGCCACGAACAGATAGGCGAGCAAGCCCGCCAGCCACAGCGTCGTTACCTTCCAGCGCGCGGCTTCCGGCTTGCGCGCGATCACCAGGCAAGCCGCCAGCATGACCGCCGCTGCCACGCAGCCGGGAAGCCACTGCGCCAGGAAGGAGTCGAGGCCGAGGAAGGGCGCGACGTGCCAGGGGGCGCGGATGATCGAATAGATGACATCGGGCGGCGGCAAGTCGGCGGGCTGTACGAAAGCACGCCCGTCGGCGAGCCGTGACCAGGCGATGACGGCGAACAGCGGGGCGACGGCGACAAGGAACAGCGCGGCGGAGGCGAGGACACGGCCGAACTCGCGCCGGTCCTCGACAAGCCGACCGGCCATCGCCGCGCAGAACCAGAAGCCGCCGACGAGAAAATGGAAATAGGTGGCTTGCGCGAACAGCAGCGTCGGCGCGAGGAAGGACGGCCCGGTCGCCGCCATGTAGAGGCCGGCGAGCACCAGGCAATACGAGATGACCTTGGCCTCGAAGCCGTTGAACAGCCACTCCCCGCCCATGAGGGTCTGTCCGGCGAGCGCATAGACCACCACCACCAGCACGGCATCGAGCAGCGACAGCCCGAAGCGGCGCAAGATCCCGGAGAGCAGAAAGGCATAGGCGATGGCGGCAAGGGCGCGGGCGACGATCTGCGCGTGCTCGTAGCCGACGGCGGTGATGAGCCCGCCGAGCAGCACCTCGCTCACGGCGCGATGGCGCGAGGCGTCGAAGACCGCGGTGTAGGGCGACGCCGGGCTCAGCGAGACCGCGTGCGCCGCCAGCGCGAAGTAATCCTCCTCATTGTCCGAGAGCACGCCGTCGGGCGGCATCAGGCAGAGCAGCAGAAGGAGCAGCGCGACGGCGTAGACCACCGGGTGGTCGAGCCAGGCGCGCCGCGATTCGCTCGCCTTGGCCGGGACCGCGAGCGCGGGCTCAGGCCACGGCCGCTCCATTCTCCGCAAGGGGAGAGGAAGATCGAAAGGTGCCACCGCGTCGCGCTCGCCGCGCGCCGCCGGAGGTGGACCCGCTTCGCGGGCCGCTGTGTGGGTCACGACTTGCTGATTGCTGGCGCCGTCCACGATCACGCCGCCTTGGCCAGAACGCGCTCGACCAGCCGCGCCCAGTAGCTCGCGCCGATCGGCAGGATCTCGTCGTTGAAATCGTAATGCGGATTGTGCAGCCCCACCGACTTGTCGCCGGTGCCGTTGCCGATGAAGACGTAGGCGCCGGGCTTCGCCTGCAGCATGAAGGCGAAATCCTCGGAGCCCATCGTCGGCTGCAGCTCGCGGTCGACATTGGCGTCGCCGACGATCTCGGCGGCGATCGCCGCCGCCGTCTCGGTCTCGGCCGGGCTGTTGACGGTCGGCGGATAGCGGCGCTCGTAGCGCAGCGCGACGCTGGCGCCCAGCGCCGCCGCCGTGCCCTCGGCGATGCGGCGGATGCCGGCCTCGACCGCGTCTTGCACCTTGGGCTTGAAGGTGCGCGCGGTGCCGCGCAGCACGACTTGGTCGGGGATCACGTTCCAGGTGTCGCCGCCATGGATCTGGGTGACGCTGACGACGACGCTCTCAAGCGGCGAGGTGCTGCGGCTGGCGATGGTCTGGAGCGCGGTCGTGATCTGCGCCGCCGCCACCATCGGGTCGATGCCGAGATGCGGCAGCGCCGCATGCGTGCCCTTGCCCGTGACGGTGATCTCGAAGATGTCGAAGGACGCCATCATCGGCCCGGCGCGCATGGCGAACTTGCCGGCGGGCATGCCTGGCCAATTATGCATGCCATAGACTGCCTCGACGGGGAATTTCTCGAACAGCCCCTGCTCCACCATCACGCGGCCGCCGCCCTCGTTCTCCTCGGCCGGCTGGAAGATGAAATGCACGGTGCCCGCGAAATTGCGCGTCTCCGCAAGATAGCGCGCCGCGCCCAGCAGCATGGTGGTGTGCCCGTCATGGCCGCAGGCATGCATCTTGCCGGGATTGGTCGAGACATAAGGCACGCCGTTCTTCTCGTGGATGTGGAGCGCGTCCATGTCGGCGCGCAGCGCAATGGCGCGGCCGCCGGGACGCGTGCCCTTGAGCGTGCCGACGACGCCGGTGCCGGCCAGGCCGCGATGCACCTCGATGCCGAAATCCTGGAGCCGCGACGCGACGAAATCGGCGGTACGCTTCTCCTCGAAGGCGGTCTCGGGATGGGCGTGGATCTCGTGGCGCCAGGCGGCGAGATCCGCGTGGAAATCGGCGATGCGGTTGACGATCGGCATATGCGCTCCTCGGTGTCGGGCTCGCGCCATGATGCTAGCCGAGGGCGCGACCGCCATTCAACCGAGCGTTTCCGCGCATGCCTCGCCGCCGCAAAAAAGCGGCGACGCCAAGCTGGAGCGCCGCCGCAGGCAGGGAGGAACTCTGTCAGATCTCGCGCAGGGTCGGCCCGGCATCGACCGGCGGCGGGCGCAACGGCGCCGCCTCGGCGCGCAGGCGATCGGCGCGCAGATTAGCCAAGACCAGCCGGCGATAATCCGGATCGATGATGATCCTCTCCATATCCAAATTGCCGCCGAGCGGCAGTTCGTCATCAAGGTTCAACATCGCCGTGCCCGCACCCAACGCTTTCATTGAAGGCATCACACATAAGGAGTTGCCCTTGGCGGCGCCAACGAAATATCGGCGCTCGCGGGCGCGACTGGGGAGAAGCCTGTTGATATCCCGTTGACCAATAGTGGGCACCCGGCGCTCACCAAGCCGAATCAAGGCTTTGCACTTCGCTCTGCGACCGGTGGTCGCAGCCCGGCGGGGAAAATCGGCGACGCCCAACCGCGCCGTGCGGTTCGGCCTCGCGGGTTTGACTTGCGCGCGCGGCAGCGGATAGTAGCGCATAGCCCAAGCCCGAGGACAGTAGCCATGCAGCGAGGCAATTCGGCCGCCAGCCGCGACATCGCCTACAATCTTCACCCTTACACGCATCTCAAGAGGCACGAGAGCGAGGGGCCGCTCGTCATCACCGAGGGCAAGGGCATCCACGTCTATGACGAGAACGGCAAGGAATATATCGAGGGCCTCGCGGGCTTGTGGTGCACCGCGCTGGGCTTCAGCGAGGAGCGGCTGGTCGACGCGGCGACTCGGCAGCTGAGGCGCCTGCCCTACTACCACATCTTCAATCACAAATCGCACGATGCCGCCGCGGAGCTGGCCGAGCGCCTGATCGCCTTGATGCCGGTGAAGATGTCGAAGGTGTTCTTCAGCAACTCCGGGTCCGAGGCGAACGACACCGCCGTCAAGATGGCGTGGTACTACAACAACGCGCGCGGGCGGCACCGCAAGAAGAAGATCATCGCGCGCATGAAGGGCTATCACGGCGTCACCGTGGCCGCGGCGAGCCTCACCGGGCTGCCCAACAACCACCGCGACTTCGACCTGCCGATCGAGAACATCCGGCATGCCGACTGCCCGCATCACTACCGCTTCGCCAAGCCGGGCGAGAGCGAGGAGGCGTTCGCCACGCGGCTCGCCGAGAGCCTCGAGGCGCAGATCTTGCGCGAGGACCCCGAGACGGTCGCGGCCTTCATCGCCGAGCCGGTGATGGGCGCGGGCGGCGTCATCGTCCCGCCCAAGACCTATTTCGAGAAGATCCAGAAGGTCCTCGAGAAATACGACGTGCTGCTCATCGCCGACGAAGTGATCTGCGGCTTCGGCCGCACCGGCAACATGTGGGGCAGCGAGACCTTCGGCTTGAAGCCCGACATCATCACCATGGCGAAGGCGCTCTCCTCGGCCTATCTGCCGATCTCGGCCACGGTGATCAGCGAGGAGATCTACCAGGCCTTCGTCGCGCAGAGCGAGAAGCTCGGCCAGTTCGCGCATGGCTTCACCTATTCGGGCCATCCCGTGTGCTGCGCCGTGGCGCTCGAGACGCTCAAGATCTACGAAGAGCGCGATATCCTGGCGCAGGTGCGCAAGGTGGCGCCGCGGCTCCAGAACGGAATGCGCCGCTTCGCCGACCACCCGCTGGTCGGCGAAGTGCGCGGCATCGGGCTCATCGCCGCCGCCGAGCTGGTGCAGGACAAGGCGAGCAAGGCGCCCTTCGACCCCAAGCAGGGCGTCGGCCCGCTCTTCGCGGCGCGGGCGCAGGAGCACGGGCTCATCCTGCGCGCGCTCGCCGACACCGTCGCCCTCTGCCCGCCCCTCATCATCACAGGCGATGAGATCGACGAGATGCTGCGCCGCTTCGGCAAGGCGCTCGACGACACAGCGACGGCGGTGAGCCGGGCCGGCTTGGCGTCGGTGGCTTAGGCATAAGGCCATCGCCCGCCGCGCCGATCAGTGCGGGGCTGACAAATCGCCCTATCCTCGGTGTATAATCATCCCGCTTCCGCGAAACGGCACATCCCGCGATGGACCACGACAAGTTTTTCCGGACCCGCCTCGATGCCCTCAGAGCCGAGGGCCGCTACCGCGTCTTCGCCGATCTGGAGCGGCGCGCCGGTGCCTTTCCGCAGGCCTTTCACCACGACCTCGGCAAGGAGATCACGGTCTGGTGCTCGAACGATTACCTCGGCATGGGCCAGCATCCGGCGGTCCTGGCGGCGATGCACGAGGCGATCGACAAGACCGGCGCCGGCGCCGGCGGCACCCGCAACATCTCCGGCACGACGCATTATCATGTGCTGCTGGAGCAGGAGCTCGCGGATCTGCATGGCAAGGAAGCGGCGCTCACCTTCACCTCCGGCTATGTCGCCAACGAGACGGCGCTGGCGACGCTGGCGAGCCAGATGGCCGGCTGCATCGTCTTCTCGGACGCGCTCAACCACGCATCGATGATCCAGGGCATCCGCCACAGCGGCGCCGAGAAGCATGTCTTCGCGCATAACGACCCCGCCGATCTGGAGCGCCGGCTCGCCGCGGCGGACCCGGCCCGGCCCAAGCTCGTCGTCTTCGAATCCGTCTACTCGATGGACGGCGACATCGCGCCCATCGCTGCGCTGTGCGACGTCGCCGAGCGCCACGGCGCGCTGACCTATCTCGATGAGGTGCACGCCGTGGGGCTCTACGGCGCGCGCGGCGGCGGCATCGCCGAGCGCGACGGTGTCATGGACCGGGTGACGGTCATCCAGGGGACGCTGGCCAAGGCCTTCGGGCTGGTCGGCGGCTATGTCGCGGGATCGGCGACGCTGATCGATTTCCTGCGCAGCTTCGCGCCCGGCTTCATCTTCACGACCTCGCTGCCGCCGGCCATCGCCGCGGGCGCGCTCGCCAGCATCCGCCACGTCAAGGGCGCACCTGAGCTGCGCCAGCGCCACCAGGAGCGTGCAACGCGGCTCAAGCGCCGCCTGATCGAGGCCGAGCTGCCGGTGATGCCGAGCCCGAGCCATGTCGTGCCGGTGCTGGTCGGCGATGCCCGCCTGTGCAAGGAAGCGTGCGACGATCTGCTCGACCGCCACGGCATCTACGTCCAGCCGATCAACTACCCGACCGTGCCGCGCGGCACGGAGCGGCTGCGCCTCACCCCCTCGCCGCAGCACAGCGACGCCGACATCGACCGCCTCGTGGCGGCGCTGTCCGACGTCTGGGCGCGCCTGCCGATCCGGCGCGTGGCCTGAGGCAGAGCGCGCATGTTCCGCGACAATTCGCTGATCCCGGCGGAAGCCATCCGCCTCGCCGCACTCGGCATCCTCGCCGAGGCGCCGCGGCGCTACGGCGACCTCGCGGCGGAAATCCGCCACTTCACCAGCCATGTGGTGGGGCCCTCGCTCGATCTGATGGGCACATCGCTCGAGCTGCTGCGCTATGAGGGGTTGATCGAGGCGGTCGACGGGGAGGGCACCGCGGACAATGCCGTGCTCCGCCTCAACGAACGCGGCGCGGCGGCGCTGCAAGGGCTGCTGCGGGCGCAGCTGCGCGCACCGCTGCCCGATTTCAACCGCCTCGCGCTGCTGCTGAAGCTGCGCTTCCTGCACCATCTCCCCGGCGGGGAGCAGCACACGCAGCTCGCGCTCATGGCGGAATCGCTGGAGAGCGAGCGCGCACGACTCGAGGAGCTGCGCCGGCGCCACCAGGCGCCCAGGCTCTTCGGCGACTGGCTCGATCACGACATCGCGCTGATGGCCGACCGCATCGCCTGGCTGCGCCGGCGCGACGACAGCCCAGCCTAGGCGTCGTTCACTTATCGCGACGGCGCGGCAGCGGCGGAAGAAAGCAGGCGGCGCCGGGGTCTCCCCGCCGTGTCTCAAACACGGAAGGGACCGTCATGCGCCGCTTTCTCATCGTGCTCGCCTCGCTTACCTCGATCGGTGGCTTCTCGGCTTGCGGATCGGCTGCCGCGGATTGGGCCTACACGCCGCTGGAAAACTTCGACCCTGCGCAAGTGTCGATGCTGCCCGCCAATCCTTATCAGGCGGCCTCGGGCGTTGCTGCGGCGCCGATCACGCCGCAGGCGCGCGCCCAGGCCGCCGTTTCACCACGTCAGTGATCGACGCCAGAGGACAAGGAGGGGCGAGCCCCCCGCTGTCGGGCATGGGCTCGCCTCCACCAGCTTAGCGCGGCGCCGGAACGAAGCTGATCCGCGTCAGTGACGGATCAGAACGCGACCTGCGTGCGCGCCGCGATCGCCTGGATCCGCGCGCCCGGCTGCGTCGAGCCGCCCACTGCCGTGGCGGTGGGGATCTTGTTCACGTCGGCGTAGATGTAGTCGAGCATGAAGCGGATGTTGGTGATGGGGTACCAGTTGATGCCAAAGACATAGGTTGTCTGGCGACCGCCGAAGATGCCGCCGGTCACCACCGGCGACACGCCGGGCGTGCTGTGGTTGTTGAGGTTCAGATAGCTGTAGCGCGCGGCGAATTCCCAGGCGCCCCAGCCGCCCGACCCCACGGGGCGGTCCGGCCGAACGCCGCTATAGGCGCCGGTGGTCGGGATGTACTTTCTCGACTCGCCGGTCACGATGTAGCTCGCCTCGGCGTAGCCGCCGTCGAAGGTGAGCTCGGGAGTCGGTGCGGTCGCCGACAGGCCCGTCTGGTCGACGACATAGCGATAATATTCGCCCTGGGCGAAGAAGCTGCCGAACCCGGCGGCGAGCTCGGGCCCGTAGACAATGGCATGCTTGGCCGGGATAGTGCCCGTGTTGACGAAGGTAGTCGGATCGACCCTGAGCTCCGGCCGGTCGCTGAAGCTGACTCCCTGGGTGATCGCGCCGGTCCCGCTTCCATTGTTTCGCGGCTTGAAGACGTACTCGCCGTCGAGACCGAAATGAAGCGAGTAGCGGTTGCTCTGAAGCACTTGGTAGGTGGCGCGCGCCGTGCCGCCCACCTGCTGCTGGTTCGATCCGGTATGAGTGGCGCCCGCAGTCGGCCCTGTGACATAAGCGCCGGCCCAGGCGCGATCCGTGTTCCAGCGCACGCCGAGGGCCGAGCGGGCGTCGGTCGCGGCGAGCCCAGTGGCGACTATGTTGGACGAGGACCGCTCGATGAACATGATGTCGTTCGAGCTCGTCGACTCGTCGAGCGTGAAGGGAACGTCGAGGTAGCCGAGGTCGATCGCAAACGGGCGGAAGCCGTTGTAGCTGATGAAGGCGTTCTCGATGTCGGTGCTGCGCGAGCCGGAGACGGCGTTGACATTGCTGTCCGAGGAGCCGCCGAAGTCGAGGATGAAGGCATAGTTCCAATCGCCCATGAACTTGCCGAGCACGCCGAGGCGCGCGCGCCGCGCATTGACGCCGCTGGTCAGGCTGTGCTGGCCGGTCGGTGTCTGCGGGTGGACGCTCAGATAGTCCGCGATGTCGAAATGCAGGCGGCCGGTGAGTTCGATCGTGTTCTGCCCGTCGGCGCTCGAGATGCCCGGCCGGTTGGCCGGCGACATCGTGACCCGGGCCCCGCCCGCGGGCGCCGCAGCGGCGGCTGGGGCGGCCGGCGGTGGCGCGCGCCTTGCCTGCTCGTCCACCTGGTTCTGCAGCTGCTGCAGCTGCCGTTGGAGTTGTTGTATCTGTTGCTGGAGCTGGTCGGCGGTTTGTGCCGCGGCGGGATGGACGGCGAGGAGCATCGAGCTCCCCAGTGCCCCGCCCAGGAGATGCTTTACCCTCTGTTTCATGTTCTCCCCCTCCCTTCCGGAGTGCGCGGACGCCGCGGCCCCGACCGCCGCCCGCTCGCGGCCCGAAACCTATCGAGCCACAGTTACACTCCGGCAACATCGCTATTGCCGTTTGAAGACTGTCGCAAAGAAATTGGCGCGATGCAATCTCCGGAAACGCTAAAGACAGCGTTTAGCAACCGTCGGTAATCCCGGTGCGTCGGTGTCACGACGCATCCGCCACGCCGGATTCCGGCGTTTCGCGTTGGGTGGGGGCCACCCAACCGAAGGTTGTCCGCATCAACTTGGGGGAGCACCGGCGTCCACCGGGGCGCCGGTCCTGAAGCGGTCAGCGATTGGCGATGCTGGCGGGCGCTTTGTCGAACACCGGCAAGGGCATTCGCTCCGCATCCGGCGAGGCCGGCGGCCCGGCGGCGCCGGCACTCATCTTGCGTCATGGAAGATGATGCCGAGGGTGGTGCGCTCGCCCGAGCGCAAGCGGCTCACGCCATGCCGCTGGTTCACGCGATAGAAGCCGCGCGCCCCGCGCACCGGGCGGTGATGCACGGCAAAGACCACCGCCTCGCCCTGGCGCAGCGGCACGACCTCGCCCTTCGACTGCAGCCGCGGCCGCTGCTCGACCAGCAGGAATTCGCCGCCGGCGAAGTCGGTGGGATCGCTGAGCAGGACGGTGAGCTGCAGCGGGAACACCAGGGCGCCGTAGAGATCCTGGTGCAGGCAGTTGTAATCGCCGGCGGCGTAGCTGAGGATGAGCGGCGTCGGCCGCGTCTGGCCGGCGGCATGGCACTCCGCCAGGAAATCGTCGAGCGACGCCGGGAAACGCCCCTCCTGGCGCAGCGCCTCGCGCCAGCGATTGGCGACCGGTACGAGCAGCGGATAGAGCGCGCGGCGCAGTTCCTCCACCAAGGCGGGCAGCGGATAGCGGAGATACTTGTACTCGCCGCGACCGAAGCCGTGGCGCTGCATGACGACGCGGCTGCGGAACGCCGCCTCGTCGGTATAGAGGGCGGCGAGGGCACGGCACTCGCCCGGGCCAAGGAGCGCAGGTAGGGTGGCATACCCGCGCTCGTCGAGCGACACCGCCAGCCGCGCCGCGTCGCTGCCGGCGATCCGGGCTGCCGCGCTCGCGACAGGCTCGTTATGGTCCATGGCGGGCGAGCATAGAACGGCAGACCCGGCCGCTCTATCCGGTAACGGCCGGCGAATTCCCGTCACATCTCGTCGCCGATCAGCTCGCTGAAGGCCTGCCAGGTCTGGCCGTCGAAACGCACCAGCCGCATCTGCTTCAGTGCGCGAAAATCGGTCGGGCTCGTGTTGATGGCGATGCCCGGCAGCAGCATCGGCAGCGCGAGGTCGTGAATGTCGGCGGCCTGGCGCATGATGTTCTCGCGGCTGAGATCGTCGCCGCATTGCTTCAGCACATGCACCAGCGTCATCGCCAAATTGTAGCCGAGCACATTGTAGTAATCGTTCACGTTGGCGTCGGGATTGTACTTCTTCATCCAGGCGAGCCATTCCTGGAACGCGGGATCGTCCTTCCATTGCGGGTCGGACGGATCCTTGTAGTAGCGCGCGGTGACGATGCCGACCGATTTCTCGAGACCGGCCGGCTGCAGCACGGCGCCGACCGCGCTGCCGACGGTGTTGAGGAAATGCAGCGGCCGCCAGCCGATATCGTAGGCCTTGCGGATCGCCTGCGCCGCGAATTTCGGCCCGGCGATGTCGACGAAGACATTGGCGCCGGTCGCTTGCAGGGTGACGATCTGCGAGTCGACGGTCGGGTCGGTGACCTCGTAGCTCGCCTCGCCCACCACCATCTTCGCGTATTTGTCGCCGAGACCGTCCTTGAGCCCCGACACGTAGTCCTTGCCGTAATCGTCGTTCTGATAGAGCACGGCGATCCTGGCGTCCGGCTTGTGCTCGAGGATGTAGCGGCCGTAGATGCGCGCCTCGGTCGCGTAGCTCGGCTGCCAGCCCATGGTCCACGGGAAGTGCTTGGGGTCGGCCCATTTGCTGGCACCGGTGGCGACGAAGAGCTGCGGCACCCTGCGCTCGTTGAGGTATTTCTGGATCGCCGTATTGGTCGGCGTGCCGAGCGGGCTGAAGATGAAGGCGACTTGCTCCTGCTCGACCAGCTTGCGCGTCTGCTCGACGGTCTTGGGCGGGCTGTAGGAATCGTCGAGGCTGATGAGGCGGATCCTGCGGCCGTTCACGCCGCCGTGCTCGTTGAGCATGTTGAAATAGGCGAGCTCGGCCAAGCCATCGGCGCCCCAGGCCGAGGCGGCGCCGCTATAGGGCATGGTTTGGCCGATCTTGATCTCTGTATCGGTGATGCCCGGCGCATAGCGCTTCTCGCCGGCGAGCGCCGTGGCGGCGCCCAGCGCCGGCAATCCCATGACCAGAATGGCCGCGATCCTCGCGAACGCCGCCACGCGTGGCAAGCAACGCATGCTGCACCTCCTTCGCGCACGACCTTGATTTTTCTTCTGCTTCGTGCCCCGCTGGCGCGACGTCGACGCGTCGCGGCCAAGCGAGCACGGCCAGACTATACCGGATGGCATCGGCGGCAAAGCCTGCGTCAGCCGGCGACGACCGGCCCTAAGCAAAGGCCTCGGCCCGGCTCGTCAGCCCTAGCGTACCCGCGGTGTTCGCGACCGCGGCGAGGCACAGCGCGGCGCGATCGGGCGGCAGCCACACGGAAAAGCGCGTGACGTAGCGGCCGCCTTCCGCCTCCGACAGCTTCTGCGCGTCGAGCCGGACGATGTTCGCGCCGTTCTGGGCGAAGATCTCGGCCAGCCGCGCGATGAGGCCGAGCTGGTCGCCGCCGCTCACTTCGATGCGATGGGTGATCCGCCCCATCGGTCCCGGCTGTGCGTCGAAGCCATAGGGGACGACGCGGATCTGCGCGCCCTCGAGCTCCGGCACGAGCTCGAGATCGTCGAGCAGCGCGTCCGCGCTCACATCGTCCGGCAATTCGCACACCGAGGTGAACTCGGCGCCCTTGCCGAGCACGGCGAAGGTCGTGTCGCGCAGATTGACGCCGGCGGTGAAGAGGCAATCCGCGATCGCCGAAACGAGGCCGACACGGTCGAGACTGAGGATCGAGACCAAAGCGACCGAAGCCATCGCGTCCTCCCCTTCCCGCCCGCGGCCCGCCGCGCGTCTCAATAAAGGTGCTGGCCGCCGGTGATGAAGATCTCGGTGCCCGTGACATAAGCCGAGTCGGCGCTGCAGAGATAGAAGATGGTCGCGGCGACGTCCTCGGGCGTGCCGAGGCGGTGCAGCGGGATGCGCGGGATCAGGACCTCGGTCTCCGGCGACAGCATGGCGGTCTCGATCTCGCCGGGCGCCACCGCGTTGACACGCACGCCGAGCTGCGCGAACTCGGCGGCCATCTCGCGGGTGAGCGCCGAGAGCGCCGCCTTCGACGTCGAATAGGCCGAGCCGGCGAAGGGATGGACGGCATGGCCGGCGATCGAGGTTACGTTGACGATGGCGCCCTTGCCGCGCGCGAGCGCTGCGGCAAAGCCGCGCGACAGCGCCAGCGGCGTGAAGAAGTTGAGCTGGAACACATCGCGCCAATCGGCGAGATCGCCGTTGAGACAGCCCAAGCGCTCCCTGAACGGCGTCTTCGGCGAGACGCCGGCATTGTTGACGAGCGCCTGCAGCGCGCCTTCGCCGATGATGCCGTTCACCTCGGCGATAAACTGCTCGACCGCGCCGGCCTCGGCGAGATCGGCGGTGACGTGGTGCGTCCAATTGGGGTCGCGCTTGCATTCCGGCGGCACGCCCTCGCGCGAGGAGGTGATGACGCGCCAGCCGGCATCACTGAAGCGCCGCACCGTGGCATGCCCGATACCGCGGCTCGCGCCGGTCAGCAGCAAGGTCTTGCCCGCGGCGTCCATGGCGGAAGCTTAGGCGAGCGCCGGCAGCATGGAAAGCGGCCCTTTAGCGCGCGGGAAAGGTACGGCGCGGCTCCTCGACGCCTTCGGGGTCCTGGTGGATCATAACCTCCGCCTGCGGGAAGGCGGCGAGGATATCGGCCTCGACCGCGTCGGAGACGCGATGCGCATCCCTGAGCGTGAGATCGCCGTCCATCTCCAGGTGGATCTGCACGAAGGCGTCGGGGCCGGCCGCGCGCGTGCGCAGGTCGTGCACCGCCCGCACCTGCGGATGCGCCAGCGCGATCTCGCGGATGCGCGCGCGCGCATCGTCCGGCAGCTCCTGGTCCATGAGGTGCACGATCGCCTTCCTCGCCACCTGCCAGGCGCCATAGATGATCCAGAGGCCGATGGCGATGCCGAAGAGCGGGTCGATATAGGGCCAGCCCAGCACGTTCGTGACCACGAGCGAGGCGATGACGGCGCCGTTGAGGATGAGGTCGGCGCGGTAGTGCAGTTCGTCGGCGCTCACCACCAGCGAGCCGGTGCGCTTGATGATGCTCCGCTGATAACGCACCAGGCCGAGCGTCACGACGATGGCGAAGATCATGACCACGATGCCGATGCCGGTGTTGCTTACCGGCGCCGGCACCAGGAGATGTTGCAGACCCTGGATCAGCAACAGGACCGCCGAGCCGGTGATGAACGCGGCCTGGCCGAGGCTGGCCAGGGGCTCGGCCTTGCCGTGCCCGAAGCGGTGCTCGCGGTCGGCGGGCGTCAGCGCCTGATGGATGGCGATGAGGTTGACCAGCGAGGCGGCGGCATCGAGCAGCGAATCGAGGAGGCTCGACAGCAGGCTTACCGAATCGGTCAGGAGCCAGGCGATGAGCTTGACCAGGACCATGACGCCGGCGACGACGATCGAGGCGTAGGTCGCGCGGCGCATCAGCGCCCCCGCCGCCGCCGCCGTGGGCGTGCTGGCGAGCTCGGCGCTCATGGGTAAAGCCGCTCCGTGCGCCAGCCGGTGCCGTCGCGGATATAGACGATGCGGTCGTGCAGGCGGAACGGGCGATCCTGCCAGAACTCGATGCGCTCCGGCACGACACGATAGCCCGACCAATGGGGTGGCCGCGGGACAGGCCCGTTGCCGAAACGCTGCGCGGCCGCGGCGACACGTGCCTCGAGCACGGCGCGGTTCGCCACCGGGCGCGACTGGTCGGACGCCCAGGCGCCGATCTGCGCCTGGCGCGGGCGGGTCGCGAAATAGGCGTCGGCCTCGGCCGCGCTTACCGGCTCGGCCGCGCCTTCGATGCGCACCTGGCGCAACAGCGACTTCCAGTGGAAGCACAGCGCGATGCGCGGATCGGCAGCGATCTCGCCGCCCTTGCGGCTGTCGAGATTGGTGTAGAAGACGAAGCCGCGCTCATCGACCCCCTTGAGCAGGATCATGCGGGCCGCCGGCGCCCCCGCCGGCGTCACCGTCGCCACGGTCATGGCATCGGCGTCGCGAGGTTCGCTCGCCTGGGCCTCGGCGAACCAACGCGCGAACTCGTCGAAAGGCTCTCTATGGGAGATAGCGCTCACCTGGGTCCCTCTTCCGCCGCAACCATAGACCGAAGCGCGGTTTTTTCCATCTCTCCGCGACCCTTGCCGCGCCCCTTGCCCACGGGTTGCCGTGGCTGGGCGATCCGGTCAAGATGTGCCTGCCAAGCCAACAGCCGCGCGGTCCACATGATCGGGCATTCATTATGAGGGATCCCTATGCCGTGCTCGGCGTGTCCCGGGGCGCTTCGGAGGACGACATCAAAAAGGCCTATCGCCGGCTGGCGAAGAAGCTGCATCCTGATCTGAGCCCCGGCAATCGCGCCAACGAGCAGCAGTTCAAGGAGGTCACCGCCGCCTACGACCTCCTGTCGGACCCGGCGAAGCGGGCGCGCTTGGATCGCGGCGAGATCGACGGCGAGCGTGGCGCGGGCTTTCGCGCCGAGGGGGCCCGCGCCTATCGCCGCGCCGCGGCCGGCGGCAGCTTTTCCTTCGAGGAGATCATCGCCGAGTTGCTCGGTCGCGGCCGGGATGCTGACGCCGGCAGCGCCACCGCCGAGGGCGAGGCTGGGCCGGCGCAGAAGCTGCGCCTCGGCTTCGTCGAGGCGGCGCTCGGCGGTAAGCGGCGTGTCAGCCTGGCCGACGGGCGCGAGGTCGAGATCACCGTGCCCGCCGGCATCGACACCGGGCAGACGCTTCGCCTGCGCACGGGCGCCGGGCGCCTGCGCGCCTCGGCGCCGGACGAGATCCGGCTCGAGATCGTGGTCGAGCCGCATTCGCATTTCCGCCGCAAGGACCAGGATATTCATATCGAGCTTCCCGTCACCGTCACGGAGGCGGTGCTCGGCGCCACCGTGACGGTGCCGACCCTGCGCGGCAGTGCTGCCGTCAAAGTGCCGCGCGGCTCGAACAGCGGCTCGACCTTGCGCCTCAAGGGCCGCGGCATCACCGCGGACGGCAAGACCGGCGACCAATACGTCAAGTTGCGGATCGTCCTGCCCGACCCGCCGGACCCCGAGCTCACCGCCTTTCTCGAGCGCTGGGGCGCGACGCACGGCTACGACGTTCGCGGCAAACTGGGAACCTAACCCCGACGAGCCTGTGAAGGGCGTTACCCAGACGGCCTTACTTACGGCCGCCGGTGACGGCTCGGGTGGGGGAACGGCGCGACCGGGGCGCCGGGACCGACCAGCTCGCTCAGCGGCAGCGCCAGGGCATCGCGCTCGGCATGGGCGATGCGTTGCAGCGCCGCCGCGATCCGCCCCTGCCAGGGCAGTCCGCCCTCCTCCCGCAGGCTGGTGGCGAGCGGCAGGCCGAGCGCGCGATAGAGATCCATCAGCGTCGCGCCATCGAGCGAGCGCGCCAGCACCCAACCGCCATCCGCCGCTGCGGCGACGAAGCCGGCATGCCGCAACAGGCTCAGGTCGTCGTCGACCACCGTGGTCGGGATGCCCAACCGCTCGGCGATGGCGGCCGTCGGCAATGTCCCGCCTTGCCGCGTCTGCGCCACCAGTTCCGCCAGGAAGGCAAGACCGAGACCCAGCCGATGCGCCGCCGGCTTCACGTCCTTGGCCTGCTCGTCGATGCGCCATTGCGGCAGGGCCGCCGCCACCACGGCGCCGAAGAGCACGGCGCTCCACGCCACATACATCCACACCAGGAAGATCGGGATCGCCGCGAGCGCGCCATAGACCGCGCGATAGGTCGAGAGATAGCTCACATAAAGCACAAAGCCGCTCTTCAGCCCTTCGAGTAGCGCTGCGGCAACGAGGGCGCCGAAGAAGGCCTCGCGCCAGCGCACCGAGCAATTAGGGATGAGCTCGTAGACGAGCGTGAAGGCGATCGTCTCCAGCAGGAACGGCAGGGCGCGCAGGAAGCTGCGCATCGCCGGGTCGTTCCACAACCCGTTGGGCTCGTAAGCCGCAAGGCCGGTGTTGCGCGCGAAGAGATCGATGTAGCCTGGCAGCGAGAAGCTGACGCCGAGCAACAGCGGCCCCAGCGTCAGGACGGCCCAGTAAGTCAGGATACGCTGCACCCAGGGACGACGCGACTTGACCCGCCAGATGTGATGCAGCTGGTCCTCGATGGTGGCAAGCAGCAGCACCACGGTGACGGCCAGCGCCAGCACGCCGATCGTCGTCGTGCGCACGGAGGTGCCGGCGAAATAGCGGAACCACCATTCGACCTCGCCGCTGACCTCGGGCACGAAGGCTTGGAACAGCGTTGCCAGCAGCGCGTCGCGCCTGTCGGCGAAGACCGGGAAGGCCGAGAGCACGGCCAGCGCGATCGCCGTCACCGGCACGAGGGCGATGAGCGTGGTGTAGCTGAGCGCGCCGGCGCCGGTCAGGCAGCCGTCGCCGACAAAGGTGGCGATGGCATAGCGGATGAAGGCGGCCAACGCGCGCAGCCGGGCGAGCGCGACCTGAAGGTAGAGCGCCGGACGGGTGCTCATATCGGCCCTAAACACGCCGGCGAGAGCGCAATTCCGCGCGCGGCGGCGGCGCGCGGCGGCGGCGGCGCTTTCCGCCGCCCTCCCCCTTCGTGTAGGATGCGCGGCCTTTGCGCCCTTGGCGGGTGCGGTCCGAGGAGAAATGTAGGGATGGTGGAAGTAAAGCCGCTCATGGCCGGCAAGCGGGGCCTCATCATGGGGGTCGCCAACGAGCGCTCAATCGCCTGGGGCATCGCCAAGGCGGTGCATGCCCAGGGCGCCGAGCTCGCCTTCACCTTCCAGGGCGACGCGCTCGGCAAGCGCGTGCGCCCGCTCGCCGACAGCCTCGGCAGCAAGCTGGTGATAGAGTGCGACGTCACCAACGAGAAGAGCCTCGAAGGAATCTTCGCGACACTCGCCCGGGAGTGGCAGCGGCTGGATTTCGTCGTGCATGCGATCGCATTCTCCGATTCGAATGAACTGAAGGGCCGTTACGTCGACACCACCCGAGGCAATTTCCTGCGCAGCCTGGAGATTTCCTGCTACTCCTTCACCGATGTCTGCCGCCGGGCCGCGCCGCTGATGACTGGCGGCGGCAGCCTCCTGACGCTGAGCTATCTCGGTGCCGAGCGCGTCATGCCGCATTATAACGTCATGGGCGTCGCCAAGGCCGCGCTCGAGGCGAGCGTGCGCTACCTTGCCGTAGATCTGGGCGGCCATAACATCCGCGTCAACGCCATTTCCGCCGGCCCGATCAAGACCCTGGCTGCCTCGGGCATCGGCGATTTCCGCTACATCCTTAAGTGGAACCAATATAATTCTCCGTTAAAGCGCAATGTCACGATCGAGGAGGTCGGCGGCGCCGGCCTCTATCTGCTGAGCGATCTCGGCGCCGGGGTCACCGGCGAAGTGCATCACGTTGATTCGGGCTACCACGTGGTCGGGATGAAGGCGGTCGACGCGCCGGACATCTCCGTCGTCTAGGCCGCGGGGCTCAAGCGAGGGCGCGTGGCGGGCAGCAGCTTCGGCACCTTGTTCCGCTTCACCACCTGGGGCGAAAGCCACGGGCCGGCGATCGGCTGCGTCGTCGAGGGTGTGCCGCCGCGCCTGGCGCTCGCGGCGGCGGAGATCCAGCACTGGCTCGACCGCCGCAAGCCCGGCCAGTCGCGCTTCACGACGCAGCGCCGCGAGCCCGACCAGGTCAAGATCCTGTCCGGCGTCTTCGAGGGCCAGACGACGGGAACGCCGATTTCTCTCCTCATAGAGAACCAAGATTCGCGCGAAAAGGACTATGCGGCGATCAAGGACAGCTTCCGGCCGGGGCATGCCGACTATACCTACTGGAAGAAATACGGCATCCGCGATTACCGCGGCGGCGGCCGTGCCTCGGCGCGCGAGACGGCGCCGCGCGTCGCTGCCGGCGCCATCGCCCGCAAGATCCTCGGCCCCGCCATCGTCATCCGTGGCGCCCTCATCCAGGTCGGGCCGCATGCGATCGACCGTGCGCGCTGGGACTGGGACGCGATCGACGACAACCCGTTCTGGTGCCCGGACCGGCAGATGGTGCAGCGCTGGGAAGGCTTCCTCGACGACACCCGCAAGAATGGCTCCTCGGCGGGCGCCGTGGTCGAGGTGGTCGCCAGCGGCGTGCCCGCCGGCCTCGGCGATCCCACCGCCGACAAGCTCGACGCCGAGCTTGCCAAGGCGATGATGGGGATCAACGCGGTGAAGGGCGTCGAGATCGGCGCCGGCTTCGCCGCGGCGGCGCTGTCGGGCGAGGACAACGCCGACGAGATGCGCATGCGCGACGGCCAGGTGCAGTTCCTCTCGAACCACGCCGGCGGCATTCTGGGCGGCATCTCCACCGGCCAGGACATCGTGCTGCGCTTCGCCGTCAAGCCGACCAGCTCGATCGTGACGCCGCGCCGCTCGGTCGACCGCCACGGCAACGAGATCGAGGTCAGCACCAAGGGCCGTCACGACCCCTGCGTCGGCATCCGCGCCGTGCCCGTGGGCGAAGCCATGATGGCGGTGGTCCTCGCCGACCATCTGTTGCGTCAGCGCGCGCAGTGCGGCTGATGCCACGCCGCCATCCCCGCCGGAGCTAAGCCATGCCGCAGCCCGACCACGTCTCCGCGCTCCCCATCGCCGACGCCGCCAGGCTCGACGACGATCTCAAGGCCGCCTACGCCAAATGCATCGAGAAGCTGGGATTCGTGCCGAACGTGCTGCAGGCTTACAGCCTGCGGCCGCAGAAGCTGCGCAATTTCATGGCCATGTACAATGAGCTGATGCTCGCGCCCTCGGGCCTCAGCAAGCTCGAGCGCGAGATGGTGGCGGTGGCCGTGTCCTCGGCCAACCGCTGCTATTACTGCCTCGTGGCGCACGGCCAGGCGGTGCGCCGGCTCTCAGGCGACGCCGAGCTCGGCGAGATGATGGTGATGAACTACCGCGTCGCCAAGCTCGATGCGCGCCAGCGCGGCATGCTCGGCTTCGCCTGGAAGCTGACCACGGCGCCCAACGATGTCGGCGAGCCCGATCGCGCCGCGCTGCGCGGCCTCGGATTGAGCGAAGAGGACATCTTCGATCTCGCCGAGACCGTCGGCTTCTTCAACATGTCGAACCGAATGGCCTATGCCCTCGACATGATGCCGAACCACGAATACCACCGCCTCGACCGCTGAGTTGGAGCTTCGCATGCGCCGCATCGTCGTTGGCTTCTTCGCGCTGATCGGCCTGTTCTTCTTCGCCATCATCGTCATCGCCATTGCCGTGCTGATCTGGGCGGCGCCCGGCGAGAAGAATCTGGCAGAGGCGAACATCCTCACCCTCGACCTGACCCAGTCGCTGCCCGAGGCGCCGCCCGATGGCGGCGTCGAGCGCGTCATCCTCGGCGGGCAGCGCAATTTCCGCGACGTGCTGGACGCGCTCGAGCGCGCCGGCGACGACCCGCGCATCAAGGGGCTGGTGGCGCGCCTCGGCGAGGGCGAGCTGGGCACGGCGCAGCTGCAGGAGCTGCGCGACGCCATCGCCGCCTTCCGCGCCAAGGGCAAGTTCACGCTCGGCCATGCCGACAGCTTCGGCGAGTTCGGCCCGGGCACGCGCGCCTACTACCTGGGCTCTGCCTTCGACGAGCTGTGGCTGCAGCCTTTCGGCGAAGTCGGGCTGGTGGGCCTGCGCGTCGAGACGCCGTTCTTCCGCGGCACGCTCGACAAGCTCGGCATCCAGCCGCGCTTCGATCATCGCTCCGAGTACAAGACGGCGATGAATGTCCTGACCGAGACGAAGATGACGCCGCCGCATCGCGAGGAGACCGACGCGCTGCTTCATTCTGTCTACGAGCAGATGGTGCGCGGCATCGCCGAGGGCCGCCGGCTCGAGGCGGGCCAGGTGCGCAAGCTGATCGACCGGGGCCCGTTCGCGACGCAAGAAGCGCTCGACGCGCATCTCGTCGATCATATCGGCTACCGCGAGGACGCGATCGCCGCGGCACGGTCGCGCGGGGGGGAGAACGCGCAGCTCGTGTCGCTGTCGCGCTACCTCGATCGTGCCGGCCGGCCGCATCAGAGCGGGCCGACCGTCGCCGTGATCTACGGCAGCGGCCTCATTGCGCGCGGCGGCAACTCGAACAACCCGCTGTCGGGAACGGCGATCATGGGCGCCGACGCCATGACGCGCGCCTTCCGCATGGCCGCGGAGGATTCGAGCGTGCGCGCCATCATCTTCCGCATCGACAGCCCCGGCGGGTCCGCCTCGGCCTCCGAGGCCATCTGGCGCGAGACGCTGCGCGCCAAGGAGGCGGGCAAGCCGGTGATCGTCAGCATGAGCAACGTCGCCGCGTCCGGCGGATACTACGTCGCCGCGCCCGCCGACAAGATCGTCGCCGAGCCGGGGACGCTCACCGGCTCGATCGGCGTCGTCGCCGGCAAGGTGCTGATCGGCGGCTTGTCGTCGAACCTCGGCGTCACCTGGGACGGGACGCAGGTCGGCAAGCAGGCCGACATGTACAGCGTCGTCACCGACTTCACGCCGGCCGAGCACCAGCGCTTCGAGCGCATGCTCGACGACGTCTATGCCGGCTTCAAGCAGCGCGTGGCGCAGGGGCGCAAGCTCGCCCCCGACGCGGTCGAGGCAGTGGCGAAAGGCCGTGTCTGGACCGGCGAGGACGCCAAGACGCGCGGCCTGGTCGACGAGCTCGGCGGCTTCGACAAGGCGCTGTCGCTGGCCAAGCAGGCCGCGGGGATCGCGCCCGAGCAGGACGTCACGCTGAAATGGTTCCCGCCCCCCGCCAACACGCCCGGGGCGATCCTCGCGCGGTTGACCGGCCGCGACGGCGGCGACGACGGCGAGCAAAGCAGCGGCGCGCGGCTTGGGGCCGATCGCCTGCTCGCCTCGTGGCGCCCGCTGCTGCGCTATCTCGAGCTCGCCACCGCGCCGCCTGGCGCCCTCACCATGCCGCCGATCGATCTGCGGTAGGGGCGAGCCCGGCCTGCGTCGAGCCGGACGTCCCGCGCCCGGGCCAATGCCGATCGATCGCCTGGGCGGTGAGCCGGCTCACAGTCTGGACCTAAAGGAGATGCGCAGAGTGTAATCGGGTCGATTCCAGTTGCTGTCCGGCGGCGGCCGGCTGCCAGGGAGGGGGCGATGGGCGATTTCACCAATGCCAAGCAATCGAGCGGCTTGAGCGTGAAATTGTGGCGCGGCGAGCGGATGTGCCTCGTCGGCATGGACGTGGACCAGCCGGAGCCCGACCTCGTCGGCTTCTCGATCGAAGTGAAAAGCCCCGGCAGCGCCGGTTTCGAGCCGCTGCGCAATCGCCTCGCCTTTTCCTACGACAAGCCGATCCAAAGCGCGGTCGACGGCTATCGCAACTATTCCTCGCTCGAGGCGCCGTTCCAGAAATTCCGCTGGGTGCATTTTCCCTACGAGCCGAAAGGCGGCACCTACGCCTACCGGGTCACCAAGCAGCACATGCCGAGCGACGGCGTGCTCAAGGCCGGCACTGGCATCACCCTCGACATTCCGCTCGATCTGATCGTCTATGACGGCTTTCTCGATATCGGTTTCGCGCGCAATTTCGCGTCCTCCCAGGCCTATGAGGACAAGTACAAAGGCAATCCCAACGTCATCCCCGCGAATGCCGCCGACGGCCTGTCATTCCAGAAGGTGCCGGGCGACGTCTATGAGTGGCTCGGCTTCGAGGCCTACGACCTGATCATGAACTTCCTCAAGGAGGTTGCCGGCGACCGGACGCTCACGCTCGACTTCTTCGCCTATGACCTCAACGAGCCCGATATCGTGGCGCTGCTCGAGCAGACCGGCGGCAGGCTGCGCGCCATCATCGACAATTCCGACACGCATGCCGCGGCGACCAGCGCCGAGTCTCAGGCCGCCAAGCGGCTTTCCGCATCGGCCGGCGCCAACAACGTCAAGCGCATGCATTTCAAGAACCTGCAGCACAACAAGGTGCTCATCGCGAAAAAGAACGGCGCGCCCGTCAAGGTGCTGTTCGGCTCGACCAATTTCAGTTTTCGCGGCCTCTACATCCAGGCCAACAACGCCCTCGTGTGCTATGCGCCCGAAGCCGCCGCGCTGTTCGAGCGCGCCTTCGAGCTCGCCTTCGCGAATCCGACCGCGTTTGCCAAGGACCCGATCTCCACCAAATGGAACCTGGTGCAGGTGCCTGGCAAGCCCCTGGTGCATTTCTGCTTCTCGCCGCATTCGGACACCGGCCTGTCGCTGAACCCGCTCGGCGCCGCGATCGACCAGGCGACATCGTCCGTGTTCTTCTCGATCGCTTTCCTTTACCAGACCAAGTCGGGACCGACGCGAGAGGCGATCGACCGGCTGATGAACAAGGACGTGTTCAGCTACGGCATTTCCGACAAGCAGGGCGGGCTCGCGGTGAAGAAGCCCGACGGCACCTTCGGCATCGTCGACTTCAACTACCTCGCCGGCATCACGCCGGTGCCGTTCAAGGCGGAGTGGTCCGGCGGACAGGGCATCCACGAGCATCACAAATTCGTCGTCACCGATTTCAGCCTGCCGAGCGCCAAGGTGTTCACCGGCTCCTCGAACCTGTCGCCGAGCGGCGAGGCGGGGAACGGCGACAATCTCGTCATGATCGAGGATCCCCGCGTCGCGACTTCCTACGCGATCGAGGCGCTGCGCGTGTTCGACCACCTGCATTTTCGCACCCTGATGAGCGACGCCTTCGCCAGCGGCAAACAGGCCGGCGCCAAGACCGCCAAGGCCGCGAAGCCGTCCGCGAAGAAATCCAAGGCTGCCACGCCGGCGGCGCCGAGCCCGGCTACGGCGACCCGGCCAAGCAAAACCGCGGCCGTGGCGGCGCTCACGCTGAAGAAGCCCACCGCCATCAGCGGCAAGCCCGCCTGGTTCGTCGATTTCTACACAGCCGGGACCCAGCGCGAGCACGACCGCAAACTGTTCTCGCGCTAGCCGGGCGCCGCCGCCCACTCCGGTCCTGCCTCGGTTCCGCTGGCGCGCCGGCAGCACCGGCAAACGATTTGACCGGCCGGCGCGCGATCGCTCAGTTATATTTCTGCAGCTCGAGCCGGCCGATCTGGTTGCGATGGACTTCGTCGGGGCCGTCAGCCAAGCGCAAGGTGCGCGCGCCGGCATAGGCCTTGGCGAGGCCGAAATCATCCGACACGCCGGCGGCGCCATGCGCCTGGATCGCCCAATCGACGATCTGGCAGAGCATGTTGGGCGCCGCCACCTTGATCATGGCGATCTCGGCGCGCGCCGCCTTGTTGCCGGCCTTGTCCATCATGTAGGCCGCCTTGAGCGTGAGGAGCCGCGTCTGCTCGATCATGATGCGTGCCTCGGCGATGCGCTCGAGCGTGACCGTCTGCTCGGCGACGGGCTTGCCGAAGGCGACGCGCGACTTGACGCGTTTGCACATCTTCTCGAGCGCGCGCTCGGCTTGGCCGATGGTGCGCATGCAGTGGTGGATGCGGCCGGGCCCGAGGCGGCCTTGCGCGATCTCGAAGCCGCGCCCTTCGCCCAGGAGCACGTTGCTGGCGGGGACGCGCACGTTGACGAAGTCGACTTCGGCATGGCCGTGCGGCGCGTCGTCATAGCCGAACACCGGGAGCCAGCGCACGAGCTTCACGCCCGGCGCGTCCTTGGGCACCAGGATCATCGACTGCTGCAGATACTTGTTGGGGTTGTTGGGCGCGCTCTTGCCCATGAAGATGAGGATCTTGCAGCGCGGGTCGGGCGCGCCCGAGGTCCACCATTTGCGGCCGTTGACGACGTAATGGTCGCCGTCGCGCTTGATGCTCGCCTCGATGTTGGTCGCGTCCGAGGACGCCACCGCCGGCTCGGTCATGGCGAAGGCGGAGCGGATCTTGCCCTCGAGCAGCGGCTCGAGCCATTGCTTCTTCTGCTCGGGCGTGCCGTAGCGGACCAGCACCTCCATGTTGCCGGTGTCGGGCGCCGAGCAGTTGAACACCTCGGGGGCCCAGTTGACGCGGCCCATGATCTCGCAGAGCGGCGCATATTCGAGGTTGGTGAGGCCGGCGCCGTACTCCGATTCCGGCAGGAACAGGTTCCATAAGCCCGCCGCCTTGGCCTTGGGCTTGAGTTCCTCGACGATCGGCCGCGGCTGCCAACGGTTCGCTTCGCCGAGGCCCTCGTGATAGCGGTGCTCGTTGGGGTAGATTTGATCGTCCATGAAGCGTCCGAGCTTCTCCTGGAGCGCCTTCACCTTGTCGGAATACGCGAAGTCCACGGCTCTCTCCCTTGGCAGATTCTGTTCTGTACAGCCGAGCTTATCCTGCCGCGCGGGCCGCACCAAGCGGCGCCTTCCTCGGGCCACGCCGGGCCCGCGGCCGCCCCCACCGCGAGCGCGCCCAGGGTAAGTTTACTTAACCTTTTGCGTGCAAAGCTATGACAACGCGGCGGGGCATCGAGCTCGCGCCGGATGGAACGGATTTTAGATGTCTTCGCTGGCTGAAAATCGCCCGGGCACGCCGTCCGGGGCTTCGGGACCGGGTCGCGCGATGAGCGGCCAGGCAGCAGATGCGTTCGAGGATCTCATCGGCGGCCTCACCCACGATTTCAACAATCTGTTCGGGCTGATCATCGGCAATCTCGAGCTGCTGCGGGACCCGCGGACCGATCAGCAGGAGAGCCTGGATTTCTCGCGCGACGCGCTCGAGGCGGCCATGCGCGGCGCCGAGCTGACGCGCGACTTGATCGCGTTCGCGCAGCGCCAGCGGCTCGACCCCCGGCCGATCGACCTCAACAAGCTCGTCACGACGACCGCGGAGGCGCTGAGCGTCGGCTTAGGCGAGCGCATCGAGATCGTGCTCGACCTGGCGCGCGATATCTGGCCGGTGCTCGCCGATCCGGCGCAGCTCGAAGCGGCCCTCACCACGCTCGCGGCGAGCGCCGCGGAGGCAATGCCTGAGGGCGGACGACTCAAGATCGCCACCGCCAATCGCATGGCCGATCATGACGCCGATCTCGCGCCGGGCGATTACGCGACGATCGCCCTGACCGACAGCGGCAAAGGCATCCCGTCGGACCTGATCGATCGGGTTTTCGAGCCCTTCGCGACCAAGGGGCGCACGCGCGGCACCGGCCTGCGGCTCGGCGCAATCTTCGGCTTCATGAAGCAGTCGCGCGGCCACATCACCGTCAACAGCGATGTCGGCGCCGGCACGACCTTCCGCCTCTACCTGCCGCGCGTCGCTGCGGCCACCCGAAGCGAGCCGCGCCACGCACGCCCTGTCGAGAGCAAAGGCAAGACCGTGCTGGTGGTCGAAGACGACGCCGCCACGCGCCGGCTGGCGGTACGCCATCTGACGGCGTTGGGCTACGGCGTCGTCGAGGCAGGCAATGCCGCGGTCGCGATCGCCACGCTCGAGACCGAGCCGGCGATCGATCTGCTCTTGAGCGACGTGATCATGCCCGGCGAGATGGACGGGCTCGCGCTGGCGGGGATGGTGGTGCGGCGCTGGCCCAAGATGAAGATCGTCGTCACTTCGGAGGTTGCCCTCACCAAGATCGGCGACGACGACATCGGCACACGCATCAGGCTGCTCGCCAAGCCATACCGCAAGGACGACCTCGCGCGCACGCTGAACGAGGTGCTGGGCGTCCGCGAGGGCGGCGGGGCAGCGCGACGGGGCGCATGAGAGAGGGGACTTGGCATGGCATTGATTCTGGTAATTGACGATGATGAGGCGATGCGGCGCCTCATCGTGCGCACGCTGACCACGGCGAAGCACCGGCTGGTCGAGGCCCCCAACGGCCAGGAAGGCATGAAGCTCGTCGCCGAGCTCAAGCCCGACGCCGTCATCACGGACATCCTCATGCCGCAGCAGGAAGGCATACAGACCATCCGCGAGATCCGCGAGCTGGCGCCGGAGATCAAGATCATCGCCATGTCCGGCGGCGGCAGCTCGCACAATCTGATGTTCCTCGACGTCGCGCGCGCCTTCGGCGCCGACGCGGTCCTGGCCAAGCCGTTCAAGCCGGGCGAGCTCAAGGACACCGTGGACCAGGTGCTCAACGGTCACAGCCGCGCCGCCGAGTGAGACGCTTCGGCTCGCCCCCCTTGCGTTACCGTCCGGCGCGCTCGAACGACGCCACCAGCTCGACATGCGGCGACCACACGAATTGGTCGATCGGCTGCACGCGCGCCAGCCGATAGCCGCCATCAACCAATAGCCGGGCATCGCGGGCGAAGCTCGCGGGATTGCAGGAGACGGCGACGACGCGCGGTACCGCCGCCGCGGCGAGGGCGGCGCTCTGCGCCTTGGCGCCCGCGCGCGGCGGATCGAACACGACGGCGTCGAAGCCGGCGAGCTCGTCGGCTGTGAATGGGCGCGCCTCGAGATCGCGCCGCTCGCTCGTGACGCGCCCGCCGACCCCGGCGCGTGCCGCGGCCGCTGCAAGCGCCGCCGCCACTGGCCGCGCGCCCTCGACGGCATGCACCGCCGGCGCATGCTCGGCCAGCGCGAAAGTGAAGGTGCCGAGTCCGGCATAGAGGTCGGCGACGCGCCGCGCCCCTCCGACGCCCGCCAGCACTTCGGCCCTGAGCACCGCCTCGGCCTCGGCGCTCGCCTGCAGGAAGGCGTCGTACGGCAGGTCGACGGGCACGCCGCTGAAAATCACCCGCGGCGGGCGCTGCACCGCCGCCGGCGTCGCCGCCTCGTTGCCGGGCGCGCGCCACGCAAGACGCGCGAGATCTTCCGCCGCCGCGAATTCGGCGAGCGTCTCGAGCGCGGCGAGATCGGGCGCCGCGGCGAGGTCGAGCAGCACGTCGAGACCCGCATCGCAGAGCGTCGCCGTGACGGCGCCGGAAGCACCGGGCGGCCACAGCCGCGACGCGACGGCGCGCAGCTTGGGAACCAGCGCGAAGAGCGCCGGATGCAGCACGGCGCAGACGCGCATGTCGACCACGCGGTGGGCGGCGCGGGCATTGAAACCGATGAGCGGCGCGCTCTTGGGCGGCCGCTCGACGGCGAAGCGCGCACGCCGGCGCGTGCCCGGTGCGAGCCGCAGCAGCGGCGCCATGATGGCGGCATCCAGCCCTTGCTGGCGCAGCGCCGCAGCGACCTGCTGCTCCTTCGCGCGCGCATAGGCGTCCGGCGCGAGATGCTGCAAGGCGCAGCCGCCGCAGCTGCCGAAATGCGGGCACACCGGCGGCGCGCGCGCGCCCTCGCCCAACAGCTCGACGAGCTCGCCCGTCCGACCCTCGCCGCGCGCTGCGCCGAGCCTCACGCGCACGCGGTCGCCCGGCGCGGTGAAGGGCACGTAGACGCTTCTCCCGCCGTGGCGCGCGATGCCGTCGCCGCGCGCGCCGACGCCGTCGATGATGAGCGTCACTTCTTCGACTGCTGTCCTCGACTTGCTCATGCCTGCATCCGCCGCGCGTAGACCAGGAATTCGATGTTGCCCTCGGGCCCTTGAATGGGGCTCTCGGTCAGGCCTTCCACGCGCCAGCCCGGCTGCGCCTCGAGCCAGGCGGCGATGCGCTCGCACACGTCGCGATGGAGCGCGGGATCGCGCACCACGCCACCCTTGCCGACCTTGCCCTTGCCGACTTCGAATTGCGGCTTGATGAGCGCGACGAGACGCGCGGCGGGAGCCGCGAGCGCCAGCGCGGCCGGCAGCACGACGGTGAGGCTGATGAAGCTCGCGTCGCAGACGATGAGGTCCGGCGCTTCCGGGATTTGCTCCCGCGAGAGATAGCGGGCGTTGGCGCGCTCGAGCACAGTGACCCGCGAATCCTGACGCAGCTTCCAGGCAAGCTGGCCGTGGCCGACATCGACGGCATAGACGCGCCGCGCGCCGCGCGCGAGCAGCACGTCGGTGAAGCCGCCAGTCGAGGCGCCAATGTCGAGCGCCACGGCGCCGGCGGGATCGACGGCGAAATGGTCGAGCGCATGGGCGAGCTTGATGCCGCCGCGGGACACCCAGGGATGCTCGCGCCCGCGCACTTCGAGCGGCGTGTCGGTGGCGAGGCTGGTGCCGGGCTTGTCGAGCCGCTGCCCCGCGCTCCACACCAGCCCCGCCAGCACCAGCGCCTGCGCCCGCGCGCGGCTCTCGGCGAGGCCGCGCTCCACCAGGAGCGTATCGACGCGCCGTTTGTCGGTCATCGCGGAAAAAGCCGTGCTGTCCTCACTCTACCGGCGTTTCGCGCCGGGTGAGCGGGGTCATCAGGTCACGCCGCGACCTTAGGCGCGCGCGATGCGTCCCGCAATCACGCGCCCCAGGGCCCTGAGGGCGGTCTGGGTGATGTGTCGGGCGGTGAGGCCGGCGTGCTCGTACTGGTTGGCGGGGGTGTCGTGGTCGATGAAGCGGTCGGGCAGCACCAGCGGGCGGAACTTGAGCCCGTGGTCC
>WNFA01002001.1_pt1 | contig 31968 bp, 36 predicted proteins | sample 5400481 | NCBI WGS metagenome assembly WNFA01 (sample SAMN13153340, study PRJNA577476) | soil metagenome | isolation source: 120 cm saprolite under Douglas fir tree site 2 hole 1 replicate 2 | place: USA:California | collected 2015-04-18 | reverse complement strand
CGAAGAAGGAGATGGAGTTCGTCTTCGCGCACTCGATGGACGACGTCCTCAAGTCCGCCCTGGAGGAGGACCCCTTCGAGAAGGCCGCGAAGAACCCTCCTCCGCCCGAGGTCCAGCCTCCACCCACGGAGCAGCCGCACCCGCGCCTAGCTCCAGCACACGGCTTTGAGGGCTGAAGGGCCCGGTGGGCGAGCCCGGGCCCTTCGCTTTTTTGCAGGGGCTCCTCCCTAGGACCAGCGGCCCGCGTGCTACCTAGAGGGGCATGCGCATCGTGCTCGCGGGATTCGGCACGCGCGGCGACGTGCAGCCGATGGTCAGATCGTGCTGCGCGAAATGGACTCGGCCGCGGATCGAGTCGACCACACGCCAGCATCCTGGGCCCTCGGAGCGCAGGTAGAGCTTGCGTAGATCCGGCGGGACGGCCTGCACCGCCGCCTCGGAATACAGGCCCTTCCGGGCGACCTCGAGCAGGCGCTGGTCGAGGTCCGATGCGAGGACCTCGAAGCCTCGCCCGCGCTGTCGCGCCGCCGCTTCGGCGAGGAGCATCGCGACCGTGTACGCCTCCTCGCCAGTCGCGGTGCCCACCACCCACGCCCGCAGGATGCCATTCGCGGCCGGGAGCGTGGGCAGCACCGTCTCGGCCAGCTCGCGGAAGACCCAGCCGTCCCGGAAGAATTCCGTGACGGGAACGACGAGGGATTCCACCAGCCGGTCGATCTCCTCTCGCTCCGCGATCAGCCGGGCGTGGTAGGTGGCCAGATCGGCGCACCCGGCTGCCCGCATCCGGGACTCGAGACGGTTCCGCAGCGTATCCGGCCGGTAATCGCGGAAATCGATCCCGCGCCGGTCAGCGACGACGGTCAGAATGCGGTCCACGGCGCCGTCGCCGGGCCACGTTCGCAGGTCGGTCACCTAGACCTCGGCCACGGCGATCGTCACGCCGACCGCCTCGAGGGCCTTGCGAAGCTCGGCCTTCGCCACCGCCTTCGCCAGCGCATCCTGCGGCAGGACCGTCTTCCTGCGAACGAGCTCGAGCAGCGCGTCGTTGAGCGTCTGCATCCCCTGTGACCGGCCGGTCTGCATCACCGAGGGGAGCTGGAAAGTCTTCCCCTCGCGGATCAGGTTGGAGACCGCTCCATTGCCGAGCAGAATCTCCATGGCTGGCACCCTTCCGCCGCCGATCTTCTTGCAGAGCGTCTGCGTGACGACGCCCTTCAGCGACTCGGACAGCATGGTCCGCACCTGGGCCTGTCGATCGGCGGGGAACTGGTCGATGATGCGGTCGACGGTCGAGGGCGCCGTGTTGGTGTGCAGGGTGCCGAAGACGAGATGCCCGGTCTCCGCGGTCTCCAGCGCGATCGAGATCGTTTCGAGGTCGCGCATTTCGCCGATCAGCACCACGTCGGGATCTTCACGCAGCGCCGCGCGAAGCGCGGTCTTGAAGCTACCGGTGTGAACTCCCACTTCGCGCTGGTGGATGAGGCACCGCTTGTGCGAGTGGACGAACTCGATGGGATCTTCGACGGTGATGACGTGGTCGTCGCGGTTGCGGTTGATGTAGTCGATCATCGCCGCGAGGGTGGTCGACTTGCCCGAGCCGGTAGGACCGGTGACCAGCACCAGGCCCTTGGGGAGGAAGCACAGGTCGAGGACGTTCCTGGGGATGCCCATCTCCTCCGCCGCGAGAATCTTGCTGGGGATCCGCCGGAGCACGGCGGCGATGCCCGAGCGCTCGCAGAACACGTTCACCCGGTAGCGCGCCTCCGCCGTTTCGTGCGCGAAATCGGTGTCCTTGGCCGCGAGCCACTGCTCCCGGTTCGCCTTTGGTGTGACCGTCCACAGGATCTTCTCCAGGCGCTCGGCGGACGGCTCACCCCAGCCTTCGATGGAGACCACGTCGCCGTCGACGCGCAGCGCGGGCATGTAGCCGCTCGTGAGGTGGAGGTCCGATGCGCCCTGGGAATTGCACAGGTCGAGCAGCGACTGCATGGCCTCGGCCGGATCGGCCGGGGCGGGCGGCACGACAATCGCGGGGCGCGGGTGCGGCGCCGGCGATCTCGGCGCTGGTGCCGGCGGAGCTTTGGGGCTCTGGACGCCGGCATGAGCGAGCGAAGCGGCGTTCCTTTCCCGCTCGTTCCGCTCTGCGTGCGCAGCGGGCTGGAGCTCGGCGCGGACGCCGTCCCCGTTGGCGCTGAACCGGACCACCACCCGTCCCGCTGGAGCGTCGTAGGCGATCTCCTCGTCCTGCCGGCCGGTGAAGCTCGTGGCCGCGTAGGCAGGCATCAGCTCGGCCACCGCCGAAACGATGTGCGCGCTCGTCAGCGTGCGCTTGATGAGAGGAACCAGCGCCGGCCCGGGGCCCTCGAGGATGGCCACGGAGCCGGTCTCGAGGACCAGCGAGTCGGCGCCTTTTTGAAACAGCACGTCGATGAACGCGTCGAGTCTCGGCATCGTCAGCGCTCGAAGAGCTCGGCTTCGGCGAGGACCATGTCGGCCTCGGCGTCCGCGGTCGGACGCACCTGGCGCAGTTGGGCGCGCTGCCTGCGCACGATCGCCAGCAGCTGCCGGTTCTCCTCCTCGAGCAGGATGACCTCGAAGGCGAAATGCACCATGGTGCGCAGGCTGGTGTTGTCCCAGGGCTTGCGGATGAAGCGGTACACTTCGCCTTCGTTGATGGAGCGAACCACCGTGTCGGGGTTCTGGTCGGCGGTCAGCATCATCCTGAGCACGTGCGGATGCCGGTCGCGAACGGACTTGAGGAACTCGATCCCCGACATGCCTGGCATGTTCTGGTCGGAGATGACCAGCTGCACCGGATGGCTCGCCAGCGTTTGCAGTCCCTCTTCGCCGGTTCCCGCGCCGAGGACCGTGTAACCGGCCGCTCCGAGAAGCCGGGAAATAGCGCTCCGGACGTCCTCCTCGTCATCCACGACGAGGACGGTGCGAGGAGGCAATACCTTCATATCAGAACCCCCCTCGCCCGCGTCATGCCGCCTTGGTCGCGAGCCTTACCCGAAACACCGCGCCGCCTCCCTCGCGATCCAGGACCTGCGCGCCGCCCGCGTGTCCTTCGGCGACGAGCTTCACGAGGTAGATACCGGGGCCGAATCCCTTCCGGGGCCCGCCCTTCTTCGCCTCCACAGAGCCGAACTTCTCGAACATGCCGGCCTTGAGCTCCGCGGGAATGCCCGGTCCGCGATCTGCCACGTCGACCTCGACCGCGTCGGGCAGATGACGAACGATGATGGAGACGTCCTTCCCGCCGGGCGTGTATTTGAGCGCGTTGCCGAGCAAGTTCTCGATCGCGCGGCGCACTAGCTTCCCGTCGAGAGACGCCTTCGCCTGCCCCTCCACCGCGGTCGACACCTCGACGCCTTTCCATCTCGCCACGGCAGTCAGCGTTGCGACGGCCTCGTCGAGCAGGCGCCCGAGATCCACGGAAGACCGCGTGATGGGCAGCTGCCCTTCCTCGAGGAGCCGGATCTGTAACGCCTCTTCGAGCGATTTCTGCATCGCGTCGGCGCCGCGGAGCGCCGCCCGGGCGTCGTCCCGCGACTCGCCCTCGGGCAACTCTTCGATGAGCATGCTCAGGTGCGCGATGATTCCCGAAAGCGGGCTTCGCAGGTCGTGAACCATGAGCGAAAGCATCTCGTCCTTGGCCGCCTGCAGCTCGGTGAGCTTCTTCAGTTGCAAGCGGATGAGCATGTCCTGCGCCCGCAGCTTCAGGAATGATCGGACGCGGAGCAGCAGCTCGCGGCGGTCCACCGGCTTGCCGAGGAAATCGTCGGCGCCGGCCTGCAACCCCAGGTTCTTCTGCTCTTGGTCCGAGAGCGCCGTGATGAGGAGGACCGGCAGGAACGACTGCGGCTGCATCTCCTTCATACGCTTGCAGACCTCGTAGCCGGTCATCCCCGGCATCATCACGTCGAGCAGGACGAGGTCGACGTGCTCCCGCTGGAGCAGCTCGAGCGCCGCGGCACCGCTCTCGGACTCGAGCGTGCGGTACTGATCGCGCAGCATCATCCGAAGGAGGGCACGGTTCCGCTCCTCGTCGTCGACGATGAGAACGCACGCGCGACCGTCCATGGCTCCACCCTCGCCTTGGTTTTCTGGACCTGCAAAACGAAGCCAGAATGACAAGAGGCTTTGCTGACGGACAAGGGGGTGAAGGAAGGACCATGTAGGTGCAATCCGCCGATCGGAGCTGGCGGCGTGAAAGGATCCTGCCGACCTGCGGCTCGCCGGCAACGACCGCTCGGGTTGGTAGTGGTCCAGTAGCGCTGTTGAGCGCATCGGCGTGGAAGTCGAAGCGTCAAAAGGCCGTCGGTTCGCGGTCGTCCGGAGCGTCAGAAGCCCGTCGGCGCCTGAGGTGTTTCCTCGTGATCACGGGGAGTAGGGCTTGGCATGGTGCTCGCACTAGCAGCGGGCATGGCTACCCAATCGCAGGCGCGCAGGATGAGTGGAGCGGAACGGTTCGTGGTGCGGAGCGCCGCTCTTCTGGTGTTCCTGGTGGGTGTCCCTAGCGCCGCCATGGCGGGTTCCAAATCCGCCTCGATGCGGGTAGGGGCGCAGGTCGTCGCCTCGGTGCGCCTCCTGGCGAATGCGACGCCCGGTGGCAACCTGGGCGTCGAAATGCGCTCGTTCGGTGGAAAGCCCAGCGCGGTGCTCGTCCAGCAGCGAGGTGGGCAGCCGCTGCAGCTGCGCGGTGGAGCGCGCCTGCCGAGCGAGGCGGAAGCGCCGCTGCAGATCGCGGGCGGCAACCTGCAAATTGCGCTCGAGCGCTCGGCTGGCCCGGCTGAAGTCGTGGTCACCATCTTCTCCGACGGAACGCCGCCGCGGGGGTGATCGGACGATTAAGGACCGCAGCCCAGTCCAGAGCGATGCAGTTACGTCGTGAGCGCCCGTGCTCCATGTCTTCGGAGAGGTGCAACAGGCGATCGCCTAGATCGTCTAGGTCCCAGTGGTCGCTTCAACGCACACGCGAGCCTGATCGTCGTCCTCCACAACGCCACGCCCTCTCCCCTCCCCGCCGCGGCGCGCACCGTAGCAGGGGCGCACGTCAAGGCCGAGGAACTCGGTCGGTCGAGGAACCCACGCGGAATCGAACCACCGACACGGGGATTTTCAGTACTCGGGGTCAGGCTGCCGCGAGGAGGACGCCGGTCCGGTTGTGTTAAGCGCGGGCCGGGCGATGTTCTACCCAGCCAGAAGAATGGCTCCCCATTGGACACCGATCTAGAACGGATTTCTCTCACTGTTCCGAGAATCAAGGAGTTAGATGCCGTTGTTCGTGATCGAGAGTGGTGCCCGGTCGCGATCACGAACTCTCTCTGTGTTAAGCGCGTGCGAGTATCGCAGCTGCTTAACACAGCAGAGAATCTGTCGAAGTGGCGAACGACGTTCTGGCGGGCACCCGCTGTTACACAGGGGGCGCCCACCGTGTAGCGGCGCGACGGCGGGACTTGCTCGCGTGACGGAGACTTTCGTCAGGTCTCGTGCGGAGTCTTGTATTTGCCGAGCAACATTTCCAGCCCGCAACACGTCAACAAGCTCGCGATTGCCGCCGTGCCGACGATCCAGTCCCATCCGTGCTGACCGAACGGCAGGATCCCCAGGCCGTATAGCAGCGAGGCGAGTGCTGCCACAACGTAGACAGGGCCTGTATAGAAGCAGTGCAGACGTCCGCACCTGCGGGCGTTTACCAAGCACGCTACGCCGCCTACCGTGAAGGCGAAGGTCCAGGCGACGGTGTGCGTGATGTTGCCAGTATTGCTGGTGCTGACGATCAACACCCATGGCCCTATCCATAGAAGCAGCGTCGCCCAACGAGATCGGAGCAAGTCTCTTTCCCTGCTCGCAGGCTGGCTCATGGCGCGTTTCGTCCGGGCTCTCGACCAAGCGCTATTCAGCGTAGCACGACAGTCAGGATGGCGCCGCAACCGTAAGGGCAAGACCAAGCCCAGCTAGACAGCCTGTCGGGCCTTCTCGGATCGCGCCGCTCAAGCCGAGGCGTAGGAACGCGCTGGGGAGTCGCGTCAAGCGGCGCGAGCCGTTCCGGCCGCCGACCGTGAGCGGATCAAGCTCGATGACCCTCCGGCAAGCCGCGGCGCTCTCCGCCAGCCGCCCCCGGGTACGCCGAGGGGTGCGCGGCACAACTGCTTAGTCTTTCTTAGCCCTCCAGCTTCGTCGAACGGAACGGCTTCGAGTACGTCGGTCAGGCCGTGCCCTCGATGACTTTGACGAAGTAGCCGTTGTTGAGCGCCCCGGGGCGGCGCGCCTGGACGTGAATCACGGCGCCGCGGCCATCGAAAAAGAGAAGGTCGCGGACCGCGAGCGCCGCGATGAGGGCCGAGCGGTTGAACCCCGCCGCGCACTGGATGAGGACTCTCTTGCCGGCCCGGACAGCGGAGACGATGTCGGAAGCCGCTGCCCTCGCGATCGCGACCTCCTCGAGTGTCGGCTCGGTGTCGCGCAAGGGAGCGCGGAGGATCTGCATGCCCGGGAAGTCCGCGTCCGCCGGCTGCCACTCTGCCTCGCAGGCGACGAGCACGTCGAGACCGTACTGGAGGAGCGGCTCACCGAGCGGGGGGCGGCAGGAGATCCAGAGGCCGGAGAGCATCTCGGTCGCCCAAGCTGGGATCATGGCACCCGTCCCCGACTCGCGCGCCTGCCACCATCGATTCGCGCGAGCGAGCGCCTCCCGTAGGCGGAGTATCGCACAGGGCGCGGAGGCTCATCTTCCAGCGGGCGCTCAGGGCAAACCCTACTTCTGCGCCGCCTTCTTGCTCGGGTCGTCTGCCGGATTCACGTAGGTGATCCCCCAGGGTCCGACTCCGTGGAGCTGGATGATCGTCTGGCCCTTCGCCATCCCGTAGTGGCGCACCCGCTTGGGGATCATGTGGTAAGCGCCGACCGGCATCTCCTTCAGCGCTGCCTCGTCGAACTTGTCGCCCATTCCCATCCAGAACGCGCCCTGGATGACGGTGACGTGCTCGTCCTTCGGGTGGAAGTGGGCCGGGATCTTCCAGCCGTCCGGCAGACGCAGGCGAACGGTGAACTCCGAACCCTGCTTCTTCATGTCTCCGTCCAGCCCGGCTACCTCGGCCCCGCGTGGGAGGACCGGCGGCGCGGGTGCCCATTTCAGCATGTCGGGCGTGAGGATGTGGTCGGAGACCATTGCGGACTTCTTGCCGGCCGCCCCCTTTGCCTCGGCGGCGGCGAGAGGAAGCGAGAGGACGAGGCCGGCGCAAACCAGGATGCCTGCAGCGAGACGCAGCTTCATCGCGACCTCCTTGCTGAACTGCAGAGCCCTGCTTGCTCTGAAGCGACGCGAAAAGCAAGACCTGGAACTTCCGCTCCGATCCGGCGCACACGTCGACGACCAACTTCGCCGCTATCTCGCCTTCCGCCGCATCCGCGGGCTCGAGACTCCTGAAGGGGCTGCAAGCGCCGGCGGCGAGAGAGGGGACGCCAGCTCCTGTTATGGCTTCAACCCTCGGCAAGCCGACGCGCAGACGCCCGGCCCGGCGTGCCCACCCTCGCGGGGCTTCCCACCCTCGCGCCTTGAGACCCACCCGGTGGCGCCCCGAAGCGTTCCAGCTGTGGTCCTGGCAAAGATCGATTGGTGGTGCGTTTTCGCCGCAGCGCTGTGCGTTGGGTTGGTCTGCGGATGGTGTTGGTTCTTGGGACTGGTCATCTGCAGCAACGCCGACTAAAGAGGAGCTGGAGGCAGTCCTCGAGCGGCTTAAAGCAGGGGCTCGATGATGCGACGTATGGGAAGGTGCTGGAGCTGATGGCCTCCGAGGAGGGCTCGCCCCCGGCGTTGCCACAGGGGGACTCCGGTGCCGACCAAGACTAAGGCTCTGCTCGCAACGCAGGCGGGCACATGATCGTGGATCGCCGGCAGCTGAGTACGAAGTCGTTTACTCGACCTGCAACGCGACCGCGAGCTGCTCATCAAGGAGCGCGACGAGGCGCGTGCGCTGGTGAAGGAGCTGCGCAGCAAGTGATGCAGCCACCGCGAAAGCAACAGTACCGCAGTCCAGACGTCTGGACAGGCCCTCCGCGGAACTCATGCCGGTTGGCCGAGACCTCTGCAGCGCTATCCGAACCGCCGCGAGCAGCTCGTCGAAGTCGAGCTGGAACACTCCGAAGACTGGAAGCAGGCGGATAAGGAGATCGTACAGCTCCGCGGCGGCCTCACACAGGTACGCCCTGCCGGCATCGAGCAGTGTAAGCGCCACGATCAGGCCGAGTTTTTCGAGGGCCGCCGCGGTGTCGGCGATAATGCGGACAGGAGGTGGCAATGGCAGGGAACATCGGCGGCGCTGGTCCGGACAAGCCGGAAAGCCAGCCGCCGGACGAAGTGGCCTGCGCGCGTGGGGTGCGGGTGCAGCCGCTCGAGGTGCGCGTGGCTGTCGAGCAATGCTCGCCGCAAGCGGTGGCCGGAGGGGTCCGGGCGATCCTGTCCTCCGTCAAGCATGTGCTAGGGGAGGCCGGGCTCGTCCGAGGCGCCCGGTTGCTTCTGCGACTCAACCAGTTCGACGGATACGACTGCCCGGGCTGCGCCTGGCCAGAGCCCGACGGCGAACGGGCGCTGGCCGAGTTCTGCGAGAACGGCGCGAAGGCGATCGCCGAGGAGGGCACGACTCGGCGGGTGGGGCTCGAGTTATTCGCCCTGCACAGCGTCGCCGAGCTCTCCGGGCGGAGCGACTACTGGCTGGGCAAGCAAGGTCGCCTGACGCACCCGATGGTGCTCAGGCCCGGCGCGACACACTACGAGCCGCTGTCTTGGAGCGATGCGTTCGGCTTGATCGCACGCCATCTCGCCGCGCTCGCCTCGCCCGACGAGGCGGTCTTCTACACTTCGGGTCGCACTAGCAACGAGGCGGCCTTCCTCTATCAGCTGTTCGTGCGCGAATTTGGCACGAACAATCTGCCCGATTGCTCCAACATGTGCCACGAGTCGAGCGGCTCAGGCCTTACGGAGACGATCGGGATCGGCAAGGGCACAGTGAAGCTCGACGACTTCGAGAAGGCGCAGGTGATCTTCGTGGTCGGCCAGAACCCCGGCACGAACCATCCGCGCATGCTCACCGCGCTGCAGAAGGCCAAGCGGGCGGGCGCGAAGATCGTCAGCGTCAACCCGCTCCATGAGGCGGGGCTCTTGCGCTTCAAGCACCCGCAGGAGGTGCTGCGACTCCCCGGCGCCGGCACCGCCCTGACGGATCTCTTCCTGCAGGTGCGGGTCAATGGCGACGTCGCGCTTCTGCAGGGGCTCGGCAAGGCGATCCTCGAGGAGGAGCAGCGTCGCCCCGGGCAGGTGGTCGACCGGGCCTTCGTGCGCGACAGGACGGAGAACTACCTCGCTTACACCGAGAATCTCGCCGCCTTCGGCTGGCCCGAGATCGTGCGCGGAAGCGGCATCGCCGAGGAGCAGATCCGTGCGGCCTCGCGTTTCCTCATCGAGAATGAGCTCATCATCTTCTGCTGGGCGATGGGTCTGACGCAACACGAGAACGCGGTCGACAACATCCGCGAGGTGGTCAACGTCCTGCTCCTGCGCGGCGCGATTGGCAAGACCGGCGCCGGCGTGTGCCCCGTGCGGGGCCACAGCAACGTGCAGGGCGATCGCACGATGGGTATCTGGGAGAAGCCCACGCCCGCCTTCCTCGACGCGCTGGAGAAGGCGACCGGCATCCGGGCGCCGCGCCACCACGGCCTGGACACGGTCGGCGCCATCCACGCGCTCCACGAGGGCAAGGCGAAGATCTTCTTCGCCCTCGGGGGGAACTTCCTCTCGGCGGCACCCGACACGGAGTACACGGCAGGTGCGCTCCGCCGGGCGAGGCTCACGGTGCACGTCTCGACCAAGCTCAACCGAGCGCACCTCGTGGCGGGAGAGACGGGCCTGATCCTCCCCTGCCTGGGGCGAACCGAGCGCGATCGGCAGGGGTCGGGGGAGCAGTTCGTGACGACCGAGAACTCGATGGGCGTGGTCCAGATGTCGCGCGGTCGCATGACGCCGGCGAGCGAGCACTTGCTGAGCGAGCCGGCGATCGTGGCTGGGCTGGCGCAAGCGACGATCGGCGCGCGCAGCCGGGTGCGTTGGGCGTGGCTCGTCGAGGACTACGATCGCATCCGCGATTTCATAGCGCAGGTCGTGCCGGGCACGGAGGGGTACAACGAGCGGGTTCGCCGGCCGGGCGGGTTCTACCTCCCCAACGGCCCGCGCGAGGGCAGGTTCAGCACGCCGACCGGCAAGGCGCGGTTCACGGTGCACGCGCTTCCGCGCGCGCAGCTCGCCCCAGGACAGCTGCTCATGATGACGGTGCGCAGCCACGATCAGTACAACACGACCATCTACGGGCTGCAGGACCGGCATCGCGGCCTCGTCGGCGAGCGGCGCGTCGTGCTGATGAACCGCGACGACATCGTCGACCTCGGCTTGCGCGAGAGACAGGTGGTCAACCTCACCAGCCACTTCCGCGGCGAGACGCGCAGCGCGCGGCGATTCGTCGTTGTGCCGTATGACATTCCCCGGGGTTGCGCCTGCACCTACTTCCCGGAGGCGAATGCGCTCGTGCCAGCGCGCCAAGTCGCGCATACCAGCAACACGCCCGCCTCCAAGTCAGTCGTGATCTCCGTGACGCCCGCCCGGGACGCCCGGCCGTTCGACCCGGAGCGTACGCCGTAGGCAGCGAGAGCCTGCCGACGAGGTGTCCAACGCGCGCATCTGGGCGGGCGACTACCGGAACTCGACGGTGGTGGGCACGGCCATGGGCCGCAAGATCGGTGACTTGGCGGTGGAGAAGTTCCTCAAGCCGGCGCACTGACGGCGAGGTTGGGGAAAAGTACACGGCGCTCGCATGTCTGCGACGTCGGGAAACGGTAGAAGGTGAGCAGTTCGTCGCCGGCCTCATCGAGCTGCGCACGACGGCGGAGCAGCGCTTCTCCCACGCGCGCACGAAACCCCTGTACACCTCACGCGCCGCTGCGAGTCAAGCCGGTCGATCGCGAGTGGCCTCGGCCTTCGGCTGCCCGGCCGTTCATCAGGTCGAGGATGTGGAAGCGCACGTGGTCCTCGAGCACATCGACGATCAGGCGTTCATCGCGTCGGGCGCAGCCGTCAGAAGCGGCGCATCCTGCCGGCGCTGCTCGGCGCGGATCTGCAGGCGCAGATGGCGCGCATCAGCGGCACGTCAGTCCGGCCCTGCCAGCGGCCGGAGGCGTTCCAGTCGGTCTCGCCGTGGCGCACCAGGAAGACTTGGGTCCTAGGTCTCGAGGCCATGGCGACAGGATAGCCGCGCGGCGTGGGGCTGACGCGATCCGACTTGCACTTTCAACGGCCGCGAGCGTACGCGACGCGTTTGGGGCAGCACGAGCGCGATCGCGCCATCATGCGTATCTCGATTTGCGTTTGTGACATCTTCGCGCACCGACGAATCGACTGACCCCGACGGAGCGCATCTGCTTCGGGCAACGTTCTCTAGCAACCCGAGTCGGCGGCGGGTGTGCTTCAGACAAGGAGCAGATCATGCCTCACCTCAGGCACGTTGGTTCAATCGCTCTCGCCTTGCTCATGCCGGCCTTGCCGGTAGCGGCGCAGCCCTCGAACAAGGCCTTCGTGGCCCCGTTCAACAACGTCATGACGATCGCCTCGACGGTGCCAAAGAATGGCGACGTCAATCCATATGGGCTGTTCGTGGTGCAATCGTCCGTCGGGCGCCTCGTGGGCGGCGAAGCGCTCGTCAGTAACTTCAACAACCACCGAAACCTGCAAGGAACCGGCAGCACCATTGTGCAGATTTCGCCCTCCGGCTCCGTCAGCCTTTTCGCGAGCCTGGACCCGAACAAATTGCCGGGGGCCTGCCCAGGTGGCATTGGCCTGACGACTGCCCTCGTCGCGCTCAGCAGCGGCTGGGTGATCGTCGGCAGCCTCCCCACGAAAGACGGGACCTCGGCAACTATGGAAGCGGGCTGCCTCCTGGTCATCGATAGCAGCGGGATTGTAGTCGAGACCATCAGCGGTAGTCCCATCAACGGCCCTTGGGATATGACCGCATTGGATAATGGCTCCACTGCGACGCTCTTCGTCACCAACGTGCTGAATGGGACGGCGGCTGCCAGTCCCAATACGATCGATCAAGGAACGGTAGTCCGGATTGGACTGAGCATCCCCTCGAGCGGTGCGCCGGCCATCACCTCGGAAACCGTCATCGGCAAACGGCTTCCCGGAGCGGACAGACCCCGCGGCGTTGGTTGTCGGCCCGACCGGCGTCGGCCTTGCCAGCGACGGCACGCTCTACTTGGCTGACAGCGTCGCCAACCGGATCGTCGCGATCCCCAACGCCCTGCATCGCACGAACAGCAGCAGCGGAACGACCGTCTCCGTCAATGGCGCGCTGAACGTGCCTCTTGGATTGGCGATCGCACCAAACGGCAATATCCTGACGGTGAACGGCGGTGATGGCAACCTGGTCGAGACGACGCCCGCCGGAGAACAGGTCGCGACCAAGATGCTCGACACCAGCCCGGCGCCACCTGGGCCCAACGGGAACGGCACCCTATTCGGCATCGCGATCAATCATCAGCAGAATGGCGTGTTCTTTGTCGATGACGGCACGAACACCTTGAACCTGCCGCACTGACAACATGCCCAGGTGCTTGCCCAGCAACTCGGCCGCCCGCAGCCGGTCGGTCCGGCTGCCGGTCCGGGCAATCCCGGATAGCACGCGGAGGAGGACCCGACGACGGTCGACGGGGTGGGCTCGGATCGGGTCCGCCCCGCTCGCACGGCTGCGGCCACGCTTCTGCTGCGCGCCGCCCGGCGGGCCATGCTCCGCTGCCCCGAACTCGGCGACTTCGCCATCCTGCGGACCGATGCAGGCTACACGTACACGCTTCCGCGCGCGCTCGTGGGGAAGGTCGATCAAACGCCGGTTGCGGTGCGCGAGCTGTTCATCGAGCTTCGGCTGCTGCTCACGGAATTGACAGGGCAACTCGTCGTCCGCCGCATCGAGCAGGTTCCCGAGCTTCAGGATCGAGGAATCGTCCCTCCACCCGTAGCCGTCCCGGTCTGCTCGGCGTCAGAATGATCGCCGTCCACCTTCGTGCGTTTCGCTGCGAGTGCCGCCGTCGGCCGCGTCTGCTGCGATCGCCACGCTGTGTGACCGACCTTCCGCCCGCCCGCCGACCGTCCGTGGTCGCCGGGCCCGAGTCAGCGACGGCTCGAAGGGTGACGCGAGCGACTAGTGAAGGGCTTTTGCGTGCGGACCCCGAATCGCCGCGAGACTTCGTGCTTCCACAGGATCACGCTGGTCGCCTTGCCCACCCTCGCATGTCGCCGAAGAAGCGGAACCAGGCCCCCAAGCGCGAGCGCCTCAAGGTGCAGAAGAGGCGCAGGGCCGCAGGCGAGGAGGAGCGGCGGCCCTGGTGCGGGTGGAGCGTCTGCCCGGTGCACAGCCGTGCCCGTAGGCTCTAGGCGATGCGACCCGACGGAGGCCCGTAGTGTTTCTCTGGACTCTGGTCGTCGCAATCCTGGTCTCTACACAACCGTTACGTGCAGAGAAGTCAGGCAAGAAGGGCAGGCCCAACGAAAGGGCGCGAGTAACCTGCAAGGAGGCCACACCGCTTGCTCGCAGTTCAATGATCGAGGTGGAAGTGAGCCCCGGAGTCATTCACCGCATGGCTACCCCAGGGCTGTCGGACTTGTTCTTCACGACCGACCCCGACAGCAGATTCGGGCCGGGCGTCGGCATGTGGAAGGGCGCGGCATGGCAATTAGCCCGCCGCTTCAAGTGCTGGAGGGGAAAGAAAGAGGTTCCCGCGATTGATCCCGTCGGTGCCACGACGCTCGCCGACGTCGGGGAAGCGGTGGCCAAGCAGTTCTGGAACGATCGCGCGAGGACCTTCGAGGGCGTCGAGGAAGCTTTGGTCGCCGCTGGCGACGGCTGTGCGCACGAGCGGTTCGAGCTGCTGCGTATCCTCGCAGGAGGGGGCGTCGTGGAAGAGGACGAATCGACTTGGGCCCCGGTGCGTGCCGTATGGAAGTGCGACCGAGCATTGGCGCAGAAACAAGGGCTCGCCCCGAAGTGATCAGTCGCGGAGCTGAGGAGCGCGGCCCTACAGCTCGCGCAGCTCGGCCTCGTCGCGCAGCCGGGCGCTGGACACGCCAGTCACCGGCCCGTGCTACACCGCGCCCAGCTGGCGGCGGGCAGGGCCGCCGAAGTGAGAAGGGAGACTCCCCGTGTTGTTGACTGCTCAAGAGGCGATGGAGCAGGCGTCCATGACGTCCCACGACTATGCGATGAAGGCGCTGTACGATCTCTGCGACCTGCTCGGCGTGAAGCGCGGCTCGAAAGACTGGCAGGACAGGCTGGCGCCCTTCGCTCCGGTATGGGCCGCGATGATCACGGCGGCTGCCACGGACTTCGACACATGGGCGCGAACGCCAGACCTGCCGGGCAACTCTCTGGAGCACGCGCGGCACGGCAGGCGGGCCCAGAGCAGCAGGCGGGCCTAGAGCAGCTCGCGTAGCTCGCGCTCGTCTTCCCAGCGCTGGAGGAGTCCACCGGCGCGCAAGGTCGCGGCGAAGGTGCTGGTAGACCGTGCCGGTGCACAGGTCATGGTGGAGGCGGCGCAGGACGCCTGCGGGCAGCGTCTTGACGATGGCCGCCGCGGACACCAGCTCCAGCTGGCGCCCGCCCATCGGGTGGAAGCGGTGGGTGGCGCGCAGGGCGGTCTTGCCCGTGCACGCCAGCGAGATCGACCAGCAGCCGGAGTAGAGCGCGGCGGCGGTCGTGCCGTTGCTGCCCCAGAGCGGCGGCACGAGATCCAACTCGCGTAGGTCGGCGCGGGCGGCCAGCGAGCGCAGCTGCGAGGCCTCGCCGGAGGCCAGCCACGCCATGATGGCCTCAGCCGCAGGCCCGAGCCTCTCGGCGATCGCGAGACTCATTACCGGGACCTCGTGGAATGGCTTTCTCTTCTTCGGGCTTGAGTCGCGAGGCAGCGGAGCGAAGAAATGAAGCGGCGCCTCGCGGACGAGCAACCTGGTGAGAAGAGGCGGTGCGCGGTCTACACGCGGAAGTCGACCACCATCGGCCTCGAGCAGGAATTCAACTCACTCGATGCGCAGCGGGAAGCCTGTCTCTCCTACGTTTCGAATCGCTCGGACTGGCGGCCAGTCGATGAGAGGTATGACGACGGCGGGTTCACCGGCGCCAACATCGACCGGCCGGCGTTCCAGCGGCTGCTCGCTGACGTCGAGGCTCATCGCGTCGACATCGTCGTCGTCTACAAGGTCGATCGCCTCTCGCGATCACTGTTGGATTTCGTCAAGGTGATGGAGCGCCTCACCGCTGCGGGCGCTTCGTTCGTTTCGGTCACGCAGAATTTCTCTACTGCGGATGCGATGGGCAGGCTCACGCTCAACATGCTGATGAGCTTCGCGGAATTCGAACGGGAGATGATCGCCGAGCGCACGCGCGACAAGATCTGCGCTGCTCGTAGAAAAGGAAAGTGGACCGGCGGTCCGGTCCCATTCGGTTATGACGTGCGGAACAAGCACCTCGTCGTGAACGAGTCAGAAGCGGTCATCGTGCGCGAAGCGTTCCAGTTGCTCCTGCACCATCGGCAGCCGGCAATTGTTGCACGGCTCCTGAACGAGGGTGGTCAGCTGCCGCGACTGCCGGCGGGCGAGACGATGCGGCGGTGGACAAAAGATGCGATGGCACGCCTCCTGCGAAATCCGCTCTACGCCGGATTCGTGAGATGCGGAGCGGAGCTGAGCTCCGGGGAGCACGCGCCCATCATCAGTATGGAAACGCACCAGAGTGCCCGGATGGTCTTCGCCGCTCCCAGGAAAGCGCGCACGAAGGCGACGTCGCGCAGCTCCTTCGCGTCTGCGCACTCGTGCGCGGCAAGCTGCGCGTCCAGATCCGCGAACAGATCCAATCGCAACCTCCTCCACAGGCCGTGGCGGCGACTTTGCCAGACCCTGTGGATCGCCGGAAAAAGATCCCCGTTTCCGGGCCGCCGACCGCGGCTGGCCCGTGGACAACCTGTGATGGGTCGGTGATGAATTTCCCTGTATTGACAAGTGGTTGCGAGCGCTGCTACGACGCCGCCATCGCGGACGGGCAGGCGCCTGCAAGGTTCGCTGTCAGACCCCCGCGGTAGGGTAGGGCGCAAACAGCGTGACGGCGCGCGACTATATCGAGGCCATCGCGACGGAGCTCTCGCGCCTGCGCGGCCGGGGCTTGCTCCTGTCGCCGGCGGATGCAGGGCTCGCCCTTGCCTGGCACGCCGCCGGCGTGCCGCTGCGCGACGTCCAGGCCGAGCTGCGCCGGACCGCCCGGCTTCAAGCCGCCGGCCGTGCGCGGAGCCGCCGAGGTCGGGCTGTCCCTCCAGATCATCGCAGGATCGATCGATTCGCGCCGCCGCGCAGCGACGAGGCCACCGGCCGGAAATCCCCCCGCCGGCCTGTGCGCCGAGTTGCTGCGCGACGACGAGCGACGTGCTCTTGCACCCCTTGATCATCGTCGCCGCCTTCGGGCTTCGCGTCTACGCGCGCTGCCTCGTTCGCCTCGTCGCCGGCCGCGGCCGCGCGACCTTTCTCGAGTGCGCTTGGGGACCTCTGCCCGCGTCCGCGAGCAGAGAGGAACATGAGCATTCCTCGTTTCTCCTGGAAGACAGCAGGGATTGGCAGTAGCGGCGACGTCGAGAAAATCCGCGAACGCGGCCTTATCCGGGGCATAAGAGCGCACGCTCGGATCTGGCGAGCGTCTAGGACGGACTGAGGCTCCGCCTCGATTCACAGCATCTTCTTGAAAAAGTGCGAGCAGGAATGTCGGGGCGACTGGGGGAGGGCCGGGTGTGGCGCGCCTCGACGTACTGGCCCGTCGAGCATATCGGCGACGAGCGCGTTCCAAAGGTTTCGCGCGCCAGGCACTGCGTCGTTGCGGCCCACGCCCGCGGACTCGTGCACCTCTCCTCGGTGAGGCCGTTCAGAACGTCAAGGCGTGGGAGCTGCAGGCGCAGCGGGCATCTGCAACAGGTTGCGCTCCAGTGCCGCTGCCAATCTGCGCACAATGCCGACAAGCTCCTGCACCTCTGACTTGGTGATGACGACCTTGCGGCCGATGGCGATGCTCCGATCGCCCGTGGCGGCAACGTAGTCCGCGTCGACGATGCCCATCGTGTGCGCGAGCAGATGCCGCTTCTGGAAGCCCCGGAACGCAGAGTTCCATTCATCGATGCTGACCGACGCCGAGAGGTCGAATTTGTAGAGCCGCTCGACCTCGTCCTGTGCGCGCTGCAAGTTCTGGAAGGTAGCGTTGCTGGCACGGTTCGCGTGGGTCGCCCGTACGGCGCTGATCTCACAGACCTTCCGACCGAATCCATCGAACGCCGAGACGACGTTTTCGAGTGCGTCGCCGCGTAGGTGCTCGCCCAGGGCCGCGTCGGTTGTCTCGGACAGCTCGAGCTGCTTCTCGGCCACGACGAGGTTCTTGTCGAGGATCTGGCGACTGTTGTGTGCGCCGCAGTCGGGGCAGAACGCGAACAAGCCGTAGATCGCGTAGCGCAACGTGCAGGACTCGCACACCAGCTCGGTCTCGAGCGCTTTCTCTCGGTAGCGGCGAACCGGATGCGGGCTGCCTTCCACCTTCATGCTGATACCGATGCCAAAGGCGCCGCGCGGTGGGTGGTTGAACTCCAGCGCCTTCAGGTCTTGAAGGAAGGCATCGGTGACCCTGTTGACCGCGACGGACTGCGCGTACTCGATTTGGTCCTGCGTGAAAAACGTGTCGTGGGAGTTGTGGTGTCCGCAGTAGGGGCAGACGCACGGCAGGTCTTCTCCCTTTAACCCGGTGCCCGGCGTGATCTTGAAGTAGTGCTCGCACTCCGGGCATTCACGACCGAGGTATCCGCCCTCGTCGGGGCGAATAGACACGGTCATCCGGTTCGGTACTCTGTCGAGATGACTCACACTACTCCTACCGCCGCTAGGCGCGGGCGATGATGAGACCGAGCGTTGCCAGGCCAATGACCGGCCCTGCCGGCGTCTCGAGCAGCAGGTGCAGGATCGCATTCCCAAGCCCGCTCTCGGGATCATATTTGTCGAGGTGGAACCGGACCGTCGGCACACCGTCGCGCTGGAAGCACTGAGCGTGGATTCGACCACGCTCGCCGAGCCGCCACACGAAGTCGCAGCGCTGGCCCATGTCCCACGCCGCCGGCGGAACGCCGAACAGGTCTGGCCGCCAGAAAGGATGCTCTACGGACCAGGCCGGCACATCCACCTTCTCCCCGTTGAAGAGACGGACCCAAAGCTCCTGCACCACTGATTCGATTCTCTGCATCGCTTCACCTCAAAGTAGCGGCGGTCCGACAGCTACCAACGGTTGCAGCAATTCCACCACTCCCACTCTAACGCAGCCTCGTTCGTCGTGCACCGGCCGACCTGCACGATGTGGCCGCTGCCCCAGCCGCGCTGCCGCTGATACTCGACCTCGCGCTCCTACTCCGCAGCGACCAGCAGCTCACCCGCAAAGCCGATCTTGCAGGCTCTCCGGGAGTGGTCCATTTTCCAGACTCGTCAAGATCCGAGCGCCGCTTTCAACGAGCCGGTCTGCGCTGGCGGCGCCGTCTTGCGGAGCTGCACGCGGGACCCGCAACCGCATCGACCGATCCGTCGCCAGCTCACCGCATCCGATGGGGTGTCGGTCTCGGTGCCGGCCGGCGACCACGGCTGCCACTCGACCGACTCGCCATAGTGCGAGCAAACCTCATCCCGCGGCCCAGAACATTTTTGGTCCTCAACGCGGGTTGGAGGCGATCTCGGCCCTTGGAGCAGCCGCATCGACCGAGCCGTCGCCAGCTCACCGCATCCGATGGGGTGTCGGTCTCGGTGCCGGCCGGCGACCACCCCGAGATGCCGCGCGGCATATATCTCGCCAAGTCCCTGGGGTCGATCCCTGTCTCGAGGCTGAACGATGCTCCGACGGCGCCCACCACAGCGATCTTGCGATTAAGTCCGGCGCCCTGCCGGAGCCGCATGAGCGCCTCGACCCCGCCTTGTCGCGTAGTAGTAGCCATTGTCGACGGGCAGCTGGCACCACGCCGTATCCGCCTTTCGATCGGTGTCCTCCAAACTGGGTCAAGCTCACGCCGCGTCGGAACACGACGCAGGTCACGGGCAGCGCCCACGGGATCTCGGAATGGAACTTGATGTTCCCGAACAGCGGCAGCACCGACAGCAGCGAGCCGGCCTCCAGCAGGATCCAGCCAGCGGCGATCGCCCGAACTAAGACGGGCAGCCGGTTCCAGAGAGCTTTCAATCGCTCGCGCAAGCTCGCAACTCTACCTTGCCACGACTAGCTCAGACGCGGCGGGCGATCGCTACACAACGTTGAGCCGAATCGGGCCGTTCTGCCGAGGAGCCTGGCAACCCGGTCGCTACACGGCGCCCCAGAACCCTGCGCTCGTGTGTCGTAGAGGTACCTGCTCAGTCGGACTCTTCGCGCTCCCCGTCGTTCTCGTCGAGCGAGCGCAGGAAACCGAGCGCTGCCGACCAGGCCCATGGCGAATTGAGGATCCCGAGGTGGGCGGTCTGGAGGATGGGGTCGAACTGGCCCTGGCGCGTCAGCTCGATGGTGGTCGCTCCCTTCAGGCGTGCGCTACGCGAGAAGTCGTGGGGCTTGCCGTCGCGGTCCTCCGCGGGTACCGGCGGAAAGAACCCGTCCTGCGCCGAGATGTAGACGAAATCCACGTCGGTGTTGAGCAGGACCAGATAGCGCGTCGGGCCGCGCGCCTCCCGGCCTCTATTGAGCGCCGTGAGCAGAGGCGTGTGGTCCGATCCGTACTCGCGACAGACGGCGCTGTCGGGAGTGAATCCGCCGAGCGATGGGAGCTGGAAGTAGTTGAGCGGCGAAGGAGAGCAATTGATGATGCCGTGGTTCGGACCGTCGATGGCCACCAGCGCCCTCACCCGACGGAAGGCGTGGTCCTGCCGCATCCACTCCCGCGTGAGCGGCGGGTGAGCCGGTCCAGCTTCACCACCGGGAGCGCCTCGGCCTCGCCCGCCTTCAGCATCCCGAGGGGGCGCTTCAGGCCAGGCCGCTCCAGAGACTTCGCGCTCTCGCCGGCATCGACGATCACCTCGAGCAGCTCCAGGTCGTACAACTCGGCGTAGGCGGCGACCTTGGCCCGCTGGGCATCGAGGCTCCCCCCGCGATCGGCCTGCTTGTCCGTCGAAACTCTCAGGTAGGCGATGGTTTTGGTCGGCATGAGAGTGACGTTCGCTCTCTGGCCGCGAAAATCAAGTCTGGGCTCTGAAACTAAGCTGGTCGAAGGTCCACGATCCGGGGGATATCGGCTTCAAATGCGACGTCGAGCCGCCATCTGGGTCCGCCGAGGTTCTGCGCCGTCACCTGCAACGTGCAGTGAACAGGACCGTTTGCTCCCGAAATCTCGGAGTAGTTTGGTCGCGAAAGTAATGTAAGAGGGCGCGGATGCGCTGCAGGATTCACGAAGCAGAAGTCGAATCTCTGTTCGCCTTTTGGAGGTATGTCCCGCGGCCTGAAGGCATCGCCCGGCGTAGAGTCGGTGACGATTAGTGGGCCAGGTACGAATTCCGGCTGCTCGGGTTCCATGTGCAAGACGTGGACAGCACAGCCGAACACGGCCTGCGAGTCCGACAGGTTTGTGACCACGAATCGGTGATACTGATGGGGGAAACCATGCAGGTCCTGAGTCACCATTTCGTGGCGGAGATGTACGGAGGGACGCGCCTCAACTTCCGCAAGCTGCCGCCGAACGTCACGCCACGCCAGGAATGCCGCGACCTGCAGGGCAACGAGGCCAATAGCGATATTCCAAGACCGCGGCGTAGGGACTTCAAGCAAAGAAGTCCCAAACGAAAGCAACCCTATAAGAACTCCGCCAGTAACGAGGCTGCCCCAGTGCCTCCCGAACGCGCGTAGGTACTCCAGAACGTCCGCAGTGGCACCCCGACCTTGCAGCGACGACGCCGCCGGTCGCAATGCGGCACCCCGACCTTCGAACGACGCCGCCTCCGGTCGCAATGCCTGGTCTAGGCGTTCTTCTCCGCCCATTTCGCCAGCACCTCATCCTGCTTCTTCCTCGGCAGCTTCAGATGCTCCTCGCAGAGGAACCGGAACCGCGGTCCCTTCGATCGGTTCTTGCAGCCCGGGTAGCGGCAGCGCATGTCGCGTTTCCGACCACGTCGGCCACCGCGACCAGGAGCAGCGCCGTTGCGTGGCGTCCTGCGCGGCAGCGAGGCAGCGATGCGATCCGCGAACATCTGCGCGAAGCGCTCAACGAGCAAGTCGAAAGGATGCGAGGAGCGTTTGGCCATATCTCACCTATGCTGATTCCGGGCCGGGCTGCAACAGGGTGTCCCACGATGCCTTTCGCCTCTGCTTCGTCCATCAGCCGGAAAAGGCGCTCGATCGTCGCCCGATCCTTCTGCTCCAGTGGATACCGCATTTCGAGCCGCCATCGAAGAAGCCGCCTGGCTGTGTCCCAGTTCTCCGCATTAAGGGCTGCAGCCGCCCGGGCTTCGAGCCGATCTGCGGCCTCTGGCCCCGCGTTCAGCAACTTCTCCATGGCCAGGTCACGCAGGAAGGACGCCCTCTTCATGGCGCGGCCGCGAGCTTCGAGACTTGGGTCGCTTGCTGGTCTAAGGCCTTGAACCGCGCATTCTCCGCCGCCATGCGATTGAACCGATCGATGAGCTTGAGCGCCAATGGCGAGGGCGGCTGCGGCCCGCGGATGGCCTCAACGATGTCTGCCTGTCTCAGGGCCTCTTCGATGTCCCCCGCAAGGAGCGCGTGCCACAGCGCCTTCTGCGCCGTCGCGAGCGGCCCGGTCTGGTCGCTGCGCAGTTCAGCTAGACGTCTCGCGGCCGCTTCGGCAAGGCGTGGCTTCATGGTTGCCGCTCACCATCCTGCGCTTTCAACTTCTGCCTCCAACCCGGTCCGACCCCCCGGGCCCGCACGTATTCGATGTCCTCGGCGATCCCCGCCAGATTGGCAACGTCCTCTTGGGAGTCCCTTACGTGAGGGCTCAACTCGCACCGGAAGGCCAGGAGTCGCTTCGCCCTTTCCCATTCAGCGGCGTAAAGGGCGTCGCCAAGAGCGCGCTCGAGGCGCTGCACAGCCTCGGGGCTCGGGTCCAGCAAGCGGGCCCTGGCAAGCGCTCGCATCTCGCGCGCGCGCTGACTCACAGGTGCTCCTCCGGACAAGGTCTCATCGCACCGCGATAGTAACGAGTCGCGCCGAAAGACCTTAATTCGGTACCCGCTCGGTACCCATGTGGTACCGGTCTGGTCCCCGACTGGTACCTTTCGGTGCGTTTATGCAGGGCCTTCCGACGGACAGCGCGAAGCCTCGACGGCCAGGTTCCTGCGTCAGTACGGGCGAGTGGGCACAGTTCGGGCCTCGTTCGGTCGCGACACGATGCCTCAAAAACGCCGGGTTCCGTGTAGCGCAAGGTAACTGCGGGCACCCAACGATCGAAATGGCGATGTTCCAGGAGGATGGCGTAGGGACTTCGAGCAATGAACTGCGAAGCGAGAGCGCCCCAATTAGCACTCCTCCGGTAACGAGGCTGCCCCAGTGGCGCCCGAATGCGGATAGGTACTCCACTACCTCCGCAGTGGCGCTCCGCGCTGGCACAAGGAGAGCCTCCCCTCGTATCGTGTTCTACGGGTCCTTCTCCGCCCACTTCGCCAGTGCCGCGTCCTGATCCTTCTCTGCCGGCTGGTGAGGAAGTACCTGCGTCAGATCTTCGCGCCCATCGGCGCGGTGAATTTCACGTCCTCGACGTTGCCGGTGTTGCGCAAGCGTGTCCGCGTCGATGAAGCCGCCGATCTCAGAAGACGCGCCGTGCCGGACGATCAGGAGGCTGTGGATGGGCAGGTTCCTGGCGCGCGCGACCTCGACTGCCTCCGCCAGCCGCACCGCGCTGAAGCCCTGCTCCTCGGGGGTCGTCTCGCGCCATCCCGCCGTCGGCCACGATTCGGGCGTGAAGGTGGAGATGCGCGTCGCGGGTTCCGCCGGAAACGCGCCCCGCCGCGCGCACGCGCACTGCAGGACCAGCGCGAGCAGCGTGAGGCGAGACCACACGGTCCCCATTGTGCTATTTGGGCACGATGGAGCCGAAGAGACCGTCTGCCTCGTCGTTAAGGCCGGCGGCAAAGAAAAGCGTGTTCGCGTCGCCTGCCGCACCGCCATTCCCAAACGCCAAACCCCACAAGCCGTTGATGGTGATCGGATGGCCATTTCGGCGGAGCTGGCCGTGGAAGGCGCCGGTCGTTGGATCGAAGGCGTTGATGCGCCCGTCGCCGAAATTGCCCACCAGGACATCATTGCTGAATGTGCCGAAACTGGCGGGAGCGAGGGCGAGGCCCCAGGGGGAGTTGAGAGTCCCCTGCGACGCGAAGCGTCGGATCAAAGTCCCGTCGGTTTTGAAGACATCGACGAACCCATTTCCGGCGCCGCTTACATCATCGTGACGAGCCGCGTTTTGCAGGGCAAAGCTGACGTAGAGGGTGCCCCCAATGTTCTGGATCCCGAAGGGAGCGAAACACTGGGCTGGTGGTCCTGGTATTGGACAATCGTTCGCCAGGCTCGGATCGGTGAAGGAGCCGACGAGATTGAAGTGGGCATCGAACTTCTCGACAGTTCCGAAGCGGAAATTGGTGGCGAACAAGAAGTCGCCTGATAGGGCCAACCCTTTGTAGACGGCACCCTTGAATCCACCCTGCATCACTTTCGAGCGGTCCACCACGATGATGGCTTCGGTCGGGTCGACGCTGGGGTTCCAGCCGGAGATCGTGCCATCTTCAGTCGCAAAAAGAAACTGGCTGGGGCCGGAAGCACTGCCTTGCTTGACGACAAAGTCGTCGGTGCTGTTGAAAACGTTGCCCGTTGGGGCTCCACCGGGCTTTCCATTCGGCAGGGGGATGGTGACCGCGGGTCCGACGCGCATGCCGTTGCCCTCATACTGCGTACCCAAGCCCGTGCCATTGTCCGATACTTCCCAGGGGCCGGACGGACTGTGCGACAAGCCCCAGGCATTGACCAGATTCGGATCTTGGAACTCGGCGATATTGGGAAGGTCCGACACGAGGTTTGTCTGGACATACAGTCCGCTGCTTTGAGCACCTGCTACGACTGGTAGCAAGAGGAGCAGCGACAGGGCAACCGTGGCTGCAACGGCAACGGTTCTGACTCGCGGTCGCGCAAATAAATTGACCCGCATGGACGTACCTCCTTTTGGGCACGCGTCTTGTCTCGCTCCATCTCTTTACGGAGCTCCAGGCACGGCGGACTGAACTCAGGACAGGATCAAGGATGAAGGACGGATCCATGTCTTCCGGGAGCAGGGCCGCGGTTCAGTGGTCGCTGTGGAAGAGCTTGCCCGAGTGCACGTTGAAGCAAACGGCCCCGCGGTAGAGCAGCGAGATGGGCTTGATGTTCGTCTCGTCGCGCATCGTGAGGAAGAGCGGCTCGAGGCCCAGGTCGGTGAAGATGTCGCGGATCTCGTCGTGGTGCGCCGGCAAGTAGAAGCGCGGATTGAAGAGGCTCACGAGTGCCATCGTGACCGGGATCTGCGTCTCCTGCACGTAGTGGCCCACGTACGCCACGATCGCCACGTCGGTGTGACCGATGCGAGCCATGAGCGCGCGCAGCTGATCGGTGATGGGTCCCGCGCTGTCCAACCAGATGAGGCGGAAGCCGCTGTCGAAGGTGAAGAGGTAGGCGATGGTTCCGATGGTGAGCACGCGCGGGTCGAAAGTGCCGCGCGCGAGGACGACGGCCTCGGCCGCGGCCTGTTCCGGTGTCGGCTTTCCCAGTTCGGTCTGGATGGCCGTGGTGAACGCGCCGATCACCGCGCCCGAGAGCACGCTGTGGTGCGCGAGAACCGGCTCGACCGTGAAGCCGCGGAATCGGAACAGCTCGCCGCCCGTGCCGGTGATGCGGACCGCCTGGCCGTCCGAGAGGCCCTGCGTGAGCAGCTTCTCGTACGTCGGTGGGCCGCCGATCGCGCGGATGCCGAGGCGAGAGGCGATCGACGATGCGTCGCTCATGTGATCGAAGTGGCCATGGCCCAGGAAGATTACATCCGCACGCGTCACCTGATCGGGTATCAGGCCGATGGGGCGGTTTCGTGGGCCGCGGTCGTAATAGGTGTCGAGCAGGATCACCTGGTTGCGGTAGGCCAGCTCGTAGTTGGTGGTCCCGAGATAGCGGACCACAAGCCGATCGTCGTCGTGCGGCACGGGGCCTCCCGCTGCAGCCGGCGTGAGGCTCTCGCACGGATCGCGCTCATCCTGGTCCCGATCGTCCGCGCGTGCGGCGAACCCCGCTAGGCCGAGCGCCACGATCACCGAAGTGAAACGCAGGAATCGTTGCATGGCTACCCCCGGATCGCACACCGGCGCGAGCCGCGCCGGCCGGTTGCGCATGCGCCCCCAGCGCAGGAGAAGTCAAGGCGCGACCGGTCATGAGACGTTCGGCAGGCAGAATGATCCGGCCGCGCGAAGGCGCGCGCAGTGATCCCGTCGCCTGGTGCGGGTGTGCTGTCGGAGCGCTGTGGTATACGACGCCCTCCGGCCGGAGGCTTTCGATGCCGAAGAGCAGGTTGCGCAAGAAGCAGCCGGTGCCGAAACCCGCGGAGAAGCCCCACAGGTGGTCGCCGCCCGGCACCTACGCGTCCGACACCGTGTTCCTCCTTGGCTCGGGCATCGGCGCGAATTCCTGGACGCCCGTGATCTCGGCGCTCCAGGAGTTCCACCCGCCCGCCAGCGTCACGACGCCGGACCACGCGAACTTCTGGCTGTCACAAGCGCGGAGCCGGATGCGTTGAACGGGTGAAGCGATTCCAAAAGGAGAATCCGCATGTCGCCCGCCCTCGCAACTGTCCAGAACCACAAAAGCGATGGTGGCCGCCTGGTTTCCACCGACGGCCGGACCCTTCCCCTCAAGGGCGCGGAGCTCCGCCGCGGACGGCGGATCGCTCTGATCGGCGAGAGCGGGGCGGGGAAGAGCTCCGTGCCGACGCCAAGGGCGGCATCGCCCGCGTCGTCCTCACCCAGACCTTCGCGAACCCGTAGCAACGCCGCCTGGGCCGCCGCGGTGACCCGGCGGGACCGGCGGAGCCTTGCCGGTGGCGCAGAGCTGACAGGCGCCAAGGACGCCAAGCGTTAGCGGACTGCGCGACCAGCGTAGGCGCCTGCCGCTCTCCGGATCTTGAGCCTCGAATCGCAAGACCGCTTTCTCGTGCTGCGAGCAGAGCACCGCTGCGCCGGCGCGGCCAAGCCAAGTGTCGTGCGCGAATACGTAGCCGTTCCAGAGCGGCCCGGCTGGGGCCTTCACCCGGGCATTCGGCACCGGCGCGCACGTGGGCCGTTTAGGGCGCCCGCCGAGCCCCAACTTTGACACCTCTTGCTACCGCGTGACCCACGGGCACCTGGCTGTTGACCAGGTGGCCATGGGCCCACGGCGGGGCGATGGAGAAGTACGAGGGCCCCGAGGCCGAGGAACCGGCCTGCGAGTAGAGCGCTCCAGCGCCTCGCCTCCTTGAGCCGGCCTGATCGACGGACGCTTCGGCGACCTGGGCGAACCTGGCCGCCGGGCGAAATGTCATCGACGGGGGCCGTCCCCCGGGCCTTGAGCGGAAACCTGCGGCCGTCTATGCTTCGCAATAGCCCGCCATCTCTCCCCAAACCACCCGCAACAAGGAGGATGTCATGGCCGTCCAAGCGTTCGCGCTCGCGCTGGGCTAGCTTCTTCCGGGATCGTGTTATTCGGGACCGGAGATGACGATCTCCACGGCGGGGCCTGCCGGCACAGAGCCCGAAGGCGCCGCGCCGCTGGAAGCGCCCGCACCTGCCCGGGCCGGCGCTCTGGTGGCGCGCAACATGCTTGCGCTGGTGTTCTCCCAGTTCGTCACGACGCCGGTGTCGATCGTGGTCAACGCGGTCCTCGCGCGGTCGCTCGGGTCCGCCGACTTCGGCATCATCTACTTCGCGAACACCGTCCTGCTCGTCGCCTTCCTCTTCGTCGAGTGGGGCAGCCAGTTCCTCGCCGGCGAGGTGGCGCGGAACCGGTCCAAGGCCGGGGAGCTGTTCGGCGCCGCCGCCGCCCAGCGATTGGCGTTCTCGGCGATCGTGCTCCTGCTCATTCCCCGCGCCTCGTCGCTCCTCGGTTACGACCGCCGCGTGGAGATCGTCCTCCTGCTCTGCGCCGGCCGGATGGCCATCGCGAGCATCGGTTCGGTGTGCAGCGCGATGTACCGCGGTTTCGAGAGGCTCAGCTGGAACGCCCGCACGGCCGTGTTCGCCAACGTGCTCGAGGCGAGCGTGCTCATCCCCACGCTTCTGCTCGGCGGCCGGCTTCGCGCCGCGCTCGTCGCGCAGCTCGTCGCCGCCGCCGTCGCCACCGGAGTGCAGATCGCGCTCGTCGTGCGGTTGGGGATCGGCCGGCCGCAATTCAAGCCAGGCGCGATCCCGGGCCTCTTGCGCGGGGGCTTCGGATTCCTCGTGCTCGACCTCGTCGTGCGCCTGCAGCCTTACATCGACGTCAGCTTCCTCTCCAAGCTCGCGCGCCCGGAGGCGATGGGCTGGTACAGCGCGGCGAACCGGATCGTGGGCGTGCTGCTCTTCCCGGCGACGACGCTGTCGTTCGCCATCTACCCGACCATCACGCGGCTGTGGATCGAGGACCGGCCCTCCTACGCTGCGCTGGTACGGCTCGGCCTTCGAGCGATCGCCATCGTCGGCATCTTCGCGGCCACGGGCACCGTCCTGTTCGCCGGGATCGCCGTCGACATCGTGTACGGGGAGAAGCGGTTCGGGCCGGCGGCGGGGAACCTGCGCATCCTCGCGGTCTACGTCCTGCTCGTGTACGCGAGCATCATGCTGGGAATCAGCATCGCCGCAGCCGGCCGGCAGGTCCGCTATGCCTTCGCGCAGAGCTTCTGCCTGGTGGTGAGCCTGGTCCTGGACCCGATTCTCATTTCGCGGTTCGAGCGCTCGGCGGGGAACGGGGGGCTGGGGGTCAGCACCTCGGTCGTGATCGCCGAGGTGGCGATGGTCGCCGCCGGTCTGATCATCCTGCCACGCGGGGTCGTCGACCGCTCCTTGGCCGCGACGGTCGGCCGTGCGTCCGCCGCGGCGCTGGGAATGGCCTCGGTCGGATTCGCGCTGCGCGCGCTTCCCTATCTCGCGGTCCCGCTCTCCGTCGCCGCGTACGCCTGCATCCTGTGGGCGCTCGGCGGCCTGGATCCCGAGATCCTCGATCTGCTCCGCGACGTGGTCCGCCGCAAGCGCCTTCCCGCCGCGGCGCAGACGGACGCGACCGGATAGTCCGCTCGGACCTGCTCGAGCGCGGCGGCTACTCCCCCGTTCCCGCGGCCACGACTCCGAAGGTGCGGAAGATCAGTTTGAGGTCGAGGCCCAGGCTCCAGTCCTCGACGTACTTGAGATCCAGCCGCATCCAATCGTCGAACGAGATCTGGTACCGGCTGGGCGAGACCTGCCAATAGCAGGTCAGGCCTGGGCGGACCGCGAACCGCCGGTACTGCCAGGGCTCGTACTTCACCACCTCGGAGGGCAGCGATGGACGGGGGCCGACGATGCTCATGTCCCCCATCAGGATGTTGACGAGCTGCGGCAACTCGTCGAGCGAATACCTGCGGAGCAGCTTGCCGATGGAAGCATGCTGCAGAACTGAGGTGGCGAGATGACGAGATCAGGTGGCGGAGCAGCCAAGACGACGTGCAGGCCCGGCGAGGCCTCGCCTACCCAGAGCGGGTCGGGAGCCGGTGTACTCGTTCCCTCGGGACTCGCCCACGCGCTCCACGCCCTTCATCGGAGAGCCGATCGTCGCACGCGCATCAACTCAACAGCGCGGCATCGCTTGGGAGCGACGCCGGCGTCGGCTAGGCTGCACCTCGGCGTCACGAGCCTGGCGCTCGGATTCTGTAGAAGCGGAAGTCATGACCGAAAAGAGGCACGACGTTCGCGCCTTGCTTTACACGCGACTGCGGACCTTACCGCGGAAGCTGGATACCTTGCTCAATACCACTGTCCTGTTTGGCACAGACACGCAAGCCGATCTTTCTGCGCTCGAGGCCGGATTAGCCCCTCGAACGCCGAGAGTCGATGAGAGTGCAGAAAAAGCGATCGTGGAGCGTATCCTCGCTGCCTATCACGTGGCGAAGGCCGACCAGAAAAGTGTCCCTCCGGCCTACAAACCCGGAGGGGAATGGGGAGACCTGATAAGGGTTACACGGCGCGAATACCTTTCCGCCCTAGAGCGCCGGGATGCGGTGGAGCTCTCTCAACTCTTGCGAAATGTTTTTCGCAACTCAGGCGTCGTAGGCTTATTGACCCTCGGTAGCTATGCGGAGACAGCGGCAGCGAGCAATCGACGCAAGAGATGGTTCGTGCACTGCATCCTTCAGGACTACGCCACGTGGAAGGAACTCACCGGAAATACTAACCCGCGGTCCCTCGCGGTTCCCACGATCGGCAATGCGTGGGGATATGTCATCGACGGGCAGTTGGTGATGTCGGACCTCTGTCGACTTAATTACTTCGCACACCAGGCGCGCGCCCTCCTCTCCGATGTCCCCGGCGTGCCCGTCGTTGCCGAGATAGGAGGAGGCTTCGGAGGATTCGCGTATTACCTTCTCTCTGCCGCGCGCCAGTGCCGGTACGTCGCCTTCGATCTGCCCGAGATCCTGCTCGTGCAACAGTATTATCTGATGTCGGCATTCCCACAGAAGACGTTCCTCCTCTACGGAGAACAACAGATCAAATTTGACAGCGCACTGGAAAGCTACGACGTGATCCTATTGCCAAACTTCGAGCTTCCGAAGTTGCCTGATGATTCCGTCGACTTCTTCATAAATACGGAAAGTCTATCGGAGATAGATTACGCGACCATCGAGGATTACATCGCACAGATCGCCAGGACCTGCCGGCTTTACTTCTTTCACGACAATAGCGATCGGGCCACGCCCAAAGGCGGCGGGCACATCGAAGTCCCGTCGTCCCGTTTCCCAATCCCTGAGAGTGCCTTTAAGAGGATCTACAAGAGCAAGTCTCCGTGGGTCGGTCCGGGAGACAGGATGCGTGAGCATCTGTACCGGCGTCTGTTCCCGCCCATCAATTCTTAACTTCATTTGCTTGCTCCTTTCACGTAACCGGGAGCGTGGGCGCCCACGAGCCAGGCGCGAATCGCCGCAGGCTCGAACCGGAGCATCGCGCCAATGCGGATGCACGGGATCTCATCCCGCTCGGCGGCCTTGTAGGCCCAGCTCACCGAGGCCTTCATGTACCTGGCCACGTCCTTGGCGTCCCAAAGGCTGTCTTCGGCCGGCTGCGGCGCCGATGGAGTGCTCACGGCGGCACCTCGTGCCCGCGGACCGTCACGGATGTGATCAGGTCGTGTTAGGTGGGTTTCTCGATGGGGCGGGAGCCCGTCCTCGCGAGGCTCTGGCGGGCGGCTCGGCACGCACGCAACGCCATCCGCCGATGCTGCGCTGGGCCGCGGTCCGTAACACTCGGCGCACGAATGGATGGCGCGCGCGGATGGCAGCGACGGCGCTGCCGTCGTGCGGTCAGCTTCCTTGACACGCCACGCATCGGTCGTCTACGAGAATCCAGCGACCAAGCCTTGCAACGTTCGACCGAGGGCCGGGCGCTAAGCGAGCAGCGGACGTGATAGAGCGAACGTTCCTTCACCTCCCAGGCATCGGTCCGGCAAGAGAGCGGAGCCTTTGGGCGCAGGGGATCCGGAGCTGGGACGAGTTCGACAGGGCCCTCCGGAGTGGCGCTGCGTTAGGCGATCTCATTCGACGCCGGGAGGTGGAGCAGTTCGAGCTGTTCCCGGGCTTGGCGGCCCCGACGCTCGACCCAGCGGCGCAGGCGTGGCTTGACCTCTTGCAAGAGTCTCGGCAGGCGCTTCGTGAGGGCAGCCATAGGTTTTTTCTCTCCCGCCTCCCTCCAGCCGAGCATTGGCGCGTGCTGGCGTCAGTCCGGGACGAAGCCCTCTACCTTGACATCGAAACAACGGGTCTATCGCGGAACTTCAACCAGATCACAGTGATCGGAGCCCTTTACCGCGGCCAGTTCCATCAGTGGGTCTGGCCCCAGCGAGTCGACGCGCTCGCCCAGATCCTCCGAGAGGCGCCGGTCGTCGTCACCTTTAATGGCGCCCGGTTTGATCTGCCCTTTCTTGACGCGCATCTCCCCGCTTTGCCGCAGCCTCGCGCTCACATCGATCTGATGCCGATCGCCGGCGTCTTCGACGTGACCGGCGGACAGAAGCCCGTCGAACGTTACTTCGACCTCGTGCGAGACGACACCATCCGCGAGATGGATGGCTTCGAGGCCGTGCTGCTCTGGTGCAAGTCGGTGTACGGCGATGCGGGGAGCTTCGAACGCCTGCTCTACTACAACCGCACGGACGTCGAGATGCTCCCGCGGCTCACGGCGCGACTATGCGAGGCGCGGTCCAGCGAGGCCGGCGAGTCGAAGGCCAGGCGGACCGCGGGCGATGAACGACCGCCCCAGCTTGGCCATGCCCCATTGTCTTTCGCCGACCTGCGAGAAACATGGACGGAGCGCCAGGTGGGCCTCCCGCCCCTAACCCCAGTGATCACCTGGGTCGAACATGGAATTAGGCCGCGTAGCCGGCATGGGCGAACCATTGGCGACAATGGCGAGGTGTAATGCGAAAGCGCGCGCGGCGAGCGACGCGGCGAAGAGCGACCGCATCTCGCGGAGCGTACCGGCGGACCTGCTGCTTCTGCAGGCCCCAGCCAGGCTCGATCGGATTGAAGTCATGCGAGTACGGCGGGAGGTAGATGACGCGGACGCCGCGGGCCGCGCAGAGAGTGACGACCCGCTCGTCGTGATGCGCCGAGAGA
>WNFA01000475.1_pt1 | contig 32091 bp, 32 predicted proteins | sample 5400481 | NCBI WGS metagenome assembly WNFA01 (sample SAMN13153340, study PRJNA577476) | soil metagenome | isolation source: 120 cm saprolite under Douglas fir tree site 2 hole 1 replicate 2 | place: USA:California | collected 2015-04-18 | reverse complement strand
GGCTCGGTTTTTGTGCTGTGCCAGCTTTCGAACAGCGATAAACGATTTGCGAAGTATCCTCGCCTTCCGGTTCTCTCCTGCCGGGGCTACGAGAAACTTAGAAAGTGACCGCGATCCGTGTAAGTCTTTTAGTTCCACTTTTATTATACCTATGGTAAATTAACGGCCGGGTTCATCTCCCTGGCGAGGTCTTCGCGTGGCTTTCCGCCCCAGATTCTGCATGATTGCGGGCTTGTTCCTATTGGTGCGCCCAGCGGGCGCGATGGCGGACAAATTAATGGGCTCGCGTCTGGAGCACCCGATGGTCGCGCGCGTCAGTCTCGCCGGCTATGCCACGAAGGAAATTAAACTGACGGACGGGCCGATGAGCTGGGTTTCTCTGAACGGGAAGAACCACGGCGAATACTGGCTGCTGAAGACGGATCATTTCCACGTGGTGCTGCAATCGATCTCCGAAACTTTTACCGGGGGCATCACCGCCAAACTATCCGACGGCAGCGTGGCCTTACAGCCGGAACTTTCGCTCGAAGAGCTGGTGCGGCAGACAAAACCCGCCGTGGTGTACTTGAAAGGACTGGAGAAAGCCGGTTCGGGATTTTTCGTGACCAACACGGGCGTCATTGTTACCAACGCGCATCTCGCGCGCGGCGAAGAGAGTTTGCTGACACTTCTTCCGGGCGGGCAGCAACTGGAAGCCAAAGTCGTCTACATCGACGAAGACCTGGACATCGCGCTGGCGAAGGTGGAAGGCGAGAATTTTCCGCATCTTGCCCTGACAGAGGCAAGCGCGGTGCGGCAGGGCGAAAGCGTTCTTGCGATCGGCAATCCCGGCGATGCGCTGCTGTTCAGCGTGACGAAAGGAATTGTGAGCGCGGTGGGAAAATTTGCCAACGCCGGTCCGGGCACGTGGATTCAGACCGACGCGCCTATCAATCCGGGAAATAGCGGCGGGCCGCTGCTGAATGTGCGCGGCGAAGTGATCGGCATCAACACGCAGAAGCTCATCAAGAAAAATGTGAGCGGCATCGGGTTTGCGCTCAGCTCGTCGGACGTGCTCGAGGTGTTGCATCGGTTTTATCCCAGTATCGTTCAAGCGGGTGAGCGAACCGCGGATGTCAAAAATCAAAGCAAGGCGATGGAAGCCAGCGCGCCGGACCCACCGAAGGTTACGCCGTCAACCAGCATCGATGCAGTGCAGCCGTCGCCCGTTCAAACTTCCGCACCTTCTGAGGGATTCGGCACCGTCTCCATAGTCTCTGATCCCGACGGCGCGGAAATATTCATTGATGACAAATTCCTCGGCAACACACCGGCAACCTTGAGACTTCCCGCCGGCACGCACAGCGTCCTTCTAAAGTATCCCAGCCATGCCGACTGGAGGCGCACGCTTGAGGTTCTAAAATCCAGCAAGGCTTCTCTCAAGGCTGCGCTTGACGTGAAGGACTAGATAGCGCGGGCGCGGGCGCCATTCTTGCTGTGGTATTCCAATTCTTGACAATGGCTCGCGCGGGGAGGAGTAAGCCCTCGAGAACTCTGGCGGATGGATAATCGGCACTCAAGATCCCTGCGTGCAGCCCAGACAGTAGCAAGCGGATTTCTGGTTAGCCGAGTACCGGGCCTCTGGGAAATTGCGGCCGAACGATGGCAACTTCCCAGAAGGCGACTGTGATGTCCCAAGACATTAGTCGCATCCGTTAGGATGAGCCGCCAGGAGGCGGCAGATGCGAGGGGTGGCTTATCGAGTGGGGGAACGTGAGTTGTTAATGAGACTACACGCGCAAGGAATGTCGGGGCTCGAGCCCCGCTCGCCCCTCTGTCTTACAGCGCTTCCACCAGCGAGACAGTACCTCTCGCCGGATACCCGTTTCCGCACTCAAGGCCTATGCGCCATGCTTTTCACTCCCAGCGGCAGACGCGGTTCCAACAGGCCTGCCGTAGTCTGGGCATCCAGCACTGGCTGGCGCAGCCTCATCACCCGCAGTCGAACGGCAAAGTCGAACGATTCTTCCGCACTCTGGATGAAGAATGCTTTTTGATCCGAACCCTGGTTGTTCACAGCTACGCATCCAGGACTTGGAACAGTTTGTGTGGTATTACAACCATCAGCGGCCTCATCTGAGTTTGCATGGCTTGACACCCGTAGGCCGACGCCAGGCCTACTTCGAGGGCTTTGTCCAGAGAGTTGTCGAAGATGGGATCCCCTGTCTTGTTGACGAAGCTCGCCAGGAGGATTACGTCGCTCTCGGTCAGCACGGGCCGAGCGAAGAAGACGCGCCACGCAGCAAGAGCGGCAACAATGATAAGCTGCGACACCAGCCGCAACGACAAAGCGGCGCTTGGTCCGAAATTCAGGCGTTGGCCCTAAGGGGAGAACTGGCGCGAGATTTTCTTCGACGGCGGCTGATGCGGGTAGGGCGCCGTTTTCGACGCGAGCGATGAAGCGGTAGCCGCGGCGGGGCAGGGTCTCGATGTAGCGGGGTTCCTCGGCTGTCCTGGGGGGTCATTCTCATGCGGAAGTCTGCGCTCGCGTTTCTTGCACTGGCAGCGACGGTGACGTGCGCCGTGGCGGGGCAGAAACCGCCGAACAGCGGGAAAAGCAGCCAGGTCTCTCTCGAATACATGGGCGCAGCAGGATGGAAGATCAGCGACGGGACCACGGTCATTCTGATTGACCCCTATCTCTCTCGGATAATCGGGCCCCCGCCGCCTCTCGCATCCCCTTATTCACGCAAGCCGGGAGACACGCGCCCGGTATACGGATGGAATGATGTTGCGGTAACGGATGCCGCCACGATTGACGCACACATCCAGCAGGCAGACTTTGTCCTCGTCACACACACTCACTACGATCACGTCCTGGATGTTCCGCGTATCGCCCTCAAGACTCATGCCGCGGTCATCGGAACAGAAAGCACCGAGAATGTGCTTCGCGCTTATGGCGTGCCCGAAGAACAACTGATTACCGTGCGTGGCGGGGAAGACTACGAGTTCGGCACTTTTTCTCTCAGGGTTATCCCTAGCATTCACAGCGCCCTGGACCACAAGCGATATTTCAGTTCAGCAAAGACTCCGGAAGGCCTGAAGGCTCCCTTGACGCTAGCACAAATACATCCGGAGGGAGGCACGCTTGCATACCTGATCCGTTTCCACGGTCATCAGATTCTCGCGTTCGGCGGCATGAACTACATCGAGCGCGAGATCGAAGGATTGGAACCAGACGTTGTTCTCGTCGGCGCCGGATCCTCTCGGAAGGAAATCTACGATTACACGGCGCGGCTCATGCGTGACTTGCATTTTCCAGCGTTGGTGCTCCCGACACATTGGGACGACTTTATGGCTCCCTATGGGGCGTCGCAGCAGCGTTCTATCGACGCGTTGCAGTCCTTCGTGCAGGAGGTCAGCGCAGCTTCTCCGAAAACGAAGGTAGTTGTGCCAAAGTACTTTGAAGCGATTCCGCTCGAAACAGCCCGGAAGTGAGTGCCCCGGTCCTTGGAAGTTGCCTGGCTGCGATTTGCTTTTGTCGGCTGGCCGATTAGCTGGCTTTTCGGAATCTTGCCGACAATCGGCTGCGCGCGTTTCTTGACCCTGTGCGCGGGGGTCGAATACACTTAGAAATTCGAGAAACAGCGATCGAAGCGACTCTGTGCTTCGACGCGGGCCGCTCGGGACGAAAGCCTGAGTTGGAAGCAGGTTGGATGACTTTTGGCCAACCGGTTTGTAAATCAGAGGGGGGATTGCTTTGCCGAAGCGCACATTTCAACCGCGGAGACGCCGCCGCGCCAAGACGCACGGGTTTCGCTCGCGCATGAAGACCAAAGGCGGCCGCAGAGTCCTGGCGGCGCGCCGCAAGAAGGGACGCCATCGCCTCACGCCCGATTAGCCCGGGGCGCCTGGGGTTTCCGCGCGAGGCGCGGCTCGTGCGGCGGGGCGATTTCGACGCCGTGTACCGCGCCGGAAAGCGGCGTTCCAGCTCTCACTTCACTGTTTTCTTTCGCGCCAACCAACTGCCGCACAGCCGCTTCGGGTTCAGCATCAAAAAAGCGCTGGGAGGCGCGGTGGTGCGCAATCGCATCCGGCGGCGTGCTCGGGAAATCGTGCGCTGCCATCGCGCGGAGATACCGGCTGGATGGGACATAGTGATTCATCCGAAGGGCGGCGTGGCGCGAGCGACGTTTGCCGCGCTGACGGCGGAATTGTTGCGGCTGCTGCAGAGCGCGTGAACACCACGATGAAGGGTTCCATTGTGAACTACGGGAAGGAAGGGGACAGGCTGAAGCTTGTCCTGCCGCGGGATGCGGCGAGTGCGGCAACAGCAGGGCATTCCGCGTCAGTGAAAACCGCGCTCACCATTCTGCGTATTTACAAAGTGTATTTGTCCGTTCTGTTCGCAGGAAGTTGCCGCTTCGAGCCGACTTGCTCACGGTATGCCTACGAGGCGATCGAGCGCTTCGGCGTGGCGCGCGGTTTCTGGCTAGGGCTGAAACGGCTTTTGCGCTGCCATCCACTCTCGCGAAAATTTGGCTACGACCCGGTTCCGGAGAAATGCCGGGACATGCGTACGGAAAATAGAGCCGCGGCTAAAGAGGCGCATTTGTGAGCGGCCAGCAAAAGAGCAAATTCACTCAGGAACTACGGATACTCGCCGCATCATTGCTCTCCATGGTGGTGATTCTCCTGTGGGCAAAGTTTTTCGCGCCGAAGCCACCGGTAAACATTCCTCAAACCGGGAAGCCCGCGGTGACGGCGCCTGCACCGGGGATTCCCGCTGTACAAGCGCCTCCACCGAGCGCGACACCACCATCCGGAAAGGCGCCATCGATCGCCCCTGCGCCAGCAGCCGTTCCTGCGAGGGCCGACTCAGAGGAGCGGACGATTGTCGTTGAGAACGACTTTTACCGCGTGGAGTTTTCGAACCGCGGCGCGGTGGTGAAGAGTTGGCAGCTCAAGAAATACACTGACGATGCGAAGCCGCGGCGAGTCCTGGATGTCGTCCACCCCCAGGCTTCAGAGCAGGTTGGGGGATGGCCTTTCGCCGTGGTACTGGACGACCCGCAACTCGAAGCGCAGGCGAACACCGCGCTTTATCAAGCCTGGGTTCCGGGGCCGGGTCCAGCGGCGGACTCGCGGAAGCAGAATTACGCAGCGCTTACGACGAGTCCTCTCGAAGCACCGACGGAGCTGGAATTCACCTGGAGCGACGGCCATCTGGAAGTGACCAAGCGCTTGCGTTTCGATCATTCCTACACCGTGCGAGTCGAAACGACCGCAAAACTCAACGGCGCGCACATCAAGACGGGACTCGCGTGGCTGGGCGGCTTCGGCGATTTGACGGTGACGAATCCGGCGCCAGTGGAAACCGTCTTCACGTTTTACAGCGAGAACGGCAAGCTGACCGACCTGCCGTACAAAAAACTGGACGGGCCGGACAAATGGGCGCCTGGCGTGTGGCAAGGCGGGAAGGACTACGCGGGAATCGAGGACCGCTACTTTGCCGCCGCGTTTCTTCCAGCGAACGGGCCAGCTCCCGGAACCATCGAAACGCGCTACTGGAAAGTCTCCCACAAGGTTCAAGTCGAGGGGAAAGACGAGGATGAACCGATATCGCAGGTGGCGGTGGCGACATCCGCGCAGCCGCTGGCGATGCGCGTGTACGTGGGACCGAAAGATTACGACGAATTGAAGAAGATGAATCCGCCGCTGCACGCGCTGGTGAATTTTGGCTGGCTGGAGTTCATCGCCGACCCGCTCTTTCACGGGCTTAAGTGGCTCAACAAGTACATTCCGAACTGGGGATGGGCCATCGTCGTCCTGACGCTGGTGATCAATATGCTGCTGTTCCCGCTGCGCATTTCCAGTTACAAGACGACGCTGAAGATGCAGCGCGTGGCGCCGGAAATCAAGGCGATTCAGGAAAAATACAAGAAGTACAAGATGAACGACCCCAAGAAAGCGGAGATGAACAAGGAGGTCATGGCCATCTACAGCCGCGAAGGGATCAACCCCGTGGGCGGCTGTTTCCAGATGTTCCTGCAAATGCCGATCTGGTTCGGGTTGAACACCGCACTGCGCGGCGCAATCGAGTTGCGGCATGCGGGTTGGTTGTGGATCACGGATCTCGCTTCGAAAGACCCTTACTACGTTTTGCCGATTACGGTGGGCGTTTCCATGTATCTCGTATCGAAGATGACGCCAATGACCGCAGCCGATCCGCAGCAGCAGCAGATGATGAAGATCATGCCCATCATGTTTGCCGGAAGCTTTATCTTTTTCCCGTTTTCGAGCGGCCTCGCGTTATATATTCTGACGAGCAGCCTGGTGGGAATCGCACAGCAATGGTATCTGAACAAGACGCATGCCGCGCCGGCGCCGGTTAAGCCGGTCCGCGGCAAAAAATAATCCTCAATTCGCCGCACTCAGGCGAGCAAAAGAGATTTTGTCCGGAGGCCCATGGGACAGCCCCTTATCCGGGACGGCAAGCTCGACCGGCAAGCAGCAGCCGACGCGCTGCGCCATTTCCTGGAAGAAGTGGTACGCACCGCGCACTTCGAGCTGAAAGCAGACGTGCGCGCGGTCGAGCCAAGCGGCGAGGCCGACGGAGGGGACGCCGAAGTGCTGGCAGATCTCGACGGACGGGACAAAGATCTTTTGCTCGAACACGGCGCGGAGTTGTTGAAGGCGATTGAACACCTGGCGTTTCGCGCGCTGCGGCTCGAGCCGGTGTACCATGAAAAAATTCACCTGGACTGCGGTGGATATCGCGCCCTGCGCTTCGAAGAGTTGCGCATGACTGCGCGTGTCGCCGCCGAGCGCGTACAGACTTCTCACCAGCCTTTTCGCTTGAACCCGATGTCATCGCGCGAACGCCGCATCGTGCACCTCGCGCTGAAGGACATGCCGGGCGTGCGCACGGAGAGCGTGGGCATGGGCGATGAGCGCCAAGTTGTGATCCATCCTGCCAAGCCGAAGTAATTCATGTTTTCACTTCAATACCGGGCCAAGAAGGTTCAGTTGCGGACCCAGCCCTGGGAAATCACGCGGCCGGCTTGATCGAGCCGGACGCGGTAAGTGAAGGAAGCCGGGCGGTCCCGGCGCACCTGCGGAAAACGCAAGTCTGAAATCTCCACGACGGCTTCGGCGCCTTCCTTATGAAAGCGCGTGACGGGGAAACGCGCGAACCACAGAACTGTTTGGACTTCCGGCAAACGCTGCGCGGCTTCAATGAACGAGTTCGGCGGCGCATCGGGATAGTAGCGGTGTTCGAGCGCTAGGAGTGAGGCTGCATCCCCGGCAGCGGGCTTGTCAGCAAGATTCATGCGGAGCTCATAGACGCCGCGCGGCGTGCGCACGAGTCCATCCCAATGCCAGAGCGATGGAGGGAGCGGCAGCGCGCCGAGGGATTGCACTTCCAGATGCCAAGCTGCCGCGAACTTCTGCATGCGCGCGAATGCCGCATGATGGGTGTAGACCGCAAGTGCGACGTAAACGATGGCGGCGGTGAAACCCGCGCGATTCCAGGTGGCGTAGCGCACGCGCAAGCCTTTGCCGCGAATCACGGGCAGAAGAATCAGCACCGCTAGCAAGGCGATGATCGTTACGATTGCCCCGGCCGAAGTGGGGACATTCACGGAATTCAACAGAGCAGCTACGCCGACTGTCGCGAGAGCGAAAACGCTCCAGCTGATCAGCGCGCGATTCTTTAAGCCTTCCGGCCTGCGATAGATCCAGGCCAGGATTTGCGGCAGCAGGAGAATCGCGGAGAACGTGAAATCGATAATGAAAATCAGGTCCCACGCGGGCCGCGACCACGCAAGCGGCGACCAGATCATGGTGCCGAAGGAAGTCACTAAATCGAGCAGAATGTGGCTCAAGATGCCCACGGCGTAGATTCCCGTGAGCGCGGCGAAGGACGGCGCCTCCCACTTGCGCCAGCGCGCGAACCGGCGCGTGAGCGCCGCCAGCAGCAGCGCGAAAATCGGCATGCAAACCAGAGAGTGCGTGATGCTGCGGTGCCAGGTGATAATCAGCATCGGGTCGCGCGAAAACATATCGCGAAAAACGTCTGAATCCGGGAAGATCGCGCCGAGCATCAACGACCAGGTGATGATTCGCGCCCCGTTAATCGGCTTGCCGACGAGCAGACCTTCGCCGCGGAAGACCGCTTTGCTGATCAGTGCGCCAGCGATACCGTGGGTGATGGTGTCCATTCTTGACGGTGAAACTCAAAGCACCCTAATCAGCGGGCTGCGCTTCAGAAGAACTCGGCCGATCCTCTGCGCGGCAACATCGTGCCGTTTGAGAAATGTGAGCGCTGTTTCAGCTGCATCCGAGGCGACGGCGACGAGGAGCCCGCCGGAGGTTTGCGGGTCGAAAAGGAGGTCGCGGAATTCCTGAGGCACGTTCTCGTCGAAAGAGACACAATCTCCGACGAATTCACGATTGTTCTTCAGGCCGCCGGGAAGAAAGCCCTCGCGGGCGGCTTCCACGGCGCCGGGAAGATAAGAGACCGCGTCGTGATCGAACTCGAGCGAAACGGAATCGAGGCCTTTCAACGGATCGCCAAGCGCCATCTCACGCGCATGGCCTAGAAGGCCGAAACCGGTGACGTCGGTTACCGCGTGAATGGGGCGAATGCTGCCCGATTTGTCGTCCATCTCGCGCAAAGCTTCGGACGCAGCGCGATTGAGCTGAATCATCGATGTCGTCGCGGCCCGGACCCATTCCGGCGCAGCGCGTTCCTTCTTGAGCGCGGTGGAGAGCACGCCTGTGCTAATAGACTTTGTAAGTAACAGCACGTCGCCTGGCCGGGCGCCGACGTTGCGCCAAACGCGATGCGGGTTGATCACCCCGGTCACAGCATAGCCAAACTGGATGTCCTCATTCCTGATGGAGTGGCCGCCGATGACGCTGCATTTTGCCTCGTTCATTTTCGCGAGGCCGCCGCGGATGATCTGCTCCAGAATGGCGGGATCGCCTGTCTCTGGAAAACCCACGATGGAAAGCGCGGAAATGGGGCGGCCGCCCATCGCGTAGACATCGCTCAACGCGTTCGCCGCCGCGATTTCACCAAACGTGTGTGGATCGTCCACGATGGGAGTAAAAAAATCAACTGTCTGGACAAGCGCCACCCCTTCGCCGAGCAGATACACCCCGGCGTCGTCGTTGGTGTCGAAACCAACGAGCACGTTCGGATCAGTCGGCCGCGGCAGACGGCGCAAAACGGAGTCCAGTGTCCCGGGACTCAGCTTCGCCGCTCAACCCGCTGCCTTGACCATCGCCGTGAGCTTCACGGAATCGGTCAAGCCACACCTCGCTGTAAAGCGCCTTGATTATAACGATGTGCGGGAGATCGTGCTTGCCCCGCGGGGTCAGCCAGGGTCAGCCGGAACTTGCGCGAAGGGCATAGAAAATGTTCTCATCCCACGATGCCTTGGGATTTCTGGTTGATCTTCTTCGCGCTTGGCGCGATTTTGCCTTGGCGCGGACGCGCGCGGCTGAAAAAGTTGTTGGCGATGCCGCAAGTAGGTACACCGGAGCGTCTTGCGCTTTACGCGTCGACAGTTGCTTTCCAGTGGATTGCCGCCGCCGTGACAGCCTGGAGGGCCTGGAGCCGCGGACTGACTCCGGGCGAATTGGGATTGGCGATTCACGGGCGCACAAGAATCCTTGCTGCCGCGATTGTCGGCGCCGCGATTGTAGCGAGTCTTCAGTGGCTCAACCTGCGGCGTATCGGGCGGTCATCAGAGAAGGCTCGCGAATTCATGCAGGCGCTTGCCGAACGGATCTTGCCGCGGTCAAGCGTAGAGCTGCTTCCCTACCTTGGGCTGGCTGTGACCGCGGGTCTGTGTGAGGAGTTTCTGTATCGCGGATTTGCGATGGCCGCACTTACTCGGGCCGGGCTGCCCATCTGGAGTGTGATATTACTGTCGTCGCTTCTGTTCGGCCTAGCACACCTGTATCAAGGACGAGGAGGGTTTGTAGGGACTATGCTTATTGGAGCCGTTTTTGGAACTGCGCGAATTGTATACGGTGGGTTAGCTCCGGTGGTCCTTTGGCACATCGCTGTGGATGCGGTCGCTGGTATAGCTGGTCCGCGCTACTTGCTAAGGGCGGCAAAACCGGTATTGGGAGCCGAAACTTAGGAATGGGACTAGTCTATTAACTACAATGGTAATATACAGCCAACAAACTCCGTCCCAGGAGACGATACGGCGCGCCCTGGGGGAGTTCCAATTAACGGTGGATGACAAGCAAGTCCTTCAAATTCAACAATATATAAGACTCCTTTTGACTTGGAATGAGCACGTGAACCTGACAGCTATCCGGGACCCGCTGGAAATCCTCTACAGACACTTCTGCGAGAGCATGTACGCGGCTATATCGGTGCCATTGGGGGAAGGTCGGCTCGCCGACGTGGGCTCAGGTGGCGGTTTTCCGGGGCTTCCACTGAAGATTATTCAGCCCCAACTGAAGGTTTTCCTCGTGGAGTCGAACGTCAAGAAGGCTACTTTTCTTGCGGAAGTTGTTCGTGATCTTGGGCTTACGGACGCTCGAGTCCTCGTGAGCCGCTATGAAGAACTCAGCGAGGAAATGGCACCTCTCGATTGGGTCTGCTCGAGAGCTGTCGGCGAATTTGGGCGTTTTCTAGAGTGGGCAGGGTCGGAACGGATTGCTGCGAAACAAGTCGTTTTGTGGATTGGCGGGCGCGATCTCGAGGAGATTCAGAAGAGGCGAGACTGGCAATGGAGGGAACCTGTCAAGGTGCCGCATTCCCTGCGCAGGTATTTGCTTGTCGGAACAAAGAAGGCTTGAGCGCCTTGCGCAAGAGACTTCAGAGAGCGCCGCAATACTTTTTCTCAAGCGGAACTCTGCCAATGTGATGGGCGTTTCGTGCCAGTGTTCCACGTGAAACACTTTTCCTAGCCGTTCGATAGGTCCCAATATGTGTTCCACGTGGAACGTTCGCCGCTGATCGCAGGCACTCCGTTCCACGTGAAACAACTTGCATCTTGCAGCCGGCTTTGTTAAATTTTCGCCCGCTGGGGGATAGATTGGCGCGGATTATTGCCGTAGCAAATCAAAAAGGTGGGGTTGGGAAAACCACGAGTGCCGTTAATCTAGCTGCCTGCCTCGCTACTGCAGAACAATCCACGCTCCTTGTGGATTGCGATTCCCAGGCAAATGCCACGGCTGCCATTGGTTTTGTCAAGGACTCTTCCCGCAGAACGCTTTACCACGCGCTGATTTTGAATGAGCCCTTCGAGAAAATTGTTCAAAAATCCCAAGTCAGCGGGCTAGATGTCATCCCGGCAGACAAAAACCTGGCAGGCGCGGCCATTGAGCTGGTGGGAGCAGAGAATCGGGAGTACAGACTCCGAGGCATTCTGAACCAGGCTCGGGATTCATACAAATTCATTCTACTGGATTGCCCGCCGGCGCTCGATCTGCTGACACTGAACGCTCTGGTTGCAGCAGATGCGGTTTTGGTGCCGATTCAATGCGAATACCTTGCTTTGGAAGGCGTGTCCGAGTTGCTGGACACACTGATGAGGATCCGGCGGACCCTAAACGCGGGCTTGGAGATTGAGGGAATCCTCTTGACGATGTTCGATGAACGCACAACCCTATCAAGGCAGGTTGCGACCGATTTGCGCAGTTTCTTTGGAACGCAGATCTTTCAAAGCTTGATTCCACGAAATGTACGCCTCGCGGAGGCACCCAGCTTCGGAAAACCAATCATATTGTACGATATTCACAGTAAGGGGGCCGAGAGTTACACCCAACTCGCCCGGGAGGTCATCGCCAATGCCGAGAAACGCGTTGGGACGGGGGCTCGGAGCGCTCATTCGGGAGCCTGAGCCCAAGCTACAAACTCCGCCAGCTTCACCTCAGGGCTCTGCTGCGATTGCAGCTGGTGCCGCAGCAACCCAGGCGCGTGAAAGCCTGGCTTCGGGTCCTTTGCAAGTCGACATTGACCTGATCGATCCAAGCCCATTTCAGCCTCGCACGCGCTTTTGTGAAGAAACTCTTGAAGAGCTAACACGCTCGATCCTTGCAAGCGGGATAATTCAGCCCTTGGTATTGCGCCCAATAGGGAACCGCTTCCAATTGATTGCCGGTGAGCGGCGCTGGCGCGCAGCGCAGCGAGCAGGCCTCACAAAGGTCTCCGCAATAGTTCGTCCAGTCCCCGACGAATTGGCGTTGGAAATGACGCTCGTTGAGAACATTCAACGGGAAGACCTGAACGCCATCGAGGCGGCGCGGGCGTTTGAGAGGCTGATACTCGAGTTTCAGCTCACGCAGGAAAGAGTTGCCGAGAGAACTGGCAAGGACCGCGCAACGGTCGCGAATGCGGTGCGCCTTTTGAAACTGGAGCCGAAGATTCAGGACTGGATTGAAGAAGGAAAGCTTACGGCCGGCCACGGCCGAGCGTTGCTTGCGGTCGCGGACGCGCAACTGCGTATGCGCTATGCGCAGCGTGCTGCCCGCGGCGGGCTGACGGTCCGGCAGATCGAACGGCTGGCATCGCGGCGATCGCGCAGCGGGAGCATACCGACGGAAGTACACTTGGATGCAAACATTCGTTCTGCCCTGGAGGAGTTGCAGCGCCACCTCGGAACTAAGGTTCTTCTGCGGCAAAAGACGAAGCTACGACCGGGACAACTCGTGGTCGAATTTTACGACGATGCTCAGTTAATGGGGATTTATGATCGCCTGATGAAGTGATGCGCCGGCCCTTTGTGAGGTAAGCCGTCCGTTCGTTCACCCGTATCCTTTCGACAACTCAAATTTTCTGATACGTTGACTTGTGCGGAGTCGGCGCTAAAGTGGAAGAGTCTCGCCTGGAGAAGATCATGGCTTGGAAGTGGCCCAGTGCTTCGAAGGATGGCGCTCACGAAGAGTGGACCGGATTTATTGATCAGGGCGTCACACTCGAGGGAACGCTTCAAGTCACGGGCATGTTCCGAATCGACGGAAATGTAAAAGGCAACATCATCTCGGAACAAACTGTGGTGCTGGGCGATGGCGCCAAGGTCGAAGGTCAAATAGAAGGAAACCGCGTTGTGATCTCGGGACGCTTCGATGGCGTAATCTTCGCCAAGGGACGCGTCGAAATCCAGGCCAAAGGTGTGGTGACGGGTGAGGTACATTCCCCGTGCATGGTAATCGACCCAGGCGGGATCTTCGATGGGCGGTGCCACATGCTCGCTTCTTCTGACGCAGCTTCTACGGTGACTATCCCCATCCGCGCAGTAGGCCAAGGCTGAAATCTCCTCGGGCCGCAAACCCGCCATTAAGCTGAAAATTAGCCAATTGGATTGAGGGGCAAACTCTGTTGGCTCGCCGACAATTGTGAAGTATGTGTGGCAGCCGCAGAGCCGGATTACTAACCTATACACTTAATTTAGCAGGTTAGTTGATTGAAAATCTCCGTGCGGCTATACACCTGACCGCCTGAAACGGGCGGGCCACCAATCGCGCTGGCGGCATCGTGCATCCCGACACAAATGTTGGTCTCCCAATTCAGGTGGGGAGCCTGCAAATTGTGTGCTGTTTGGCAGAAGCGAGGGCCTGTCCCGATATGGCGAGGTTCGGGGCACTGGTACTCTCCTTCGAGCTTAACGGCTCGTCCAAAGAGAAACTAGAATTCAGCGCGCCCTGGCCGAATCAGTAAAGTTTGCACGTTACGTGACACGTGTTAGCCGGCTGGCACGGTCTTCCGAAGTCGGAGCGAGGTTGACACCTCTTGACTGCGCGACTATCGTTCGAAAAGGATTTTCTCGAGGTGTTTTGAATGAAGATTCTGGTGATTGGGGGCGGAGGACGCGAGCACGCGCTGGTCTGGAAGCTGAAGGAGAGCTCGCGCGTCGAGAAGATCTGGTGCGCGCCGGGAAACGGGGGCATCGGTGCGGAGGCGGAGTGTATCGCGGTTGATGTGGGCGATGTGCCAGCGCTCGTTTCGCTGGCGGAGAGAATCGCTCCGGACCTGACCGTCGTTGGGCCAGAGTTGCCGCTCGCGAATGGTATCTCTGATGCGTTTGCACAGCGAAAACGGCCCATATTAGGCCCCTCGCGGCAGGCGGCGCAGCTCGAAGGAAGCAAAGTCTTTTCCAAAGAGTTTTTGCAACGACACAACATTCCTACTGCAAGGATGTACGGAGTTTATGACTCGCTAGGGAGAGCCTGCGACGCTCTGCGGACGGTGGAATGGCCCGTGGTGATCAAAGCGGATGGATTATGCGCCGGCAAGGGCGTCTCCCTCGCCCCAAATGCTGAGTCCGCAAGAGACTTTATCGAGAGGCTGGTTGAGAAAGATGAGCTGGGGCCCGGTGGACACCGAGTCTTGATGGAAGAGGCCCTTGAGGGTGAAGAGTTGTCGTTCATCATTCTCACCGATGGAGAACGCTATGCACCTCTTGTGCCCACGCGCGACCACAAACGCGTTTTTGACGGCAATCAAGGCCCAAATACCGGTGGAATGGGCGCTTATTCGGATGACGAATTATTGCCGAAGAATTTGAATGACACCATTATTTCAACGATCGTGGAACCCACGCTCCGGGGTCTGTCAGCCGAGGGCATTCGCTATTCGGGTTTCCTCTACTTCGGCTTGATGCTGACCAATGGCGGGGCAAAGGTCCTGGAATTCAATTGTCGGCTGGGCGACCCTGAGACCCAAGCGATTGTGCCGAGAATGGATTTCGACCTCGCGGAAGTCCTGGCAGGAGCCGCGGCCGGACGGTTGGATCCATCGAAATTGCGTTGGAAGGCGGGCGCAAGTGTGTGCATCGTACTGACATCTCGCGGCTATCCAGGAAAGTTTGAAATGGGGAAAAGGATTGAGGGACTAACCGCCGTTAGACAGGTAAAGGGTGTGGAGGTTTTGCATGCTGGAACGAGACGAGAAGGAGAATCTCTCGTCACCGCGGGCGGGCGCGTTCTGGGAGTGACGGCCACGGCGGATTCTTTACCGTCGGCCTTGTCGTCGGCCTACGCGGCAGTTTCCATGATTCACTTCGATGGAATGCACTATCGGAAGGATGTTGGTCATAACGTCAGCCAGCTAAAGGCAGCGGGAGACTAGCCTTGCCTCAAGTCGCGCACGTCTTTCGAGCGGTCAAGCGACGCTCCCCGATGGAGGAGCTGGAGCAGGTCCGGGTGGTTGAGAACCTGGGTTTTGACGGCTGCGCACACGCCCGGCCGGGAGAGCGTCAGATTCTTCTGGCCGACCGAGAGACTCTTGATGAACTGCAGCTTTCTCCTGGAGCTATTCGCGAAAACATCACGACGGAAGGTCTCAACGTCAACGGACTGGGGACCGGGGAGCGTCTCCAGATCGGCAACATCATACTGCTGGAAGTGACGGGGCCATGCACGCCTTGCGGCCTCATGGATATGGTGCGTCCGGGTCTACGCCGAGAGATTCGCGGGCGGCGAGGTACGCTGTGCCGCGTTTTGGCGGGTGGAATTCTGCGGCGCGGAGATGTGATCGTAAGACTACCGTGAAGCTCAAGGGTTTGGCTTGCGACGGAGCGTTGGGGCACCAGACGGGCGGTCTTTGTCCGCTTTTTCCTCCTTGGCCTTCTCGACAGGCTCTTCCGGCGGGACGATCCAGTCGACTCCCCGCTCGTTCATAGTACCGAGGAGAAAACGCGCCTTTCCGGCAATGAGTGGGAGAGCAGCCCGGAGAAAATCCGCCGCGTCGAGGGGAGCGGCTTTCTGCGCCTGGCCTCGGTTGACTTCTTCGATTACCTTTGCGAAGCGCGGCTCGCCGGCGCGCAACTGTGCAAAGCGGGGATCGTTCCCCTGGATGAGATCTAGCAGCGTGGGGCCCTTGAGACTGTCCGGATAGCGAGTTTCTACGAATGTGCGCGGCGCGTGCTTTTCCGGTGGGTAGAGTTGCGTGAATCTCGGCCGCAAAATCCTCGTCTGCCAGTAGTCGCCGCGCGTGGCTACTTCTTCCTGCTGGATGCGGTATTCAACGGTCCAGACCTCCGCGCCGTAATTGTTCGGGGCGTAGCCAATGACGACGATCTCGAAGAGTGGCTCCTCAGGCTTGAAATCGATCTTGTGGTGGAGCTGTGCGACGAGCGGGCGCAGCTTTTCGAGAAACGCGACCCCGACAGTCTCGAGGTCGGGCTCGACCTCATCGGGATTGGTTTCATAGCGTGGGTCTCTTCCTCCTACCCGAGGGAAACTCTTGTCCAGCCTCACGGATTTCGGATCAGCGGGCAATTGCCATTCGGAAGCGCCGAAAAGAACGCCGATGTGACCGGAATCGAGATCCATGACGCGGGGAGGAATGGAGTTGGCCTCGATGGGCTGGTCAATGGCCGCGAAAATAATCGATTCGCGCGCCACGTGAACGATGACGCGGCCGCCGGCGAGATTGGCGACGATTTCGTCCTCGCGCTGGCGATCCTGGGCGCGCGCGGTTGCAGCCCAAAACAACGCCATGCCGGCAAGTACGAGCGAAATGACGTCTTGCGGCAACGCACTCGGAGATTTGCTGCTGGCTCTCATGAATCCCCAATCCCAGATTCGGCTTCTTTCAAAATCGTTCGGTCCGGCTGCCGAGCTCTACGGATTCCTTTCCGGCACGGCAGCGGCGGCCTCCTTGGCGTGCGCGAGAAGGGCATCAAGCGCAGCGCGATCATAATAGCCGCCGTCGCGAATCACCGCGGAAATCTTGCGCGCGTTGGCGATGTTCTCCGCGGGGCTGGCGTCCAGCAAAACGAGATCGGCGAGCTTACCCGCCTGGATCGTTCCGATTTCTTTTTCACGCCCGAGAAACTCGGCCGCACCTCGGGTGGCGGCTTGCAAGACCTCCATCGGCGCAAGCCCTGCGCGGACCAATTCGGCAAGCTCGAGGTGCAAGCTTTCGCCGGGAAAAACGAAGGCGTCCAGAGAATCGGAACCAACGAGAAGCGGCACGCCGGCGCGATGGAGTTCGCCGGTGAGCTTCCAATCATTGGCGGCCTGACGGCCCAGCCACGCGGCGCGCTCCTTCATTTCGGGATCGTTAAGCGAATCGCGCCACTGCTTCGCCAGCGCGGCCGGGACAAAGGAGAGTTGCGGGTCATCGGTCTTCCAGGTTTCGGGATGCGCGGTGATGTACAGAGACGCGAGCGTCGGCGTCACCCAGGTGCCGTTTTTCTTCAGGATTTGCAGGAGCGCGCCTGCTTTTTCGGTGTTGTAGGTGGCGTCGGATTCATGTGCGATCTGTTCCCAAGCCACAAAATCGCCTTTCTTTTCGGCTTCGACCAGCCTCCTGCGCAGTTCTTCTTCTTTCGAAGAAAAAGATAATGTGAGGGCGCTGTAGAGAAGATGCTCGATGCCGCGCATTCCTGCATTCGAAGCTTCGATAGCGCCAATCTCGAAGGGCAAATGGCCAACGAAGGGGATGTTCTGTTTTTTCGCTTCGTCGGCGACGGCGAAGAAGGCGTCCCGCGAAGGCAGCGAAATGATCTTGATGAAGTTCGCGCCGCGCTTTTTCAGGTCGTCGACGGCAGCGCGCGCTTCGTCGGCGTTGGCGACGGGATATTGCTCGGGAGTTTTCTTGCCCCGTCCGGCCAGCCAGGGCCCTGAAGCCACGATGTGCGGCCCAAGGAACGCGCCGGATTCAACGTCCCGCTGCCAAGAGAGCAGGGCATCCAGGTCGCCACCCATGTCCCGGACCCCCGTGATGCCATTGGCAAGAAGCAGAGGCAGAAGAACCTGCTTGCTCCAGGCCGGATCAGCGTTTATGCCGGCAAGGTGGACGTGCATGTCCCAGAGTCCGGGGATCAGAAATTTTCCGGTGGCATCGACAACGCGGGCGCCCTTCGGAGGCTTAATGCTGGACGCAGTTCCCACTGCGGCGATGCGGCTGCCTTCGATCAGTACGGTTTGGTCTTTCTGCGGTGGACGACCGCTGCCGTCAATGAGAGTAACGTGCGTAACTGCCAGGCGTGAAGATGGCTCCGCCGGAAAGAGACGCGGCGTGAAGAGGAGGGCGATGAGAAGAAGAAAAAGTTTTTGGGTACGGCTCAATGAACGTTCACCTTCCGGGCAACCGCGCTGCTTCTTAGAAAACTACCATATTCGATGCCGCAGGGCGGGGCAACTTGCTGGATGCCTTCGGCAACGGACAGGATGCCGGGAAGTTCTCGTCAAGCGCGGGGCCAACGCGTAAAATAGAATGTGGGCCGGAGGAGTAGAGGGAATCTATGGGACTGAGAAAACCAAAAAGCATACGGCATAACGGCAGGCGCCTGACGGAGATTCTCGAGGCGCACGAGCGGTTTTTTCGCGGCAAAGATGGCGGGGCCCGCGCGCACCTTACGGGCGCCGACCTGTCGCGCGCCGATCTGCAAGGAGTCAATCTGAGCGGCGCAATCCTGCGCAACGCGAATCTCCAGGGGACGGATTTGCGCGGAGCCAAGCTGCCGGGGACAGACCTGTCCGGGGCAAACCTCCACCGTGCGGACTTGCGGAACACGGACATGACCGAAGCCATTCTGCCGGGCGCAGATTTGACCGAAACCCAGGCAAGTGGGGTCGAATTTTTCCGCTGCGACCTTTCGAACGTCAATTTTCAGCGCGCACATCTGCGCAACGTGAACTTGCGCCTGGCAAACGTCAACGGCGCGAGATTCAGCGGGGCGGATATGGGCGTGGCTATTTTGCGCGAGACGGATCTCACTGGGGCGGACCTTTCCGGCGTGGACCTCTCGACGACGCTGCTGCCTCGGGGCTTTGCCGCTCCGCAGGCGAAGGGGCAAAGCGCCTGACCGATTGAGCCTGCCGCGCGGGTGGTATTCTGCATTTCCGCGTGGTAGCCTCTCGCCGAAGAGACCGTCCCTTCCATTACCCCGTGGCTACACCTGCGACGCAACTCGAGGCCTCCGCCGTACGTGAACGCGTGCTGGAGATCGTGCGCGCACTGCTCCACGAACTGGGCAGTGAAGGTGCGCTGCCGATGCTCAACCCTGGGTCTCAACTCGACCGCGATCTGGGCCTCGGCAGCCTGGAGCGCGTGGAATTGCTCGCGCGGCTGGAAACGGCCTTCAGCGTGCGCTTTCCGGATCGCGTCGCTTCGGAAGCGAACACGCCGGAGGATCTGGCCAGGGCCATCTATGCCGCGCCCGGAGCGGATACGCAGGAAGAGGCCGCGGGCTCGGCCTTGCGCGCTTCGGTCACAACCCAGAAGTTGCACCGCACGGCAGCGGACGAAGGAGTTTTCTCAGCGGAGACGTTGCTGGACGTATTCCGTTACCGCGCTGCCCACGATGCAGAGCATGCGCACCTGCTCATCACCGAGGACACGGACGGAGGAGATCGCGGTCTGACGCTGACGTTTGGCGAGCTGTATTCCGCCGGACAACGCTGCGCGGCCGAACTGGCGCGCCGTGGCGTTCCCGCAGGCGGCCGTGTGGCACTGATGCTGCCGACTTCACGGGCCTTTTTTGTTTCGTACACGGGTATCCTGCTGGCCGGCGCGATTCCCGTGCCCATCTATCCGCCGTTTCGCGCGGACCGCATTGAAGAATATGCGGCGCGGCAATCAGCAATCCTCAACAATGCGGAAGTCTGCCTGCTGCTCACCTTTCGCCAGGCGGAAGCCGTGGCGCGGCTGCTGAAACCGCGTGTGCGCTCGCTCGCGGGCGTTGCGGATGCGGAAAAACTGATCGACGCCGCGGACAAAGCGCCGCCCCCTGCCCCTGGTGCGCTTCCGCTGCATCTCTCCGGCAGCCGCGCGCGTAAAGCGAGCGACATCGCACTGTTGCAATACACTTCCGGCTCGACGGGCGACCCCAAGGGCGTAGTGCTCACGCACGCCAACTTGCTCGCCAATATGTGGGCAATTGGCGAAGTCTTGGATTTAGGACCGGGGGACGTCGGTGTAAGCTGGCTGCCGCTGTACCACGACATGGGCCTGATCGGCGCGTGGCTCACGCTGCTGCTCTTCGGTGTGCCACTCGCCGTGATGTCGCCGCTGGCATTTCTCACAAGGCCTGAGCGGTGGCTCAAGGCATTTCAAAAGCATGGCGGGACGGTTACCGCGGCGCCTAATTTTGCCTATGAGCTGTGCGTGCGGAAGATCGCAGATAAAGACATCGAGGGTCTGGATTTGAGCGCCTGGCGCGCGGCGCTGAACGGCGCGGAGCCTGTCAACCCGGAAACGCTGGAGCGCTTCGCCGGGCGATTTGCGCGTTACGGTTTCCGGCGCCAAGCGCAGCTACCCGTCTACGGCCTGGCCGAAGCTTCGCTCGCGGTGACGGTGCCGCCGCTGAATCGCGGGCCCCTGGTGGACCGCATCGAGCGTGAGGTGTTCACATCACAGGGGCGTGCTGTCCCGGCTCGAGCGGACGATTCGACCGCGATTGCGTTTGTCTCCTCGGGGAAACCGCTCCCGCGGCACGAGGTGCGCATCGTCGACGCCAGCGGGGAGGAGCTACCCGACCGCAGGGAAGGCTTTCTGTGGTTCCGCGGGCCCTCGGCGACCAGTGGCTACTACCGGAATGCGGCAGCCACCGAAAAGTTATATCCGCTGGGGCTGCCGGCGAACGATGGCGAGTATGGCTGGGTGAATTCCGGCGACCGCGCCTACCGGGCGGACGGAGAGATCTACGTCACCGGACGGGTGAAGGACATCATCATCAAAGGCGGGCGGAATCTTTATCCGCACGAGGTCGAAGAGCTCGCGGCCCGAGCTGACGGAATCCGCAAGGGTTGCATCGTGGCGTTTGGTTTGAAGGATGAAGTGGCGGGAACGGAGAAATTGGTGGTCGTGGCGGAAACTCGCGAGCGAGACGCCGCGCGACGCGCGTCGATTACCGCCGCCGTGACAGAACAGGTCTCGCAGGGGCTCGGTCTCCCCCCGGATCGAGTTGAGCTCATCCCGTCCGGCTGCATACCCAAGACTTCGAGCGGAAAATTGCGCCGCGAAGAAACAAAGCAGCTCTATCTAGCGGGAACACTGGCGGCCGCGAAGCCGCCTGCGTGGTTGCAGATTGTGCGGCTGGGCACTGCAAGCCTGTTGCGTGGTGTAGGGCGGGAAATCGCTAAAGGCCTGTGGCGTGGCCTGGAGGTTCTGTACGGCTTGTACGTCATCGTGGTATTTGGGCTGTGGACTGTGCCGACCTGGACTATCGTGCACTTTATTGAGGATCGCCGTAATGCCGGGCGTTTTACGTCGGCGGCTTTGAAAGTGTTGTTCGCACTAGCAGGCTGCCGCGTCCGTGTAGTCGGCAAGGAATATATGGAAACGCCCGGCGCGAAGATTTACGCGTCGAACCACACCAGCTATTTCGATGTGCTTCCCCTGATGCTGGGGCTCGGGGTTCCGTATCGCTTCGTCGCCAAGATGGAAGTGGCAGGCATGCCCTTCATTGGGACTTTCCTGCAGCGGATGGGGCATCTCAAATTTGACCGTACGGATTCAGATTCGCGGCTGCGCCAAGCGAAAGAGATGGAAGAATTGCTGCGCAAGGGCGAATCCGTATTTGTATTTCCCGAAGGAACATTCACCGGCGAGGACGGCGTCCGACCGTTCCAATTAGGAGCATTCAAGGCAGCGGTCGAGACGGGCGCACCGATTGTTCCCGTGTCCCTGGCCGGCACGCGCCGTTTCTTGCGCGACGGCACTTACTTGCCTCGGCCCACGAGTGTTATGATCACCGTTTCCGCGCCAATCTACCCCACCATTCTCAAAACGGCGGAAGCTGGAGGAGTTTCCGACTGGCACGATCTAGTTCGCCTGCGCGACGCCACGCGCGAAGCGATCGGACGGCACACGGGTGAGCCAATTCTCTAGACGGGCGGGTGTCATCAGTTCACAATGTAGTTACAATTCCTCCCCGGCTGTTACTTTTCTTCCCACAAAAATCCAGCCTCTTTGCAACGCTCCAACTGATCGACGCATCTTTATCAGGAAGAAAAATAGAGCAACTGCGGATCGCTGCCTTCCTGCCTGAGGCACGCCGCACGTTGCGTGGCCGAGAGAACGTGCCGGACCACGCAAAAACCAACTGAATGGAGGCGTTATGAAGTTGAGGATGGTGGTGTCTTTGTTAGCTTTTCTTTCCCTCTTCGGTGCCGCTGCACATGCGCAGGAAACTCCGAAGGTAGATATATTCGCAGGGTATTCCTACGTCCGGGAAAATCCCAGCACTTCCGGAGCGAGTGGCTTCAGTCTCAACGGCGGAAGCGCTTCGCTCACCTATCACGTAAAAGATTGGATCAGCGGCGTCGCGGATTTTGGCGCCTATCACAACGGCAATATCCTCGGCAGCGGCGTGGATGGAACGCTTTCGACCTACCTCTTTGGTCCCCGCGTTTCCCACCGCAGCTATAAACGTGTTACACCTTTCGGCGAGGCCCTTTTCGGCGTGGCCCATGCCGGAGCGAGTTTTCTAGGCACCAGCACGTCGCAGAACGCATTCGCGATGGCTCTCGGCGGCGGCGTGGACTACCGGCTGAACAACCGTTTTTCTCTTCGGCCAGTTCAGCTCGACTACCTGATCACGCGCTTCCCGGTGGGAACCACCGGGAATCAAACGCAGAATAACTTGCGCGTATCGACGGGAATCTTGCTGCACTTCTAACCTCGGCGCACGAAAGCGCTCCGAGAACTTAAGCAATCGGTTGTCCGGTGCAGGCAGGAGGGGCCGCGCAGCAGTAACGGCAGGGGCGGCCCCGTGCACCGTCGACGTTCCGGCAACCGGGTCAGTGCTGCATGGTGTAGATGACGGTGATAAAGGTGTCGATTTCGACGGGTTGCCCATTGAGGACAGTCGGCCGATACCGCCATTGGCGCACAGCATCTAGCGCTGATTGGTAGAACCCGGCGTCGCCCGCTACCACCTGAAGCGACTCTATACTGCCATCCGTGGCAATAATGGCCCGAAGCTCGACGCGGCCTTCGCGGCGAATCTGCTTCATCAGTGTGGATAGATGGGCTCGACGCGATGGATCAGCATCGCAGGCTCAAGGCGCGTCATACTGACGCGCCTCGGCGTTTGCGGCCGTGGTTCGGTCGGCAGCGGAGGCTGGCGCCTGCTGTCGGTCAAATCAATCGCCATCGGAGAATTCTGATTTCCTTCTCCCGCGCCAGGAATGAAGTCCGGTGGAGTTTGCGCTGAAGAGGGATCGCTTGGTGTTGGCACAGTGGGAGGAATGTGCCTAGGCGGCCAGATGGAACAGTATTTGTCAGGACGCTCAGGTGGCCGAGGCGTAGGTTCCCGATGTGCTTGAGCGCTGTTCTGATAATACGGGGGAATCGGAATCATGTTGCCAAGCGCGATGTGTTCGGGCCTGCCGAGCAAGGGCACAAGTATCAAAGCTGCGAGAATCGCGCTCTGCACGGTGATAGAGATGAACAAAGAGCGCCGGCGAATGCGTCGCTGACGAGTGCGCTGCTCGGGATCGGCTTCCACGAGGCAATCCTGCAAAGAGCCGAAACCTTCTTGCTGACCAGGTTGGGGAACGAATGACATCACACACCTCCACGGAAATGTTCTGCGAGAGAACGGGAATTTTTGCGGCGCCGGCTTCCTGTGGGTTGCTCTGTTTCTGCAGGTGACCGGCGCCGCGCTCGCAGGGATGTGAGGTGCGCGCGCCCTCTCTAACTTTGGACACCGGCACGCGAGACAAGTTCCCGGACTTGCACTCTGGGGACGCCCGGCAGGTAAGTCTCAATTCATAACTCGATAGTGGGCAGGAGAGCTTCGGTAAGCAGCTCTTCAGGCCATTTTGTGGGGAATAGGAATGGTGGAATCCGGGTCTAAGACTTCGCGCACCTGCCAGTAGCAAGGATTGCTTGTGTTGGAGGTTTATGGTAAGTGGCTCATTTTATTCGAGTTATAAGCCCTGTATCGAACTTGACGTCTCATGCATCCCATTGCTAGTGGACGTGGATCTGAGGAGGTTTACCCCCATGGACCGGCGTAATGTTGAAACTGTAGGCGTGCGCCGCACGGGCTGGGCTGCTCTGGACCGCGATCCGCAGCAGGACAAGGTGGAATTCAACTGTCCGCACTGCGGAGAGCGTGGCGAGAAAAACGCCCGGCGCGAGCGGACGCAATACCATTTCACGGACGGCTTTTTACAGGACTTGCAAGGAGAAGTGACGCAGTGCCGCGCATGCGGGCAATCGCTGCGCGTGGTGCCTGTCGTCATGCTGCACGATCAGGATGAAACGCGGCGCTTTGCCGCTGTTTTCTCCGAAGAGTTGCCCGTCAACAGTCACTAATTTCCTTTGATGAAAAACAGAAACGGGGCGCAGCGAACGCGCCCCGTTTTTGTTTTCTGTGCCGCCATTTATAGTGTCAGTCGCGATCCCGGTCGCGGTAGTAGTCTGTTTGAAACCACGGAATAAACGGGCCACCAAGAGAAAAGAAGCTAGTGGCGGTCGTGGTCGTGATCATCCCAGTCACGATCACTATGCCAGCGGCGCCTATCTTCGTCCCACCAACGATGGTTCTCACGCCAGCAGCGTTCGCGCGCTTCGAACAGTTCATGTCGGGCGCGCTCTGCCTGCTTGCTGCCGTAGCCGCGGTGTTCGATCGCTTCGTGCAGTTTGTGATCGGCCTTGATAATACGTCGCCGGCAGCCGTCATCGTTGGCCAGGGCGCTCGGCGCTCCCGCAAAGGCGAGCATGCCAGCCAGGGCGGCGGTGGCTAGCGCCACTTTGCCGAAAACCTTGGACCTTTGTTGGAAGTTTGCGTTCATTCTCCTAGCCCTCCTGAATTCGCCCCGGCCGGGGTGGGGCCCTACACGGTATAAACACTGGCTCACAGTAAATCTCTCATTTTTTCTTCTAAACCTCACAAAATAAATGTCTTAGAAATAGTGTGGCGTCTAGTAAGTCTGTAAAAAAGGGTCGACCTCCATGTGGTATTTCTCCAGGCCGGCCCGGATGTGGTCAAAGGCCTCATCGACGGTATCTGCGAATTGCAACAGATCGTGTTCCTCTTCGTTGATTGTGCCCCAGCGCACCATAGCCTTCCAATTCATCACTTCATTCCAATATTTCCGGCCGTAGATGAGGATGACGTTGTGCTTGGGAAGCTTTCCTGTTTGCAGCAGCGTGAGCATTTCCCAGAGCTCATCCATAGTGCCGAAGCCTCCCGGAAACACGATGAGAGCCTTGGCGATCTGCGCGAACCATAGTTTGCGCATGAAGAAATAATGGAAGTTGAAGCTCAGCTCCGGGCTGATGTAGGGATTGGCAAACTGCTCGTGCGGCAGCTCGATGGAAAGTCCGATGGATTTACCGCCGGCTTCGATTGCGCCGCGATTTGCCGCCTCCATGATGCCCGGCCCGCCGCCGGAGCACACGACAAAGCGCCGCGGCCTGGGCCCGAGGGTCAGCGCCCAGGAAGTGATCTTGTGCGAAAGCTGGCGCGCCTCTTCGTAGTAGCGCGACATCTCCAGCAGGCTCTTGGCATGCCGCAGCGCGGCGCGGTGTTGCACTCGCTTTGCGGCGGACATCCTCGATGTCTTCTCGCGCTTCAGCCGCGTATAGCGCGTCTGCGCCGTTTCGTGCGATTCGATGCGCGCCGAGCCGAACATGACAATCGTATCCCCAATTCCCTCCCGCTTCAGCTGCACCAGCGGGTGAAGATACTCTGCGAGGATGCGGAGAGGGCGAGCGGGCGTGCTGTCCAGAAACTTAGGGTCTTCGTGGGGCGCTTTGGGCGCGTGTTGCGGTTTCAGCTTCCTGGATTCGTTGAACATGAGTTATCTCTCCGGAATCAGCGAACTGCCATTGTAGGAATCGGCGAGGCCCGCGGCAACGTCTTCCAACGCGGCTGCGTCGAATCGAGTACACTTCGTTAGTCGAGCCTGTTTGGCCGGAGATGCCCGATGAGGTCAATCACACTTAGATGCGGAATCCTGCTGGCGGTTTTCTGCTGCGCTGCCGGCGCGCTGCGTGCGCAGGCACCTGAAGGACCGATTGCGCCGAAGCCTGGCGCTTCGATTCAGCAGGCTCCGCCGGAAGCGCAGGCTAAGCTCAAAGTACGGGTCGCACTGGTCACCACGCCGGTCACGGTGCGCGATTCCAAAGGCAGCATGGTTCCCGATCTGGAGGTGAAGGACTTTCGCGTGACGGATAACGGCGTCCAACAGAAAATCTCTCATTTTGACCTTGGCGGCGATCCGATTTCCCTGGTCATCCTGATGGAGACAAGCTCGCGCATCGAGCCCCTCCTGCCCCAATTGCGGAAGTCGGGGATTCTTTTCACGCAAACCGTGATGGGGCCAAGCGGCGAAGCCGCCGTCGTGGGCTTCAACGATGGTGTCGACAAGCTCCAGGATTTCACGACAAACGCGGATCAAATCGAGAAAACCGTGACGCGCCTGCAAGCCGGAACGTCCGGCTCAAAGCTTTATGACGCCATGGCCGTTGGTGTGGAGATGCTGACGGGACGCCCGCAGGCGACCCCAGAGAAGCCCGGTCACAGACGCGTGCTGCTGATCTTGTCGGAAGCCACAGACGTGGGCAGCGAAGCGAAGCTCGGCGAGGTGCTCCGGCAGGCACAGCTCGCCAACGTGACCATCTATAGCGTAGGTCTCTCCACTACGGCCGCCGAATTGCGCCAGAAGCCGAAAGATACTCGGATTCGCAGTACGCCACCGGGGACCTTTCCACTGCCGCCGCAACCCGGGGTGCCGCAGACTCCCACCAGCGAAGAAAATCGCTACGGGAACATCGACTTGATGGCGTTGGCGGTCTGGGCCGTGCAGCACGTAGAAAACCAGGTTAAGGACCACGCCCTGGAAGTCGCTACCACGGCCACCGGCGGCGCGCATTTCGCCACGTTCAAGGACCGCTCGATCGAGAAAGCCACCGACGAAATTGGCGGCGAGCTGCACTCACAATACACCGTCAGCTACACGCCCACCGGCACCAACGACACCGGCTACCACGAGATCAAAGTGGAGGTGGATCGCAAGGGCCTGAAGGTTCGCGCCCGGCCCGGCTACTATGTCGCCGCTCCACCCGAAGGATGACCGCCGCAGGATTTGCTTTCAAACGATGTGCTTCCAGAAAGTGGCGTCGCGCGAGGCGAGGAGAGCGTCCTTGCGCGCGTTCCAGCGGAGAAAATGAGGCGAATTGGTGTGCTGAGTGTGGGCCTCGCGGCGCGCCCAAACTTCATGCAGCAGGTATGCCCCAGGCGTGTCGGCCGACCGATGTAACTCGTAGCGCAGGCATCCCTCTTCTTTGCGAGTGGGGCCGACCAGCGCGCGTAGTTCGGCTTCGAGAATAGTTTCCTGCCCCTCTCGCGCGCGGAGCAGCACGATGAGCGTAACGGCGTCTTTCGGGAGCTTCGCGCTGCCCACGGAGCGGCCCCTGCGTGTTGCAGTCTTCCGTCGGCGGGACCTGGATCGATTCGTTGTTCGCCTCTTCAATTTGCGTTTCCTCATGGTCGCCGGGATTGTAGCGCAAATCGCAACGCCTAGCGGGATTTTGCGCGTAGCGCCAGCCTCATGCTGGCTCGATACGATCTTCGCAAAACAAAACACGCCGGCAGGACGCGGCGCTACCCGGCGCGCAAAAAGGGCGGACTATTCTGCAGCCACGAAGACCAGGCAGACAGGCGCCTGCACTTCGACGGCCTGACCGATTGCCGCTAGGCTGCCGGTTGCGGGATCGATTCGAAACACGACAATGTTGTTCGATTGCTGGTTCTCCGCAAAAAGAAACGTGCCCGTGGGATCAATCGCGATGTGCCGCGGCGTCTTGCCTTTCGTCGGAACCTGACCATGCGAAGTGAGCGTTCCTTTCGCAGCATCGATCGTGAAGATGGCGACGCTGTCGTGACCCCGATTCGAAACGTAGAGAAATTTCCCGGAAGGATGGACAACGATCTCCGCCGCGGATTTTGATCCTGTGTATTCCTTCGGCAGCGTCGAAAGGTTTTGCAAGACCGAGAGCGATGCGTTGTTCGGCTGAAAGGAAAAGGCCGTCACCGAGGAGTCCAGTTCGTTGACGACATAACTAAACTTGCCGCTGGGGTGAAACGCGAAATGACGAGGCCCGGCGCCAGGATTGACTTTGGCGAAGCCCGGCAGGCTGGGCGTAAGTCTTCCCATGACAGAGTCAAATCGATAGACCACCACCTCATCGAGGCCCAAGTCTACCGCAAGCGCAAAGCGATTATCCGGCGACGTGCCGATCCAGTGTGCGTGCGGCCCGGCCTGGCGCTCTTTGTTCGGACCCGAGCCGGAGTGCTCCACAAATCCCCTTGAGGGATCCAGACTCCCATCATCGCGTACGGGAAACGACACGACGCTCCCGCTATCGTAATTCGCGACCAAAACGAAGTTTCCAGTCTTGTCCACGGACAGATGGCAAGGCCCCGCCCCGCGCGACGACACTTGATTCAATAGCTTCAGTGCGCCCGTTTTCCGGTCGATTGCGAATGCGCTGACCGCACCCGTGGTTCCGCCATTGAAATTACCTATTTCGTTCACCACATAGAGATATTTCCCGCTCGGATGCACAGCCAAAAACGATGGGTCGATGGTTTCCGCCGCGACACCCATCGGCGTGAACGCGCCCTTTTCCGGATCGAAGCGGTAGCCGTAGATTCCCTTGCTCTTCGTCTGACCGCGCCAATCCCCGCTGGTTGTGTACGTACCGACGTACGCGATGTATTGCTGCTGAGCCGTGGGCTTCTCTTGCGCTCGATTCGAGGAAAGAAAAATGAGCGGCGCAGAGAGCGGCAAGAGAAAAATAGCGGAGCGCCTGGTGATTCTCATCAGGCTGAGGATTCTAACACTGGGAGTGGTTCCGCGTAATTTTCAGGAGCGCTGCGGGTCGATCGGCAATCGGCGATGTCCTGCGTTTGCAAGGGCGCAGCATGCTGTGCCCCATCTAACAGGGGTGCTACTTTTTCTCTTCTTCCTGCTCCTCTTGCAAAACGGCGGCGGCGGCGACGGAATCGTCCTCATCGAGGCGCAGCAAGCGCACGCCTTGCGTCGAGCGGCCGGCCTCGCGGATCTCGTTTGCGTGCACGCGGATGACCTTGCCGTTGTGCGTGATGATCATCACGTCGGACTCTTCCGTCACCTGCAGCGCGGCGACGACAAAGCCATTGCGGTCGGTCGTTTTCATATTGACCACGCCCTTCCCGCCGCGCGAAGTGATGCGGTACTCCGCGAGCGGTGTGCGCTTGCCGTAGCCTTTTTCCGACACGGTGAGCATCAGGGATGTCAACGAATCCTTGATGTGCTCGTTCTCGAGCTCCTCGAGGTTTTGCGACGTCTGGTTGTGTTCCTTCGCGATGATTTCGAAGTCCGGCTGCACGGCCTCCATGCTCACCACGTAATCCTCTTTGTCGAGGTCCATGCCGTTCACGCCGCCGGCATTGCGGCCCATCGGCCGCACTTCCGTCTCGCGGAACAGAATCGCCTGGCCCTCGTGGCTCGCGAGGAAGATCATCTGCTTGCTGTCGGTGAGCTTCGCGCCGATCAACTCATCTTTACCGTCCAAATTGATGGCAATGATGCCGGTCGAGCGCGGGTTGGAAAACTCCGCCAGCGAAGATTTCTTGACCGTGCCGCTCTTCGTGGCCATAAAGACGAAGCGGCCCTCCTCTTCAAGGTTGTGCGCTGCAACCAGCGCGGTGAGTTTTTCATCCTCGTGGAATTTCACCAGGCTGGAAATCGCTTTCCCGCGCGTCGCCGCCGCCGCTTCCGGCAGTTCGTAGACTTTGAGCCAATAAACGCGGCCCTTCGACGTGAACAACAAAATATAGCTGTGCGCCGACGCGATGAAGAGATACTCGACGAAATCCTCTTCCTTGGTGCGCGCCCCGATGCGCCCCTTCCCGCCGCGCGATTGGTGGCGATAGATTTCGACTGCGGTCCGCTTGATGTATCCAGCGTGGCTGACGGTAATCAGCATTTCGGTGTCGGCAATGAGGTCTTCGAGCTTGATTTCGTCGACCTTGTCGACGATCAGCGTGCGCCGCTCGTCGCCGTAGGCCTTCTGCACTTCGCGCAGCTCGGTAGTAATTACCTGCCGCAATTTCTTTTCGTTCGATATGATTTCCTTCAACTCCGCGATTCGCTCGCGGATGGACTTCAATTCCTTGATGATTTCGTCTACCGAAAGTTGCGTGAGCCGGTGGAGTTGCAACTCGAGAATAGCGTCAACCTGTGCAGGCGTAAGTCCAGGAGGACCCGTACGGGTGATCGCCTCTCCTTCGAGTCCGCCCAGCTTGTATTTCCTGCCGTCGAGCTTCACGCCTTCGAGTTTCTTGCTCTTCCCGTTTTCCGTGATCGTGATGTCCTGCTCGGAAAAATACTTGAGCAGGTTTTCTTTCGCTTCCGCGCGGCTGGAGGAACCACGGATAATGCGGATCACGTCATCGAGATGATCGAGCGCAATCTGGTACCCCACCAGGATGTGCTCGCGCTCTTCTGCCTTGCGCAGCTCGTAGCGCGTGCGGCGCAGGACCACGTCGCGGCGGTGCTCGATGAACAGCTTGATCAGCGGGATCAGCCCCAGCTCGCGCGGCTGCCCGCCCACAATCGCCAGCAGGATCATCCCGAAGGATTCCTGCATCTGCGTGTGTTTGAAAAGATTGTTCAGGATGAGCTGCGATTCTTCGCCGCGCTTGATCTCGATGACGATGCGCATGCCTTCGCGTGAGGATTCGTCGCGCACGTCCGCGATGCCGTCGATCTTCTTGTTTTGCACCAGTTCGGCGATGTGCTCGATCAACTTCGACTTGTTCACCTGGTAGGGAATTTCCGTGACCACGATGTTCTCGCGGTCCTTGCCGACTTCTTCGATCGCCGCCTTGGCGCGCATCATGAAGCTGCCGCGTCCCGTCCGGTACGCGGCCTCGATCCCCTCGCGGCCAGCGATGTACGCGCCCGTAGGAAAATCTGGCCCCGGGACGAGCTTCAACACTTCTTTCAGCGTGACGTCAGGCCTCTCGATGAGCAACACCGCCGCTTCTACGATTTCGCGTAAGTTGTGCGGCGGGATGTTCGTCGCCATGCCGACGGCGATGCCGCTCGCGCCGTTCACCAGCAAATTAGGGATGCGCGAGGGCAGCACCACCGGTTCTTCGCGCGTCTGGTCGAAGTTCGGAATAAAATCGACGGTTTCTTTTTCCAGGTCGGCGAGAATGTCTTCGCTGATTTTCGCCAGCCGCGCTTCCGTGTATCGCATCGCTGCTGGCGGGTCGCCATCTACCGAGCCGAAATTTCCCTGGCCGTCAATCAGCGGGTAGCGCATGTTGAAGTCCTGCGCCATGCGCACCAGCGCGGGATAAATAACCGCTTCGCCGTGCGGATGATAATTTCCTGACGTGTCGCCGCAGATCTTCGCGCACTTGCGATAGCCGCGGTTCGAGGCCAGGCCCAGGTCGTTCATGGCAACCAGGATGCGCCGCTGCACGGGTTTCAGGCCGTCGCGCACATCCGGCAGCGCGCGCGCGATGATCACGCTCATCGCGTAGTCGAGATACGACTTCTTCATCTCGGCTTCAATATCGACCGGAAGCAGTACTGACGTATTTTTCTCGTCCGCCATTTCCCCTCGCTGTGGGTTAAATTCCCTGGCTATCGCTTCGCCGCGTGCTCGAGCACGTACGCTTTCACGGTGTCGAATGCATCTGCTGCATTCGTGAAGCGCAGCGCGGCAAAATGTGATTCCAGTTCGCGCAAAAATTCGTCGCGGTCATGCTCACATGTAGAATCGATGGCCACGCCGGTCTCGTTGTCGGGCGCGCTTGTGGGAGCTACGCGAAATTCACTGCAACTCAATCCGCGCAACCCCGGCAATGTCGTCCACCCGAGTTGATACACCATCGATTCACTTCTCGCCACATCAACTTACGAGCTGCGGGTCGCGAAGACAGTAAGAACAGAACTTAATGGGAGCATGCCACTCCAGCGCCCAGTCCGAAGTCTTGTTCACGGCGTCTTTTAGAGACCGACAATTTTTGTTAAAGGTATATTTCCCACCGGCGGTCGCGCCCGCGGGCTTATAGAAACGACAAGTTGCTAGGTGAATCGTCACTCCCTTATCAGTTCTGGCCGGCGCGATATTCAAGTGCACTCCGAATTTTGCGTTTTTCTTGGTGA
>WNFA01000816.1_pt1 | contig 32272 bp, 26 predicted proteins | sample 5400481 | NCBI WGS metagenome assembly WNFA01 (sample SAMN13153340, study PRJNA577476) | soil metagenome | isolation source: 120 cm saprolite under Douglas fir tree site 2 hole 1 replicate 2 | place: USA:California | collected 2015-04-18 | reverse complement strand
TGAAGGTGGCGTACGCCTCCCATTCCACGGTACTGTCGCTGATCGGCGAGACGAAGCGGGACGTTCGACTCGGCGTGATGACCGGGTTCGCGACGCTGGGTTTCTCAAACGGACCGAACACCCACGTCCGTTCCTGTCCCCAGGCCGGCTCCCCTGCGAGCGCGCCGAGGAGGCACAGGAGCAGCGCCTCCATGCCCCGGGCGCTCAGGACGGGGGCGGCCATCCCACCCGCCGCGCCGAGTCCTGAATCACCGCATCGTAGGTCTGCGACCCGTCGACGTGCGCTCTCGCCCTGGGGGAATTCGTCCCGACCTCGGCGAACAACATCGGACGCATCGATAGCTCCGGCGAAGACGGTCCGCATAGCGCGGGGGGGCTACGATGCCCGCCGCTCGGCGCCGCGTCAAGGTGCGGGAGGCCGAGCCGGGACCTGACGCTGGTCCCGCGCGCGGCTACGCAGGCGCGCCACGACGGCGCGGCCGCGCGAGCCCGTAGGCCGGCACACCGAGTGCGAGCAGGCACGTTCCAATCACCGCGTTCTTCGGGTTCGCGACGATCGAGCTCGTGACCACGTACGCCGCCGCCAAGACGAACAGCGCGGGCGTCCAGGGATACGCCGGTACGCGGAACCCGGGCTCGGGCGCCCCCGTGGCGCGCCTCCGATAGAGGAAGAGACTCGCGACCGTCAGGCCGAAGAAGATCCAGTCCCCGAACACCACGTAATCGAGCAGTTCGGCGTAGGTGCCCGAGACGGCGAGCGCGATGGACCAGGCCCCCATGAACGCGATGGCCCGCGTTGGCGTGCGATACCGGGGATGCAGCCGGGCCAACCCTTGCAGGAAGACCCCATCCGCGGCCATCGCCTGGAACACGCGGGGCGTCACGAGAATCACGAGATTCAGGAACCCGAAGGTCGACACCGCGATGCCGGCGCTGATGAACCGTCTCCCGAGGGGCCCAAGCACCCGTGCCATCACGTCCGCCGCCGGCGCCGTACTTGCGGCGAGCCCCGCCACGCCGAGCACTCGCAGGTACGCGAGGTTCGCGAGCAGATACACCGCCACGACGCCCACCACACCCGAGACGAGCGCCCGCGGCAGGTCGCGCTCGGGCGCGATCAGCTCCTCCGCGATGAAGTTGGTCTGCTGCCAGCCGCCGTAGGCGAAGAGGATGGGCACGAGCGCGGCGCCCAGGGCGAGCACGATGCCGACCGGCCCGTCAGGCGGAGTGAGGCGGACGGGGGGCGGGGCCGAGCGTGACCCCACCGCCAGGCCCGCGACGATGAGCGCGGTGACCGCGGCGAGCTTGAGCAGCGTGAACGCGTTCTGCGTGAGCGCCGCCGGGGTGACCCCGACGTAGTTGATGGCACAGACCACCGCGATGGCCCCGACCGCGAGCGGCAGCGTGGCCGTGGGAGACAGCCCCACGAGCGCGACGGCGTAGTTCGCGAACGTAACGGCCACCGCCGCGGTCGCCCCGGTCGCGATCACGAGCAACAGCGCCCAGCCATACAAGAAGGCGGGCAGCGGACCGAAGGCATCCCGCAGGTACACGTACCCGCCCCCTGCCCGGGGCCGTCGTGCGCCCAGCTCGCCGAAGCAGAACGCGCCCGCGAGCGCCACGCCACCGCCCACCACCCACGCCGCGAGCGTCAGACCTGCGGTCCGCACCCGCGCCGCCACCACCTCGGGCCCGAGAAACACGCCCGATCCGATGATGCCGCCGATCACGGCCATCGTGGCGGAGAAGAGGCCGAGTCGGCGCGCGTAGCTGACGCCTTGGGGCGGGGGAAAGACCGGTTCCACTCGGGCGACAAGATGCGGCCTCCCGCCCGGTTCGGAAAGCGTTGGCCCCCTTCCCTCGTCCCGTCCCACGTGATACGGTTTTAGCTACCTCTCGTCAGGACGCCCCGATGGCTGCGATTTCCTTTACCGTCAACGGCAAGCGCGAAACCGTGAACGTCGCCCCCGACACGCCGCTCCTCTGGGTGCTGCGGGACACGCTGGGGTTGACGGGCACCAAGTTTGGCTGCGGCATCGCGCAATGCGGCGCCTGTACCGTGCACCTGGACGGCGTTGCCACTCGCACCTGCGTGCTGCCCGTCGCCGCGGTCGCGAACAAGCGCGTGACCACGATCGAAGGCCTCTCGAAGAACCGCGCGCACGCCGTGCAGCGGGCCTGGATCGAGGAAGACGTGCCGCAGTGCGGCTATTGCCAATCGGGGCAGATCATGGCCGCCGCCGCGCTGCTCGCGAAGACGCCCCATCCAACCGACGTCGAGATCGACGCCCAGATGACCAACATCTGCCGCTGCGGCACCTACCAGCGCATCCGCGCAGCGATTCACCGCGCGGCGAAGGGAGCGTGACATGAGCGCTCCCGCACACATTTCCCGACGCGCGTTTCTCGAAACCGCCGGCGCCGTCGGCGCCGGTCTGGTGATCGGATTTGAGCTTCCCACGACCGACCGCGGCGCCAGCGCCGTGGCGCGGGCAGCGGGGCCGTTCGCCCCGAATGCCTGGCTCCGGATCGGCGCTGACGACAGCGTGCTCATCGTGGTCGACCGCTCCGAAATGGGCCAGGGCGTGACCACGGCTCTACCGATGCTGCTCGCCGAAGAGCTCGACGCCGACTGGACCAAGGTCCGCATCGAGTCCGCGCCCGCCGCCAAGGAGTACGTCAATCCGATCTTTGGCATGCAGGGGACGGGAGGCAGCACGAGCGTGCGCGCCGCCTGGATGCCGCTTCGCAAAGCGGGTGCCGCGGCGCGCGAGATGCTGGTCGCGGCGGCGGCCGATACCTGGAAGGTGGACAAGGCAACCTGCCGCACGGAGCGCGGCGCGGTGATCCACGCGGGGACGAACCGACGCGCCACCTACGGCCAGCTGGTCGCCGCGGCTGCCACGCTTCCCGTCCCCGAGAACCCGTCGCTCAAAGCACCGAAGGACTGGAAGATCCTCGGCACCCCGGTGCGCCGGCTCGACACCCCCGCCAAAGTGGATGGGTCGGCCGAGTTCGGCATCGACGTGAAGGTTCCCGGCATGCGCGTCGCCGTGGTGGCCCGCTGCCCCGTGCGGGGCGGCAAAGTCGCGACCTTCGACGCGACCAAGGCGAAAGCCGTCCCGGGCGTACACGACGTCGTGCAGATCTCGTCGGGCGTAGCGGTGGTCGCTGACGGCTACTGGAACGCGAAGAAGGGGCGGGATGTCCTCACCGTAACGTGGGATGAGGGCCCGAACGCGCAGGTGTCGAGCGCGAGCATTTCGCAGCTCCTCGCGCAACGGGCGGACGACAAGGCTCCCACGGCGCGGCACGACGGCGACCCCGACGCCGCCCTCGCGAGCGCTGCTTCCCGTGTCAGCGCCGACTACGAGCTACCGTTCCTCGCGCACGCGACCATGGAGCCGCAGAACTGCACCGCGCACGTGCGCGCCGATGGCGTGGAGATTTGGGCCCCCACCCAGTTCCAGACGGGCGCCCAAGGCGTCGGCGCCAAGGTCGGCGGCGTGCCGCTCGAGAAGGTGAAGGTGCATACGACCTACTTAGGCGGCGGATTCGGTCGGCGCTTCGAGCTCGACTTCATCCAGGAGGCGGTCGAGACTTCGAAGGCGGTCGGCGCGCCCGTGAAAGTGATCTGGTCCCGCGAGGATGACACGCAGCAGGACCAGTACCGGCCAGCCTCCTTCCATCGGCTGCGCGCCGGACTCGATGCCTCGGGTCAGCCGGTCGCGTGGACGCACGCGTTCGCGGCACCTTCGATCATGGTGCGCGTGTTCGGGCCCGGGGTCATCAAGAACGGCATCGACGAGGAGACCGTTGAAGCCGCCGTCGGCATGCCGTACGCCGTGCCCAACGTTCAGGTGAACTATGCCCTCACCGACCTGGGGATACCGGTCGGGTTCTGGCGTTCGGTGAACAACTCGTTCAACTGGTTCGTCGTCGAGAGCTTCATCGACGAGCTCGCCGCGCAGGCGAAGCAGGATCCGGTGGAGTACCGGCGGCGTCTGCTCACCAAGGCACCGCGCCACCTGGGCGTCTTGACCCTCGCCGCAGAGAAGGCCAAGTGGGGCACACCGCTCCCCGCTGGTCGGGCGCGGGGGGTCGCCGTGTGCAAAGCGTTCGAGAGCTACGTGGCTGAGGTCGCGGAAGTCTCCGTCGGGTCGGACGGCCAACCCCGCGTGCATCGCGTGGTGTGCGCGGTGGATTGCGGTCCCGTCGTCAACCCGAGCATCGTGGCCGCACAGATGGAGAGCGCCATCGTGTACGGCCTCACGGCCGCCCTGTGGGGCGAAATCACGATCGAGAACGGTCGCACCAAGCAAAGCAACTTTCACGACTACCGCATGCTCCGCCTCGCGGAGATGCCGGTGGTCGAGGTGCACATCGTGCCATCGAGCGACGCGCAGGGCGGCGTCGGGGAGCCCGGCACGCCGCCGATCGCGCCCGCGGTGTGTAACGCGCTGTTCGCGCTGACGGGCAAGCGGATCAGGAAGCTGCCGATCGGGAAGCTCGTCTAGGCGCGGCGTACGTCGAGCAGCGAGGCGCGTATGGCAAGAGCTCGGCTCACTCGTCGCGAGTTCGTGAAAACGGGCGCGGGGCTCGTCCTCGCGTTCTACCTCCCGCCGCGCCCGCTCGGCGCCGCTCCCGCCGCCGGCGCGGCGAGCGACTTCGCCCCCAACGCCTGGCTCAAGATCGGGGCCGACGGGGCGGTCACGCTGACGCTCGACAAGTCGGAGATGGGCCAGGGCTCGCCGACGGGACTCGCGATGATTCTCGCCGAGGAGCTCGAGGCCGACTGGTCGCGCGTGCGGCTCGGGCCCGTGCCCGAGAATCCGGCCGCCTGGTCGCGGCGCATGCGCACCGGCGGCAGCAACGCGATCCGCAGCTCGTGGGAGCCGCTCCGCCAGGCGGGTGCCACGGCCCGAGAGCTCTTGGTCTCCGCGGCGGCCGAGACGTGGCACGTCGACCGCGCCGGCTGCCGCGCGGAAAACGGCGCGGTCCTCCACCCGGCGACCGGGCGGCGGCTGTCCTACGGCGCGCTCGCGGCGCGGGCGGCGACGCTCCCGGTGCCGGCCACGGTGCCGCTCAAGGATCCTAAGGACTTCCACCTGGTCGGCACCTGGGTGCCGCGGCTCGACACACCGGGCAAGGTGGACGGCAGCGCGATCTTTGGGATCGACGTCAAACTGCCGGGCCTGCTCATCGCGTCGATCGAGCGCTCGCCCGTGTTGGGGGGCCGGTTGAAGCGCTTCTCCGCCGAGCGGGCGCAAGCGATGCCCGGCGTGCGGCACGTTGTGGCGCTTGAGCCGAGTTCGTGGATGGGCACGAACGGCGCCTGGGCCGCGGGGTGCGCAGCCGGCGTCGCGGTCGTGGCGGACAGCTACTGGCAGGCGGTGACGGCGCGGCGCGCGCTCGAGATCGAATGGGATGAGGGCGACGCGGCCGCTCTGGATTCCGCAGCCATCCGCGGCCAGCTCGCAGCACTCGCCGAGCGTCCCGGGGTCGTGGCGCACACGCACGGCGACGCCGCAGCGGCCCTTACCGGGGCGGCGAAGCGGATCGAGGCGGTATATGACGTCCCCTTCGTGCACCACGCGACGATGGAGCCGATGAACTGCACGGCCCACGTGCGCTCCGACGGCGTGGAGCTCTGGGCTCCCACCCAGAACCAGAGTGACGCGCAGCGCGTGGCGGCGGAGTTGACGGGACTGCCGCCGGAGAAGGTGCGGGTGCACACGACCTTCTCGGGTGGCGGCTTTGGGCGGCGGCTCGAGCCGGACTTCGTGTCCGAGGCGGTGCGCGTGTCCAAGGCGATCGGCGCGCCGGTCAAGGTGATCTGGACGCGCGAGGACGACATGCGGAACGGCTTCTACCGGCCGACGAGCTACAACCGCTTCGTCGCGGGCCTCGATGCCGCCGGTCGGCCGATCGCGTGGACCCACCGGATCGCGGGGACCCCGCTCAGGCTCAAGTTCGGGCCCCTGGAGAAGGGCTTGGACGACAGCCTGGTGGACGGTGCCGAGAGCCTGCCGTACGCCATCGCGAATGTGTTGGTGGACCAGGTGGTGCTCGAGCTACCGGCGGTGCCGCGCGGCCCGTGGCGCTCGGTGGGCGTGTCGCACAACGGCTTCGTGACCGAGTGCTTCCTCGACGAGATCGCGGCCGCCGGCGCGCACGATCCGTTCGAGCTGCGGCGCGAGCTGTTGCGCGATAAGCCGCGCCACCGCCGCGCGCTCGAGCTGGCCGCGGACAAAGCGGGCTGGGGCACGCCGCTCCCGCCCGGCCGCGGGCGCGGTATCGCTCTCGCCGAGTGGGGACCGACGGTGTGCGCCGAGGTGGCCGAGGTCTCGGTCGAGGCCGACGGCTCGGTGCGTGTCCCGCGCGTCGTGTGCGCCGTCGATTGCGGCCCGGTTGTGAACGTGGGCCAGGTCGAGGCGCAGATGCAGGGCGGCATCGTGTTCGGGCTGAGCGCCGCCCTGTATGGCGAGATCACCATCGAGCACGGGCGCGTGGTGCAGGGAAACTTCGACACCTATCGCCTGGTGCGGCTCGCCGAGGCGCCTGCCGTGGAGGTCCACATCGTGCCGAGCACCGACCCTCAAGGCGGCGCCGGCGAGCCCGGCGTCCCGCCGATCGCTCCCGCCGTCTGTAATGCGATCTTCGCCGCGACCGGGAAGCGTATCCGGAGACTGCCGATCGGCAAAGTCCTGGCGTAGACGGCGCGGCCTTTAGTGCACCACGATCAACGTCCCGGTCATCCCTGGGTGGATGTTGCAGAAGGAGGACCGGGCGGCGCGGTGCCTCCGCTGTTGCAGCTAGCGGTGCCGACGGCCGCTGCGAGCGTCGACCAGCACATCACACGCGCCACCATACGTCGACACGGTGCACGGGCCCTCCCGACCGCCGCGCCGCCCACCCGCACCCGCTAGCCCCGAGCGGCCACGTCGCGCGCAATCGCCGCGGCAATGGCGCTCGAGGCTCCCGTGACGACCTGGTCCTGGCTCACCCCACGAGTTTAAGAGCGTCGCACCAGCGCCGCTGCGCGCAAGCGCAGTCCGGCTTCGATCTCCGACATCGCGACCGGGGCCGGGATGGTCCAACCTCCCTGTTCCATAGTGGGCACCCGGATCGACGTCACGGCGCCGTCCGGCCCGAGCTCCAGCACGGCCGTCGCCGCTCTCGTGGGGCCCTGGTGCGCTTGCAGGACCAGGGTCCAGGTCCCCCGCTCAGGCCAGGTGCGCTTGAGCGCGTACACGCCCTCGCGTCCCGTCTCTGAGAACTCGAGCTGGATCGTCTGCCGCTCGCCGTTCACGATACCCTCCGCGGTGCCGGTCATGCGCTCGCGGGCGGGCGTGGCGCAATGGAACGCGCGCACCACCAGGAACGCGCCCCGTGTCGCCGCATCGTACGGATCGGCGGGAAGCTCGATCGAGATCCACGGGGGGCCCGCGAGCGCGGGGGCAGCAACGAGCGCGGTAGCGAGCGCCGCCAGGGCGAGGCTACGAATCCGGGTCTGCATGGCAACCTCCTCAGGTTGGTTGCCCATGAGATGCCGGCGGGCGGCTCAGGGTTTGGACGCTAGTGCCCGATCCGGTAGATCGTGCCGCCCCCAGATATGACATACGGCTCCCCGTTCGCGTCTTGCCCGAACGAATGGGGACTGGAAAGCGGCGTGTCGAGCGTCCAACGGGTTTGGGTGATCACTCCCAACCGGCCGTAGGTAAAGCTCTGCACCCAGGCGCTGCACAGGTCCGTGTAGAAGTACTCACCGGTGAGGGTCGGAAATCGGGTGCCGTGGTAGACGAACCCGCCGATCACCGCACAATTGCCGCCCGAGTGATCGTACTCGATCGCCGGCAGCACCAGATGGAGCGACGCCTGCAAGGCGTCGCACGGGTTCGGGGTGTAGCAGTGGGCCCCTTCCATGACGCGCCAGCCGTAGTTCAAGCCACCCTGGCTCGCCGGCTGGACGTCCACTTCCTCCCAGGTATCCTGACCCACGTCCGCGATGTACAGCAGGCCGCTCGGGCGGTCGAACGCGAAGCGCCACGGGTTGCGCAGCCCCAGGGCCCAGATCTCGCCCCGGCCGCCCCCCGCCGCGTAGGGATTGGTCGGCGGAATCCGGTACGGCGTCGTGTCCCCGGTGTTCACGTCGATCCGCAGCAACTTGCCGAGCAGCGAGTCGGGATTCTGGGCGCGGTTCCCGGGGTCGCCGCTCGAGCCGCCGTCGCCCATGCCGATATACAGCATGCCGTCGGGGCCGAACTGGACGAGCCCGCCCTTGTGGTTCGGGTAGGAAGGCTGCGTGATCGCCAGGATCAGCTTGTGGGACCCCGTGTCCGCGACGTTGGAATCGGCGGCGCTCGCGCCGTAGCGTTCGATGCGCGTGTTGTTGTTCAGGTCGACGTAGTCGACGTACAAGTAGTGGTTGGTGGCGTAGGTGGGGTGAAAGGCGACGCTCAAGAGCCCGCGCTCGCCGTTGAACGTGACCTTGGCGCTGATGTCGAGAAATGGGGTCGGCAAGAGTTGACCGTGCTGCAGGATGCGGATCCGCCCGGGTTGCTCGACGATGAACAGTCGCGCGGTATCGCCTGGCGGAGCCGCGAGGTAGAGCGGGCTCGACAGTCCGGTCGCAACCGACACGAGTCGCAGGGTGTCGGTCGTGGAAGGCAGCGCACTCGGGATCGTGCCGCACGCCATCAGTCCGACGGCGGCCACCGGGGCGATGAGCTTCTGGTGGACGTTCACTTGGGTGCGAGCAAGATAGGGCCTTTGAAGCTCCGCACTGTGACCTGGGCCCCACCGGGCCCGGTCGCAAACCGGAGCTCCTGACCCACGCCGGCGGCCCGCCCGAGCGGCGTCGCCGCGGTCAGGCGGTTCGTGATCGTGCCCCCGACCGTGAGCACGTCGAACTCGGCGACCGTGCTCGCCGGTACGCGGACGTCGATGGTACCGCTTTGGCTCTCGAGCTCAACCACGCCGCCCCGGCTGAGCTCGCCGTCGAAGTGAATATCGCCGGTCACCGATTCGAACTTGCCGCGCTGCACTCCCGTGCCGCCGCGCTGCCAACCAGCGGCCCGCACGACGATGGTACCGCTCAAGGTAGACGCGCCCAGATCTTCACTCGCCCCGCGCAACAGGATGCCGCCGCTCACCGTCTTCACCCGGGCGCGCCCCGTGCCTCCCGCGATCTCCACGCCGCCGTCCATCGTCTCGGCCGTCACGTCCGCCGGCGTCCCAACGACGTGGATCGCGCCGGCCACGCTGTTCAAGTCCAGTACTCCGTCGACGCCCTCGACCGCGATGTCCGCCGTCGCCGACTTCACCCAGACGCTGGCGCGCCGCGGGACGTGCACCTCGAGTTCGGCCCGGCCCGCTTCGCGCACCGCGCCGGAGGGAGCGACGAGGAGTTTGCGCACCCGGGCATCCCCGGCTGCCGAGAAGCCACCGGCCCCGCGCTCAAGCCAACCGGACACGCTCAAGCTCTCCGCGTCCCAACCGACCACGCGCACCCGCCCGAACGGGTTCACGATGCGCACCGACCCTCCAGCCGCGAGCGGCCAGCGCTCGTCGACCCGTTGCTGGGACACCGCATCGCGCACGCTCAGCACCAGCGCGAACCCAAGCGCTAGCCGCGACCAGTAGATGTGTCTGCCCATAGCCATCCTCATGTCAGCTGGCCGTCGCGACTCGGGCCGCCCACTGCAGCAGCTCAACCTTCTGCCGCGCCGCGGTCGCGACGAGCCGCTGCAGGTCGGCGTTGCCCGGGTCTTCGGCCAAGGCGGCGCGCGCTTCGCCGAGCGCCGCGTCGATGAGCGCCAAATTACGCTCTACGAGCGCTACCGTCTCGGGGCGTAGCCGGTGGCGCTCGGCGGCGAGCGTGCGCGCGAGCTCCGCTGTCGCCCGCTGATAGTCGGCCTCGACCACACCCCAGCCTTCCACTGGACCCGACGGCCGGGCGGGGCCCGTCAACCGATGCACGCCGAGGACCAGGACGAGCGTCGCGGCGGCGGCCGACACGCCGGCCCAGAACGCGCGCTCGCGCCACCACACGGTGCCGCGGGCCGGTGGCCGCTCCGTGATCCGCGCCGCGATCCCGGTCCAGAGCTCGCGCGGCGGCTCGATCCGTTGCGGCAGCGCGTGAGCGTTGGCGACGAGCCCGCGCAACTCGGCGAGCGCCGCACGGCACGCGGCGCAGCCGGCGAGATGAGCGTCGACCGCAGCTCGCTCGCGGACGCCGAGCGTGCCGTCGACGTACGCATCGAACCGCGCGTCCACCTCGCCGCATGTCATCTGCGCAATCTCTCCCGCAAGAGCCGTCGGGCTCGGAACAGCTGCGCTTTGGACGTGCCGACCGCAATCCCCGTGAGCTCCGCGATCTCCTCGTGCCGGTACCCTTCGACGTCATGCAACACGAATACCTCCCGGGCGCCCGCTGGGAGGGTCGCCACGGCCCGCTCGAGATCGAGGCTCAGCCCCAGAGCGCCGGCTCCCCTCCCGCTCCCCTCACCCGCACTCTCTCCCGGACGCTCGAGCGCCGCCGGATCGCCGGTCGGGAACACCCGCGCCACCCGGCGCCGGGTCGTCCGCAGATCGAGCCACACCACGTTCACCGTGAGCCGATAGAGCCAGGACGAGAACGCGCTCTCACCCCGGAAACTGGCGAGTCGCTCCCAGGCGCGCACGAACGCATCCTGCGTCAGCTCTTCGGCGCGCGCCGGGTCGGCCGTGAGGCGCAGACACAGCGCGTACACGCGCCCCACGTGCTCGCGATAGAGTGCTGCGAACGCGGCCTGATCGCCCTGCTGCGCGCGGTGGATGAGAGTGTTCGCGTCCGCTGGCATCAGACGGCCCGGGCCGGCACGTTGCTAGGATGCCGTCCGGCGCCCGTTGGTTGAAATCCGCTACACCGGGGCGGCGGGGGATGACGGCGCCGGCGGTGGCGCCGGCGGGGAGCTCGGCGGGGGTGGGGTTGGGGGCGAGGGAGCGTCCGGCTTGCGCTGGAACGTCTGAACGATCAGGTCTCGGACGCGGCGCGCGTCGCGGATGCCCACGAACGCCTCCAACTCGTCGTCCCCGCCGCCGCTCAGGCTCGCTGCCACGTCTTGCGCCAAGCTGCGCTGCATCGGGCTCGGCCGGGCCCACCCGCTCCCGAGCGGCGCCGTGCGGTTCTTGCGGAAGATCAGGTCGCCCGTACCGTCGGCGTGCTCGACCAACTCCACATCCACGAGCTCGAACGGTTCCTTCCAGACTGACCCGAGCTGCCCCCCTTCGATGAAGATCAACCGGTTCGGCGTCACGCCATATGCGGTGCGCCCCGCGACGAAGCGGGCCCACGCGAAGGCGAGGGCGGCGCTCAGGCCCACCGCCAAGAGGATCGCTCCCACGAATTGGAACCCGGCGGACGCGAACAGGTCTCTGAGCAGGGAAGCCGTCACTGCGGGGTCCCCGTGGGCCGAGGCTAAGGCCCACGCGTGAAACAGGAACACGGCGATCGCGACGCCGCCGCTGACCACACCCACGAGCGCGAGCCGGGCCACGTGTGCCTCGACCGCGCGCGGTGCCGCGCGCTCGAACCACACCAGCTGCTCGCCGCGCTGCAGATGCTGGGCCAGGAGCGACGCCGCGGCGCGGTCGGGCACGATCACGGGAGCCCCGCGGGCGTCACCACCGCCGGCCGCCGCTCGTGCCAGTCGGTGCGCGCCTGGTAGGCGCGCCCGATCGCGACGAGCTTCGCCTCGTCGAAGGCGCGGGCGACGAAGCTGAGGCTCGTCGGCAGCCCGGCCGATCCGAACCCGTTCGGCAGCGCGAGCGCGGGAACCCCGACCACGTTGCTCGACGCGATGAGCGACCCGCCGCCGGGGACGTCCGGGTACGCGTCCCGAAACGCCCGATCGAGCGGGCTCGCCACGGTCACCCGGGTCGGGGTCGCGAGCGCATCGAACGGCGTGAGCAGGGCATCGTACGCCCGTCCCATGACCCGGCGCACCCGCATCGCGCGCAGGTAGTCGCGCGCCGCAATGGCGAGCGAACTGTAGCCCCCCACGCGGTCCTCGGGCGCGGTCAGCTCCTTCAGGCGGTTCGACTCCAGCAGATCGTCGAAGGCGGCCATGCCCTCGGCCCCGATGATGGTGCCGGCGACGACGCCGAATGGCAGATCGGGGACCTCCACGTCGGGGACGATCTCCGCGACGTCGGCCAGGACGTCGAGGGCCGCAGTGAAGTTTTCCGCGACTTCGCCCTGGACGGAGTTGATCGTTCCCTTGGGCACGCCGATCCGGAAGCGCCGCCCCGCCGCGCGGCGCGGCGGCACCCGAAAGCCGTGCGCCACCGAGGAGCGATCCCGCGGGTCGCCGGCCGCGATGACCGATAGGACGACGGCGCAATCGTCGACGCTTCGAGCCATCGGCCCGAGCTTATCCATGGTCCACGAGAGCGCCATGGCGCCGTGCCGGCTCACCAAGCCGTAGGTGGGGCGCAGGCCAGTGATCCCGCAGTAGGCGGCGGGCGTGAGGATCGAGCCCGACGTTTCCGAGCCGATCGCGAACGGGACGAGGCCCGCTGCCACCGCCGCGCCGGGCCCCGACGACGACCCGCCGCTCCAGTAGTCGGTGTTCCACGGCGTCTTGCCGGGCCCCGAGAAGGACGCGTTGGGCTGGTTATAGCCCATCCCGCCCGCGAGCTCCACCATCGCCAACTTGGCCACGAGCACCGCACCCGCGGCGCCGAGCCGGGTGACGACCGTCGCGTCCTCGTCGATCGTCTGATAGCGATAGGGCTCCGCCCCCCAGGTGGTCGGGTACCCCTTCGTGGCGAGCAGGTCCTTCACGCCGTACGGGATGCCGTGCAGCGGCCCGCGCGGCCGGCCGGCGCGCAGCTCTCGGTCTGCCCGCGCCGCCTCGACGCGCGCCCGCTCCGGGGTGAGCGTGACGGTGCAGTTGTAGGTCGGCCCGAAGCGCTCCAGGCGTTCGAGACAGCGCTCGGTCAGCTCGGCGGAGGAAAGGCGACGCGCCCGCAACAGCGTCCCCAGCTCGGCGATCGACGCGAACGCCAGGTCGGCGCGCGTCACTCGGGTCCCCGGAAGGCGGCGAAGACGAAGTCCGGCTCGTCGGCGTTCGTGAGCGCCACCTGATACAGCCGCTCCATCCCCTCGAGGCGCGAGGCGATGCTTTGGGCAATCGTCTTGAGATCGTCCGCGCTCAAGCGGTCGCCGTAGCGGATGCGGATCGCTTCGGTGAGCGCTCGCGCCAGGGGCGAGGGCTCGGCCTGCTGCGGCGCCGGAGCGGCGGTCCCGCGGTCGCGCGGCAGCGCGACGTCGATCGCCACAAACGGCGCGGCGGCTGCGAGCGCCAGGCGCTCCGCGAAGGCCCGGCGCGTCATCGCTCCCTGCATCTCGGACTCTCCGGTCACGGTGTCGACGTAGGCGGCACCTGCCGCATGAGCAAGCCCGAAGTGGAGACCCGCACCTCGTACTCGGCGTGCGTCGCCGCCGGGACGAACGCGGCCGAGCCGTACTCCGCGTCCACGAGCGGGCCGAGCAGGCGCCGACGCGCGATCGCGAACAGGTCCACGGGCGTGGGGCGCGCGAGTGCATATGCGGTGTGCGGTTTGGTACGCTCCTCCGTGACGTCGCGATAGCGGCCCGTCACGCGGTCGAGCTCGTAGGCGGTGTGGAGACCCAGGATGTTCACCCAGGGATGCCATTTGAGGATGTGGGCGTCGACGCCGACCGCGTCGCCGGCGAGGTCGTACATGGCGAGGCGCTTGTCAGGAAACAGGATCGTGGCGCGAAACCGCTGCGGCCCCTCGGGCTCGGTCGTGACCGTCGCGGCCAGCACCTCGAGCGTGAGCGCGCGGTAGCCCCGCAGGCCGATCGCGACGGCGCCAGCGAGGCCTCCCAGCGCGAGCAGCAGGAGCCCCGCCACACCGCGACGGCCGGCGCTCGCCCAGCGTCCGCCGCGCAGCGCCCCGAGCGCGGCTCCGCCCGCCGCGGCGCCGAACACAAGGGCGCCCCCACCCACGAACAGCAGCGCCAGAGGCATATTGGTCGTCTAAACTATGCCGCGCAGTTAGTGTTCGGTATGCCCGTGCGTGCCTGAGATGTCAGCAATCGGCTCGAGCATCGAGCTCTTGAGACCCGCCCCGCCGGGCTGCGAGGAAATCGTCAGCACCGGGGCGCTCGAGTTCCTGGCAGGCCTGGCCACCCGGTTTGCGCCCCGCCGCCGCGAGCTCCTCGAGCGGCGCCGCCAGCGCCAGCAGGAGCTCGACGCCGGCCGACTGCCGGACTTCCTCCCCGAGACCAAGGCCGTGCGCGAGCGCGAGTGGACCGTGGCGCCCGTACGCCCCGACTTGCGCGATCGCCGGGTGGAGATCACCGGCCCCGTGGACCGCAAGATGATCATCAACGCGCTCAACTCCGGCGCCAACGTCTTCATGGCCGACTTCGAGGACGCCAACTCCCCGACGTGGGAGAACAACGTCACCGGCCAGCGCAACGTGCGCGATGCGGTCGCCGGCACGATCAGCTACGCGAGCCCCGAGGGCAAGCGCTACACCCTCGCGCCCGTCACGGCGCTGCTCATGGTGCGGCCCCGGGGCTGGCACCTGGTAGAAAAGCACCTGCGCGTGCAGGGCGAGCCGATCTCGGCCTCGTTGTTCGATTTCGGGCTCGCCTTCTACCACAACGCCACGGCTTTGATCGCGCGGGGCACGGGCCCCTACTTCTATCTGCCCAAGCTCGAGAGCCATCTCGAAGCCCGGCTCTGGAACGACGTCTTCACCTACGCCCAAGACGCGCTCGGCATTCCCCGAGGCACGATCCGCGCGACCGTGCTGATCGAGACGATCCTCGCGGCGTTCGAGACCGACGAGATCCTGTGGGAACTCAAAGACCACGCCGCTGGCCTCAACTGCGGGCGCTGGGATTACATCTTCAGCTACATCAAAAAGCTGCGGCGCCGCCCCGATCGGGTCCTCCCCGACCGCGCGCGCGTTACGATGGAGCAGCCGTTCCTGAGGAGTTACGCCGACTTGGTCATCCGCACCTGCCACCGCCGGGGCATCCACGCGCTTGGGGGCATGGCGGCCCAGATCCCCATCAAGCGAGACCCGGCGCTCAACGCCCAGGCGCTCGACAAGGTGCGCGCCGACAAACTGCGCGAGGTGCGTCAGGGCCATGACGGCACTTGGGTCGCGCACCCCGCCCTGGTCCCGCTCGCACGCGAGGTGTTCGACGCCCAGCTCTCCGGTCCCAACCAGATCGCGCGGCGGCGCGACGACGTGCGCGTGACCGCTGCCGATCTCCTGGCCGCGCCGCCGGGCGCGATCACGCACCACGGGCTGCGCACGAACTTGGACGTGGCGCTCCGCTACCTCGCGGCGTGGCTGGGTGGGCTCGGGTGCGTGCCGATCGACGACTTGATGGAAGACGCCGCCACGGCGGAGATCTGTCGGGCGCAGCTGTGGCAGTGGCTGCAGCACGGTGCGCGGCTCGAGGACGGCCGCCGCGTGGATGCGGCACTCCTGCAACAAACCCTCGCCGAACTGGTTGCGAGCCTACCTGAACGGGTGGGGGCGACGGACGTGGGCCGCGAGCACATTTCCCTGGCGGCGCGGCTCCTGAGCGAACTCACGACTGGCGCGGAGTTTGCGGAGTTCCTCACCAGCGTGGCGTACGATCATCTCGACTAACCAGGGGATACAGGCGGCCATGGACACGCACGAAGGCATTGCGCTCGAGCGCGAGTGGGCGACGAACAGCCGGTGGGACGGCGTCAAGCGACCCTACACCGCTGCCGCCGTGCAGCGGCTCTGCGGCCGCGTGCGCATCGAGCACACGCTCGCCCAGCGCGGTGCCGCGCGGTTGTGGCAGCTGCTGCAAGAGGATGCCCCGGTGAGGGCCTTGAGCGCCATCACCGGTGGTCAGGCGGTGCAGTGCGTGCAGGCTGGGCTCCAGGCGATCTACGTGAGCGGCTGGCAGGTGGCGGGCGACATGAATTCCGCGCTGCATACCTACCCTGACCAGAGCCTCTACCCCGCCGACAGCGTCCCCCAACTGGTGCAACGGATCAACAACGCCCTGTTACGCGCCGACCAGATCCATCACATGCAGGGCGACGACGCCGTGGACTGGCTGGTGCCGATCATCGCGGACGCCGAGGCGGGGTTCGGGGGGCTCCTCAACGCGTATGAGCTGATGCTCAACATGGTCGTCCACGGTGCGGCGGCGGTGCACTACGAGGATCAGCTCGCCTCGCTCAAGAAGTGCGGCCATTTGGGCGGCAAGGTGCTCGTCCCGACCAGCGAGTTCATCACGAAACTCGTGGCGGCCCGGTTGGCGGCCGACGTGGCGGGTGTGGACACCGTGCTCATCGCGCGCACCGACGCTCTGAGCGCCACGATTCTCGCCAACGACATCGATCCCTACGATCACCGCTTCATCCTGGGCGAGCGCACAGTGGAAGGCTTCATCCGCGTGCGGCCCGGCACCGACGCCGCGATCGCACGCGGGCTCGCCTACGCGCCGTACGCCGACCTCTTGTGGTTCGAGACGTCGAAGCCGGAACTCAAGGAAGCGCAGCAGTTCGCCGACGCGATCCGCGCGAAGTACCCACGCAAGCTCCTCGCCTACAACTGCTCGCCGTCGTTCAACTGGCGGAAGCACTTGAGTGACGCCCAGCTCGCGGCCTTCCAAACGGACTTGGCGGCGATGGGCTACAAGTTCCAATTCGTCACCCTGTCGGCGTTCCATGCCATGAACCACAGCATGTTCGCTCTGGCGAAGGACTACAAGGAACGCGGCATGGCGGCGTACGCCGACCTGCAGAGCCGGGAATTCGCCTCCGAGGCGGCGGGCTACGAGGCGGTGCGCCATCAGGAATTCGTGGGCGTCGGCTATTTCGACGAAATCACCCAGATCGCCTCCGGCGGGCAGTCGTCGGTCACGGCGATGGCCGGCTCGACCGAGCAGGAGCAGTTCCACGAGCCGCCGCGCGAGAAGGCCGCCGGGTGACGCTCGCTCAACCCGCATTTGGCTGAGACGGGGTGGCGCCATCCGCTCCGCGGCCACCGGCTCAGCGCTCGGTCGGAGGCGTTGACAGGGTTGGCCGAATGCCTACCTTAGCACGCGTCCCGACCCGAAGCGGCCGGTGAAACGCTCCACGCTGTATGTTGCGGCCGCGCTCCTGGCCGTCATCGCGCTGTTCTTCGTCATGACCATGGCCCGTGCGACCGTGCGGTGCCGCGTCTGCGTGGACTTCCGCGGTCGCGCGAACTGCGCGACGGCAGTCGGGTCCACGGAGCCGGTCGCGCAGCAGGGGGCACAGACGACCGCCTGTGGGCCGATCGCGAGTGGCATGGACGAGCAGATCGGCTGCGGCCGGACAGCGCCCGTCCTCGTGCAATGTCAGCCCCGCTGAGGAGCGTATCGAAGGAGGATCGCATGCGGGTCAGTACGTTGGTCGTCGCGTTCCTGCTCCTGGCGGCGAGCCACGCCGTTGCCCAGACGGCGACACCGCCGTTCGAGGTGTCGCTCCGCGCCTCCGCCGCGCTCGAGCTCGCGGCACAGCGCGCGCTCGCGCACCGGACGGCCTTCAAGGTCGCCGACGATGTCGTCGCCCCGCGGCGCCGCGGCAAGCACGACGAGGGGGTGACGCTGATGATCCTTGGCGGTGCGGCGGTGGTGGTCGGCGCGATCGCGGGTGGTGGTGGCGGGACGGTGTTGATCGTCGGCGGGCTCGTGTGCGCGGGGTACGGGGTCTACCTCTACACGCAGTAGACTCGCGCGCGGACGCGCGGCAGGTAGGGGACCGGCTTGGTAGCCGGATCGCCCGGACGTCCGTATGATTCCAGCGTGTCCGATTTCTCCCTACCCCGCACGCCCGTCCCTGCCCACCTGCTCCTCACCCAGGGCGCCTCGCGCCCCGGCCAGATCTATGTGATGAAGCGAGTCCCGGACCACGACGGGCCAGAGACGGTGCTCGAGCTGCTGAACCGACGCGAAGGGTTCTTCGCCTTCCGGCCGAAGGAAGATGACTCCGTCCTGCTGGTATCGAAGGGACAGACCGTGACATTGTCGGTCGACCGCCAGGCACCCATCGCCGACCCCGCACGCTTGTCCGCCGCACGGACGCTCGGCGTGGAAGTCGTGCTCGCGAGCGGCAGTACGCTCGGCGGCTGGGCTAGCGCGGAGCTGCCCGAGCAGCACGCTCGTCTGCTCGACTACTTGAACGCGTCGTACGATCCCTTCTTCGCCGTGTGGAGCCACACGACCACGCACTATGTAAACCGCGCCTACGTGCTGTACGCGCGCCCGTTGAGCTAGGGCGATGCCAGCGCGGATTGATCCTTTCGTCGACGTGCTCCTGCGGGAGAAGGGGGATCAGCTCTATCTCCTGCCGGACGAGCCGGTCACCATGGTCAAGGACGGCAAGCCACGCAAAGTGAGCCGCCAGCCCCTGACCGACCAGCACATCTATGCCCTCCTGGTCGAGGTGGCGCCGTCCGAGTCTGCGGACCAGATCGATCGGATGGCGGAAACCGAGTTCGAATACGCGGCAGACCGCGGGCTCGTCCGGGTGCGGATCGTGCCGGACATGGGCCGGCTGACCGCGGTGGTCGCGCCGCTCGCCCGCAACGCGGACGTGACGGCAGCGCCGGGGAAGGGCGAAACCGGAGACGCAGCCGACGCGGCCACGGCGCGGCGGACCGCGGCCACCGAGGGTCGGGCGCCCGCTCCACCCCCCAAGCCGCCGCGACCGTCCGCGATCGCGGCGGCCCCAATGGTCGAGGGCTCGGGCGAGGTCCCAAGCTCTGGCCGCGCGCTCCCGGCCGACTTCGCCGCGCCGCAATTCAAGGGCGCGGAGCGGGCGCTGGGCGAGCTGCTCAAGGCGCTGGTGCAGTCGAGCTCGTCGGACTTGCACCTGCGGGTGAGCGAGCCGCCGGTCTTCCGCACCCACGGCGAGATGCGGCGCCAGGCAACCCCCGCGCTCACGGCCGAGCAGCTCGAGCTGATGCTCCTGTCGGTCATGCCGGAGCGCAACCGCGGGGAGTGGAAGGAAACAGGGGACTCGGACTTCGCCTATGAGATCCCCGGACTCGCGCGCTTCCGCGTGAACGCAGCGCGCGATCGCAAGGGCCCCATGGCCGTGTTCCGCGTGATCCCAGCGCAGGTCGTGACCGTCGACCAGCTGCGCCTTTCCAAGGAGGTGCAGCTGCTGTGCCAACTCACGAAGGGACTCGTGCTCATCACGGGACCGACCGGGTCGGGGAAGTCCACGACCTTGTGCGCCCTGATCGACTTGGTCAACCGCACCCGCACCGATCACATCATCACGATCGAAGATCCCATCGAGTTCGTGCACGAGAACAAGAAGTGCGTCATCACGCAGCGGCAAGTCGGCAGCCACACCGAAAGCTTCAGGTCGGCGCTCCGCGCCGCGCTGCGTGAGGACCCCGACATCGTGCTCGTGGGTGAGATGCGGGATCTCGAGACGGTTGCGATCGCGATCGAAACGGCGGAGACCGGACACCTCGTGTTCGGCACACTGCACACCACGACCGCCGCATCCACCGTGGACCGGATCATCGACCAGTTCCCGGCCGACCGTCAGGCGCAGATCCGCGTGATGCTGTCCGAATCCCTGAAGGGGGTCATCTCGCAGACGCTGTGCAAGCGCCTCGCCGGCGGCCGGGTCGCCGCCCGGGAGATCTTGCTCAGCACGCCCGCGATCTCGAACCTGATCCGGGAGGGCAAGACGTTCCAGATCCCCTCGATCATCCAGACGTCGAAGCAGCTGGGCATGCTGACGCTCAATGACGCGCTGCTCGAGCTGGTCGAGAAGAAGGAGATCAGCCCCGACGAGGCCTACACGCGCTCGGCCGAGAAGGCCGGGCTCGCGACGTCGCTCAAAGCCAAGGGGCACAAGGTGACACTCGTCGCGTGAGCCGGCACGGTCGTGCGCTCGCCCGGCGCACGGCCCTTAGGTGCGCGACCTGGTCCGCGCCTCTCCCATCACCAGCGTAGCACCACCGCCGCCTCGTCGGTCGTCTGCGGGAACCGGATCGTCAAGGTCTGCACGGCGTCGTCGAAGGTCCACATATCGAGCGCCTGTTCCTGATTGCGGCTGCGCCAAACGACGCTCTGGGGACGGCGAGCGAAGTGAATGACCGCGACATTCTCCTTGTGCGGCGGCTGATACGCACCGCGCGCGGCGCCCAACTGCAATCGCGCGCCGGACGCGTCCGGGGTGTAGCGCACCTCGCGCAGCGAGGACGCCCCGTTGTATGCGCCGTCATCCTCGAAGTAGGCGCGGCTGGTCGTGGACTTGGCGAACACCTCAAAGGTGAGCGGCGCGGTGGCCAGGTCCCGCGTCGTCTGGATAACCGGCGCGCGAAACAGGATCGCTCCCTCCCGCACGAACAGGGGCAGCGCCGCGATGGACGCTGGCACGACCGCCTGCTGTTTTCCCGCGAATTCCTTCAAATGCTCGGCATCGTACCACGTGCCTTGCGGGAAATACACCTCGCGCGCGCTGTCACGCGGAGCGAGCACCGGTGCGACGAGGAGGTCATGGCCGAACAAGAACTCATCTGAGAGGTTGTACGTGGCGGGATCATCCGGGGACTCGAGCACGAGCGCCCGCATCATCGGCATCCCGCTCTGCGAACTTTCAAAGAACGCGTTGTAGATGTAGGGCAGGAACGTGTAGCGCCGCTCGATGGCCCGCCGGTTGTACGCCTCCCACGGCTCACCAAACACCCATGGCTCCTTGGGCGGCGTGTGCACGTCGGCGTGGGCGCGCATGAACGGAAAGAATGCCGCCGGCTCCGCCCAGCGCGTCCACAGCTCGGCGGAGCCTGCTCCCGCGAACCCGCCGATATCGTTGCCGACGAACGGGTACCCCGAGATCCCCATGCCCAGGAGGGTCGTAATCCCATTGCGTAGGTGTTCCCAGTCCGCCGTGTTGTCGCCCGTCCAGACGGCGGCGTAGCGCTGGCCGCCGGCGTAGGTGGCGCGCGTGAGCACGAACGGCCGATCGTGCGGCCGCAGCTGCAGCAGCCCGTCGCGGCTGGCACGCGACATCTGTTGGCCGTACACGTTGTGATCCTCGGCGTGCGTACTCGGCTGTCCGTCGTTTGCGAACACCACCTCGTCGGGCATGGTGGCCGAGGCGACGTCGAAGACCGACGGCTCGTTCATGTCGTTCCAGATGCCGGTGACGCCGCTCGAGCCAAATCGCGCGATCTGACCGGCCCACCACGCGCGCGACGCGGCCCGGGTGAAGTCCGGGAACACGGCGGGCCCGGGCCACACCGGACCCACGAACAGCGATCCGTCGGGCATGTGGAGAAACACGTCGCGGGCCACGCCATCGTCGTATACCGAGTAGCCCGGGTCTCGCTTCACGCCCGGATCCACGATCGCGACCGTGGCGAACCCGGCACGATCGAGATCGCCGAGCAACTGCTCCGGAGCTGGGAAGCGCTCGCGGTCCCAGGTGAATACGCGATAGTCCTTCATGTAGTGAATGTCGAACCACAGAGCATCGGCAGGAATCCGGCGGTCGCGAAACTCGCGCGCGATCGCGCGCACCTTGCTTTCGGGATAGTAGCTGTAGCGGCACTGTTGGTAGCCCACAGCCCAAACCGGCGGCAGCGGCATGTGACCCGTCAGGTCGGCGTACCGGGCCAGCACATCAGCGGGACGAGGACCGGCGATCACGTAGTAGTCGAGTTCGCCGCCCTCGGCCCCGAAGGCGTAGTAGGCGCGACTCTCCTTGCCGATGTCGAACGTGGATCGATAGGTGTTGTCGAAGAAGATGCCGTGCACGTGGCCGTCGCGCAGCACCATGAAGAACGGGATGTCGTCGTACAGCGGGTCCGTGGAGTTGTCATAGCCGAACACGTCGGAGTTCCACATTGCCAACGCGCTGCCGCCGAGCTTCATGCCGCGTTTGTCGAGCGGTCCGGTTTTCTCGCCGAATCCATAGAAGTGATCGTCGTCGCGGAGCGTTTTCCACACGCGCACCCGGCCGCCATCGGACGCCATGCCGTCGGGGGCGAAGTCCTCATCGCGCACGTGCCCGCCATCGTCCAGGAAGCGCAGCCGAAACGGCTTGCGCTGGACCTCAACCGTCATCCCGGCGGTATGCAGCCGGTCGCGATCGGTGCCGGGCGTGAACTGCGCGTCGGCCGCCCGCGTGCCGCCCGCCATCACCGCATAGGAGTGGTCGCGGCCGAACTGCGGCGTCGGCGAGAACCGCACTCGAATCACTCCGGGCGCCGCGACCGTCACGCGCACTGCTCCTTGGTGATTGCGGTATTCGACGCCCTGCGGCAGCGGCCGGCCCGCAGGCATATCGCCGAGCGACGTCCAAATGCGAGGCGTCGCAGCGGCGAGCAAAGTCGCCGCACATACGAGCGGAATTCCAAACCGGCGATGACGCACACGGCCATACGACGCGAACAGGCGGCCCACGCGGGCCTCCAAGGAAGGGGACGGTTTCAATAATAGCGGCTGTGACTCAGCGGGCGATCCCATCCCGGCGCCTCAGGCTTCACCGACCTTCAGCGACTGACGGGCGACGCTCTGAGTGCCGCGCCCCTGAAGGATCGGCGCCAACGGCCGCCAGCCGCTCTCAGGTGCGCGTGCGAGGCGATGCCCTAGGGCTCGACGACGTCGATGGTCTGACCGGCCTGGATGGGGCCGACCAGCGTCTGGCGTCTGCCCGAAGGCCACCGGACTTCGATCTTCGCGGCGTGGTCAGCGTCCGCGAGGCCGAAATAGAGCGGCAGGTCGCTTTGAGAGAGGTATCCCGACTTTCCGTCCAGGACCTTCAGAATCCGACGCCCTTCGGGTAGCACGACGGTAACTTGCGCTCCGAGCCCCTCGCGGTTCGAGCGCGTGCCGCGAAGCCGGACTTTGAGGAAGTGGATGTGATGTCGCTGCGCGAGGTCGCTGACGAGCACCTGCGGACGCCCGTTGAACTCGTTGGTCACGATGTCGAGATCACCGTCCCCGTCCAGGTCGAGTGCGACTGCGGCGCGCGTACCTAGGGAGCCCATCATTGTCAGGTGACGTGCGGCATCGAGCCGACAGGCCGAGGCCCTCGCTCCCGGTTTGGAGCAGGCGACACACCAAGGATTGAACGCGCCCGCTCCATTGCAATCGAGCGTGAACCAGACCTGCTCCGTGGCGCCGTTCGGTCGCGGCTCGACCCCCACCACGAATTCGCTCGGCAGGAAGCGGTGACCTCCGTCGTTGAGCAGTACGGAGTTGATGCCATATCGGTAGGGGAAGTTCATGCTCGCGGCGATGAAAATGTCATCCCATCCGTCCGCGTTGAGGTCGTCCACGCTAGGCCCCCACGGCCAATACGTTTCGACCCCGACGGAGTCGGAGACCTCCTCGAATCGGCCACCGCCCCGGTTCGCAAACAGCGCGTTTCCAAAGATGAGGCCACCCTTCCCCTTGGGAAACATGCGGCTGGCCACCCGTGAGGAGTCGGACTTGCGACCTTCGGCCGCCCAATCGCCGGCCGGGATGTCGACCCACATGTCCGGATGCATGCTGGTGACGAAGAGATCGAGCCGACCGTCCCCATCGAAGTCGAACGCCTTCACGCCCATCGCACCCCAGGGAGTTTTCGGGAAGTATTCCGCCGTCGCGTCGCGAAAATGCTTTCCGCCCTCATTGACCCACAGGTGACTCCCGCCCTGCATATCGAGGATGTAGAGGTCGGGAAACCCGTCATCGTTCACGTCGAGCGCCGTGGCGTCGCCGCTCCAGCTCGGACCCACCAGCCCGACCTCGCGCGTAACGTCCTTGAACCGGTTGCCGCCCAGATTGTGGTAGAGAATGTTCGCTTCGGCGCGTTCGGGGTGAAGGTGACCCAGGAAGGCGTCGCTGAGACCGACATAATAACCGCCCGGCCCCTGCACGTTGCTCGTGTACACACCCACATTGGTCACGAGCAGATCGAGTAGTCCGTCGCCGTCATAGTCGAAAAACACCGCCCCCGAAGAGTGGCCGACGTATCCCACGCCCGCCTGCGCGGTGACGTCGCGAAACGTCCCGTTGCCGAGGTTCTCAAAGAGCCGATTCCCGTGGCGCACCGTCGTGACGAAGAGGTCGGGGTCGCCGTCGTTGTCGATGTCCGCGAAGGCGCACCCCGCCCCGATCGCGTCCGGCATTCCGAGTCCCGCTTTGTCGGTGACATTCACGAACCGACCGTCGCCCAGGTTCTTCCAGAGTTCGTTGGTGCCAAGTTGCGTCACGAAATAGAGATCGGGCAGACCATCGCCATCGACGTCCGCGGCACACAGGCCGCTTCCGTGGTCGTAGTGCACCAGCTTGTAGGCCTTGCCCGCGTCATCGACGATCCGGTTCTGGAACGTGATGCCGCTAGCTTCTCTGCGATCGGTGAACCGGAAGTCGTGAACCACCTGCGACCGCGCGGCCAGCTCGGCTTCCTGGCGGGCCCGCTCGACCAGCCACGCCGGCGTCGTGGCGGGGGAGCGGCACGAGGCGGCCAGAAGGATGACTGAGACAAGGAGCCCGCAGGGCCACGAGAAGAAGTGCGACATGCCGGGCGCTAGGGGACTTCCGGCCCGCCCCGACGATTGTCGAGCACGAACCGCATCGTGTGCAGGCATGACTCTGTACACCTCTCGAGATTTGAGTGAGCCCGGCATGTTGGGGTTGGCGTCCGTCATGACATCCCCCCTCGAACCCATCGGGTGGGCGTTACCGCAACACCGGCCTTACGTTACGAGTGAAACGTAGCGATCACCGCGCGACTCGCCGGCCCCCGCAGGACCCGGGATCTTCTGATTGTGCGGCGCTTGGGGACGCCGCTCGGGCCTGCAGCCGCAACCTTCCGGAGACTTGCTCCTCGAAGGGCGATGAGACCGTGGCGATGCCACACGAGCCGGCGCTGGGAAAGGTGGCCCGAGGAAAAGCGAGCAGCGGCGCAGAAACAGGTCCTGCCCCCTGAGCGGAAAGTCCGTCGCGACAAGAAGAAACACCCCGACCGATCGCCCGCGGCAACCCGAAAAGGGGGCGTTTCGCACCCCGAAAGTGCCACGCAAGTGCCACGCACGCCGGAACGGAAAGGGCCCGCTAAACGAAGGGCGCTCTGACCTTCAGGTCGGTCGTCCCAATCGGGAACCGCGTCGCAGGGAACCCCGGTTATCAAAGCGGAGTACGTGAGTTCACGAAGGTAGGTCTGGGTCATAGGTCATACCGGTCATTGCCCCGCTGCAGCAGCAGAAAGAGTCAGAGCTAAGGCGTGCCGCACCCGCAGGGGGTTCTCAGACCAATTCTCTCCCGGCCCATTTATGGATTGGCTCGTCTACTGGTTCATGCTCCCGGCGTGCATCCTGATCGCGGGCACGGCGACGTTCAGCGGCATCAGCGGTGCCGCCCTCATGACGCCGGTCTTCCTCATCGGGTTCCCGCTCATGGGCGTGCCCCCCCTCGGCACGGTGGCGGCGATCGGGGCGGCGTTGTTCCTCGAGACGTCCGGCTTCGGTACGGGGGTCTACCACTACGTGCGCATGCGCCTGCCGGACCTCCCCACCGCTCGGTCGCTCATCGCCGTCACCGTACCCCTGACCGTCGCGGGTGCCGTGCTCGCGCACCACGCGCCCGTCACGCTGCTGCGGCTGGGGTATGGCGTAGCCATGCTTGGCGTGGCATGGCTGCTCTTCCATGGGAGCCGTCCCGACGGACGACGCGTCCGGTGCCCGTGTGTGGTGTGCGAGTCGGAGTGTTCCACGGCCGACTGCGCCGAGGGCGAGCGGCGGGAGATCAGGGCCGCGGACGCTACGACCTACCGGTGGTGCCCCAGCCACCTCGGCGCGCAGCGGGTGTTCTCCGGGGTTGGAGCCCTTCTCACCGGGCTCATGTCCACGGGGGTCGGGGAGGCGACGCTCCCCACGCTCGTGCGCCGCTCGCGGTTCCCCGTGCCGGTCGCCGCGGCGACGTCCACGCTCGTCGTCGCCGTCACGGTGTTCGCGGCCGCGCTCGCCCATCTCGTGCAACTCGCCCGAGAAGGCGGCTTCGCCGCGATCCCGTGGAACCTGATCGTGTGGGGTGTGCCCGGCGCGATCATCGGCGCGACCATCGGAACGCACCTGCAGGGCCATGTGAGCGAGCGCGCCACGCGACTGTTGTTCTCCGCGCTATTCTTTGGGATCGGCGTGACCTTCCTCCTCGCGTTCACGCTGTTCGCAGGTCGATTCACGTGAGAGCTTCTGGGCGGTACAGTGGCGGATGTGGTATATTGCGGACCACGCATGAAGCGCTCACCCGTGAGACTCGTCGCGACGTTGCTGCTGAGCGGCCAGATGTTGCCGGTTGGCCTACCGCTGTTGTGTGACCAAGTCCGGAGAGCAACGCCAGCGAGCTGCGAGCAGCAGATGGCGTCGCACCCGTCTGGGCCGATTGTGGACGTCACAGCCCACGCCACCCCGTGCGCCAATCCGGCGTTCTGCGCGATCACGGCAAGCGCGGCGCTCTCGTTGAAAGCGCGGATCTCCGTTTCTGCTCGAGAGTCTCACATCGTCTCCTTCAGTCTAGCCACGTTCGTTCCGGCTGATCTGCAGCCGCCTCTCCCTCCTCCCCCCCAAGCCTAACCTCTCCTAGGTGTAGTGTGCCCTGACGCTGCACTCAGGCACGTGTCAGAGCGAATCCTTTGATGTCGTTACGTCCCTGGGAGGGGACACCTATGCGAATCCGTATCCTTCGGCTCGCCGTCTTGGCAGCCGCCTTTTCTGTTGGCTGCGCAGTGACCGCGACGAGACAGGAGCTCGCCTTCCCCAAGTCTGTCGCATCGGCCCCAGCCTACGAGGTGCCCGATCGCCTCCTCAGCCGCCGGACCGAGCTCGGGCTCACCGACGCGCAGGCGGCGAAGTTCGCCGCCCTGTCGGCCGATCTCCACACTCTGGAGGAGTTCTGGCAGCGGCTCCGGGCCCTGGGGAGCTCGAAGCCTTGGATCGTCCCGACGGGCCGCCCGTCGCCGCAACAGGCGTTTGATCGTGCGCTCAAAACGCTCACACCACCGCAGCGTGAACGCGCGGTGCAAGTGCTGGCCTCGAGCGCGGACTCGAGCGATTGAGCGCGCGCGGCACTCCCGCTCCGGCCTGTGGTCCTGCCCCTCCGGTTGGAGGGGCAGGCCTCCAAGGCCGCCGACACACGTGCTCGGCCTACCTTGACGCGTCGCGCTCGCGTCGCGTCGGCCCCGGCCCCACTGCCGGGAACATCTTCGTGAGGACAGGCATGCGCATTCGACCGCTCGTCTGGCTGGCCGTGCTGGTCAGCTCGACGTCACCAGTGTTGGCTCAGCAACCGGCGTTGGGGAGCCCTCCGGTGACTAGCGACTCCGCCCTGCAGGCGCTGGTCGCTGAAGCGCTCGCCCGGCACCCGACCGTCGCGCAGCGGCAGGCCGCCGTCCGAGCCGCGACCCTCCGCATTCGACCCGCCGGTTCGCTGCCCGACCCGATGCTGTCGGTCGGCGTCATGGACCTGCTGCTGCCACACTTCGAGTTCAACCGGAGCGACTTCACCGAGGTGGATGTGGAGCTGAGTCAGGAGCTTCCCTGGCCGGGTAGCCTCGGCGCGCGTTCGGGGGTCGTGCGGGCGGCCGCGGCCGGCGCCCGCGCGGAAGAGGGCGCCGTCCGCCGGGAGCTTACGACCGCAATGGCGGTCGCCTACTACCACCTCGGCTACACGGTGACGGCGCTGCAGACGCTGCGGCACCAGCGGGAGCTTCTTGAAGCCGCCGTCCAGCTCAGTATGACGCGCTACGCGACAGGCGCCGCGCCGCAAAGCGATCCCCTCCAGGCAAAGCTGGCGCGCGATCGTCTCCAGTCGGAGGCGTTCGTATTGGAGAGCGAGCGCGTCGCCGCGCTCGCCGCGGTGAACGCGTTGCGAAATCGGACGCCGGGAGACTCTCTCGGTGTCAGTCCGCTGGACCCCGCTCAAGTGCGGGCTGGGATCTCGCCGCTGCCGCCCTCCGACTCCCTCGTCGCCCGGGCACTCGCCGCGCACCCGCGACTCGCGGCCCGCCGGGCAGCCATCGAGCAGGCGACGCGGACGATCCAGGTGGAGCGCTTGGGAGCGCGGCCCGACTTCACGCTCACCGCCCGCTACGGGTACCGCCCGCCATTCGCGGGAACGTTCAAGTTTCCCGACTTCTTTTCCGCCTTCTTGGGACTGCGCGTCCCGATCTGGGCCTGGCGCAAACAGAACCGGCTCGCGGATGCCGCGCGCGCGGATTCAACTGGGGCCGCAGCTGGCCTGCGCGACGCGGAGCTCCAGCTCAGTCGCGAGGTCGCTGAGGGCGCCGCCCGAGTCCAGGCGGCACAGCAGCGCCTTGCACTCCTCGTGGACGGCGTCTTGCCCAATGCGCGTGGCACGGTCGAATCCGTGCTGCGGAGCTATCAGGTTGGTCGCGCCGAATTCCTGACCTTGCTGTCGGTCGAAGACGCCCGGTACCGAGCCGAGCTGGAAGCGGTCGCGGTCGCGGCGGACTACCAGGCTCAACGTGTCATGCTGCGGCAGTTGACCGCAGGGGAGATGCAGCCGTGAAGCGAATCATCACTAGCCTGGTCGTTGCCGCCGTGACGCTGACCGGATGCCAGCGCAAGCCCGCCCGAAGCGACGAGACGGCAGGCAAGAAGGACACGCAGGGGATGCCAGGGATGCCAGGAATGCCGGCGGCGGGCGCTGACACATCGGGAGTGCCAGTGAACCGTACCGAAGTCCAGCGACTCGGCATCACGTTCGCACGGGCGAGCGAGCGGCTGGTAAGGTCCTCCGTCCGGGCGGTGGGCGTCCTCAAGTACGCCGAGCCGAACCTCGCGTACGTCAACGCGCGCGTCGGCGGCTGGGTCGAGCAGCTGTACGCGGATTACGTGGGCAAGCGCGTCGAGCGGGGCGACCCACTGCTGGCACTCTATTCTCCCGATCTGGTGAGTGCCCAGGAGGAATACCTCTTAGCGCGGCGACTGAAGGACGATACGCTTGCCGCGAGCGCCCGGCGCCGTCTCGCCCTGTGGGACATCCCGTCCGATCAGATCGACAGCCTGGAGACGAGAGGAAGCGTGACGCGCACGCTGTTGCTGCGTGCGCCGCGGAGCGGTGCAGTCACGGAGAAGATGGTCATCGAAGGCCAAGCCGTGAGGGCGGGGGACAACCTGTTCCAGATCGCCGACGCCCGCGTGCTCTGGGTGGACGTCGCGATCTTCGAGCAGGACGCGGCGGCGGTCCGCCTCGGCACCCCGGCCACGATCACCGTGGACGCGCTCCCCGGACGGACGTTTCGCGGAAACGTGGCGTTCATCTACCCGCAGCTCGACGAGAAGACCCGCACGCTGACCACCCGCGTGGCGGTGGACAACCTTGACGGCGCCTTGCGCCCGGGAATGTACGCGACAGCAGCGCTCGCGACCGCGGGCCGACGGGGCGTGAGCGTGCCGCTCGAGGCGGTGCTGCCCACCGGGACGAAGGACCTCGTCTTCGTGAACCGCGGCGACGGCCGGTTCGTGCCGCGAGAGGTGCGGGTGGGGCTCCGCGGTGACTCTCTCGTCGAGATCGTCGAGGGCTTGAAGCCGGGCGACGAAGTCGTGGCCTCGGCGACGTTCCTGCTCGACTCGGAGTCGAACCTCGCCGCGGCGATTCAGGGACTCATGCTCCAGATGGGGATGGGGCTGAACATGGGCGGCATGCAGATGCCCGCCAAGGAAGGGGCGCGCCGGCCATGATCGAGAAACTCATCGCGTGGTCCATCAAGCGCCGTGAGCTCGTGGCGCTCGGCGCGATCTTCGTGCTCGTGGCCGGCGTGCTCTTGCTCCGCACGATGCCGGTGGATGCGATCCCGGATCTCTCGGATACTCAAGTGATCGTCTACACGGACTGGCCGGGCCAGGCACCACAGGTCGTCGAGGACCAGGTGACCTATCCGTTACTCACCACGTTCCTTGCGGTCCCCAAGGTGAAAGTCGTGCGCGGGCAGTCGATGTTCAGCTCGTCCTTTGTGTACGTGATCTTCCAGGACGGGACCGATCTCTACTGGGCGCGCTCACGCGTGCTCGAGTACCTGAACGCGATTCAGAGCCGGCTCCCGGCCGGCGCCAAGACGCGACTGGGGCCCGACGCCACCGGCGTGGGCTGGGTCTATCAGTACGCGCTCGAGGGTCCCGGCTACTCGCCCGACCGGCTCCGCTCGGTCCAGGACTTCCAGGTGCGCTACGCCCTGCAGTCGGTGCCGGGCGTGGCCGAGGTCGCGAGTCTCGGCGGATACGTGCGCCAATACCAGGTGCTGCTCGACCCAGCCCGGCTCCTCGCCTACGGCGTAACCGCGCGCGAGGTCATCGCGGCGGTGCGGGGGGCGAACCAGGACGTGGGCGCGCGCACGGTCGAGGTTGCGGGGTCGGACTACGCGATCCGCGGGCTCGGCTACTTCCGCGGAGTCGAGGACATCGGCAAGGTCGCGGTTGGCGTCGGGAAGGATGGGCGCCCGGTGCGGGTCGGCGATGTGGCCCGGGTGACGATCGGGCCCGACCTGCGGCTGGGGATCGCTGAGCGGGATGGAAGAGGCGAGGCCGTCGGTGGAGTCGTGGTGATGCGCTATGGCGAGAACGCGTTGCGCGTGATCGACGGCGTCAAGCAGCGGATCGCCGAGATCGCCCTGGCGCTGCCGGCCGGCGTCCGGATCGTGCCGACGTACGACCGCTCGGACTTGATCCACGGGTCCATCAAGACCCTGTGGCGCACGCTGCTCGAGGAATCGGTCATTGTCGCGCTCGTCTGCGCGGTGTTCCTGCTGCACGCGCGCAGCGCCCTCGTGGCGATCGCCACGCTGCCGCTCGGCATTCTGGTGTCGCTCGCGGTCACCCGCTGGCTGGGCATCAACGGCAATATCATGAGTCTCGGCGGGATCGCCATTGCGATCGGCGCCATGATCGATGCCGCGATCGTGATGCTGGAGAATCTCCACAAGCACATCGAGCACGAGCCCGACCGGCCGCACTGGGAGCGCGTGTTCGCTGCGGCCCGTGAGGTGGGGCCCGCGCTCTTCATGTCGCTGCTCATCATCACGCTGTCCTTCCTGCCGGTGTTTACACTCGAGGACCAGGAAGGGCGGCTGTTCCGACCGCTCGCGCTCACCAAGACCTTCGCGATGGCGGCCGCGTCGCTGCTCTCGGTGACGCTCGTGCCCGCGCTCATGGGGTGGTTCGTCAAGGGGAAGATCCGCGCGGAGGCGGAGAACCCGCTCAACCGGTGGGCGATCCGGGTGTACCGGCCGGTGCTCCGCTGGGCGATCGGCGCCCGCTGGTTCGTGCTGGGCGGCGCCGCGGCCGTCCTGCTGGTAACGCTATTGCCCTTGGCGGGTCTCGGCAGCGAGTTCATGCCGCCGTTGAACGAGGGATCGCTGATGTACATGCCCAATACCCTGCCAGCGGTATCCCTCACCACGCAGCGGCGCCTCCTCCGGGTGGAGGACAGTATCCTCATGACGTTTCCAGAGGTCGCGTCGGTGTGGGGCAAGGCGGGCCGGGCGAATACGGCCACCGACTGGGCGCCGATGTCGATGGTCGAGACCGTCGTGAACCTGAAGCCGGAATCGGAGTGGCGGCCGGGGTTGACCCAGGATCGCTTGATCGCGGAGATGGATCAGCGTCTGCGCCTTACGGGCGCCGTCAACACGTGGACGATGCCGATCAAGAACCGCACCGACATGCTCTCGACCGGCGTGCGGACGACCCTCGCGGTCAAGATCTTCGGCCCCGACCTCCAGACCATCCAGCGCATCGGTCAGGATATCGAGCGCGCGCTCGCGCCGCTCCCGGGCACGGCGAGCGTCTACGCCGAGCGGTCTTTCGGGGGGCGCTACCTGGACATCCGGCCGGATGCGGATGCCCTTGCCCGCTACGGACTCACCACCGGCGACGCGCAGGAGGTGATCAGCCTGGCGCTCGGTGGGGAGGAGATCACGACCACGGTGGAGGGCCGGGAGCGCTATCCCGTGCAGGTGCGCTATGCCCGTGACTTTCGGGATGACCCCACCACGATGAGCCGGCTACTAGTCGGCAGCCGTGACGGGCCGCAGGTGCCGCTCGGGCAGGTGGCCGACATTCGGTTCAGCCCCGGCCCACCGATGATCCGGAGCGAAGGCGGTTACCTCTACGACCAGGTGTCGATCGACGTGCGGGGGCGGGACGTGGGGAGCTATGTGCGCGACGCGCAGGCCGTCGTGGCGCGCGAGGT
>WNFA01001449.1_pt1 | contig 32412 bp, 26 predicted proteins | sample 5400481 | NCBI WGS metagenome assembly WNFA01 (sample SAMN13153340, study PRJNA577476) | soil metagenome | isolation source: 120 cm saprolite under Douglas fir tree site 2 hole 1 replicate 2 | place: USA:California | collected 2015-04-18 | reverse complement strand
CCGGCGCGGAAATCGAGCAGGTGATTGTCGCGGGACTCTACACCGCGTTCGCGCAGAAGCAGCAGCTAACGACTGACATCCTTCTGGCCGAAATTCGCTCGACGCAGCCGCTCAGCGTGACCCGCGCCGAAGAAGTCGAGGCCGTCCGCCGTTGGGCGAAAACTCGCGCCGCTCCCGCAGATTGAAAGAGCAGCGCGTCGTGGACAGAATCAAATGTCGAGATACGCAGAAGAACTTGCCGGAATGGGTTACTGTAACGAGCCCGTAACTTGACCCCGGCGCGTACGTGGGTTAGGGTGGAGGAAGTTTCTCCCTGAGTAGGCCGCTCGGCGGTCTCTTGTTTCGAGGAGGAATTCCATCGGGCATCCGGCTCCTGTACCAGGAAGACCATCCACTTGGATGAGACGTAGCGTTCACATTTCCGGAAAAATTGAACCCTTGTTCGGCACGCTGGATGAAAATGTGCGCCTGCTCGAAGACGCCCTGCACGTGCGCACGCATTTGCATGATACGCGGCTGATCATCGAGGGCGAGCAAGACGGCGTTGAGCAGGCGGTGAAAATCCTCGAGGAATACAATCACCTCACGCGGCACGGGCGGGAGCTCTCGAGCGCCGAAGTGAAGTCGCTGATGCGCGTGGCCACGGAAGAGCCGCACGAATCCCCGCGCGGAATGTTCGAACCGGCTCGCGCGCGGGCGTTCGGCAAGAAGCAAGTCACACCGAAGAACGCCAGCCAGCGGCGCTACATGGAAGAGATCGAGAAGCACGACATGATGTTCGGCATTGGGCCGGGCGGCACGGGGAAAACCTACATCGCCGTGGCTATGGCGGTCAGCGCGCTTCTCACCAAGCAGGTCAACCGCATCATTCTCGCGCGTCCCGCGGTCGAAGCGGGAGAACGTCTGGGATTTCTGCCCGGCACGCTGCAGCAGAAAATCGATCCGTACATGCGGCCTCTGTACGACGCGCTCTATGACATGCTGGACGCGGACAAGCTGGAACGGTTTCTGGAGAAGGGCATCATCGAGGTGGCGCCGCTGGCGTTCATGCGCGGGCGCACGCTGAACGATTCGTTTGTGATTCTGGACGAGGCACAAAATACGACCAGCGAGCAGATGAAGATGTTTCTCACGCGGCTGGGCTTCAACTCCAAGGCGGTGATCACCGGCGACACCACGCAGATCGATTTGCCTCCAGGGAAAAAGTCGGGATTGATCGAGGCGCTAGAAGTATGCGGCAAGATTGAAGGCATCGGGGTCGTGCAGTTCGGGGAAAAAGATGTGGTGCGGCACAATTTGGTGCAACAGATCATCCGCGCCTATGAGGAATATGACGTGGCCAATCCTGCGCGCGCCGGGAATCCGGGAAATGGGAAAGCCGGAATTCAAGGCCGGGAATCCTCGATCGGGCAAACCAAAGAACTTCAGAAAGGATGATTCTAAACCGCCAGCGGAAAGTACGCGTGGCACGGGGGCCACTCGATGCATTCCTGCGCCGCGTGCGGAAGGAGTTGGAGCTCGTAGGGAACGACGTCACGATTTGCCTGGTGAGCGACGCAGAGATGGCGCGAATGAACGAGGCGTTTCGCAAGAAGAAAGGCCCCACCGACGTGCTGTCGTTTCCCGCGGGAAAGTTGTGGCGAGCGGCGAGTGACCCTTCGACTTCGCTGAGGGCAAGCGAGTGGCGAGAAAAGAGAAAGAATAAGCACGCAGGCGCGGTGGGCGCGAAGGCTGCGGGCAAGAGAACAAGGTCTCACACGGAGATTGCAGAGGGCACACAGGACACGGAGAAGCAAAGAAGAGCGAGGAGTTCACCGGCACGATATTTGGGGGATATTGCCATTGCGCCGGAAACGGCCCGGCGTTACGCGAAGAAAAACGGGCGAAGCTTGGGCGGCGAATTGCGCGTGCTAATCCTTCATGGGGTCTTGCATCTGCTAGGCTATGACCACGAAACAGATCACGGGCAAATGAGCCGAATCGAGAAAAGACTGCGGCGGCGGCTCGGATTGGCGTAAGTATGTACAGCTGGGCATACGTTCTGGGCGTGGTTCTTCTCGCCATCGGGCTGCCGGTTTTTTCCTACATCACATTGATTTATCGCGAGCTCGGCCGGATGAACACCGGGCGCATCCACGAGCATCTGGAGATCTTCGAAGCGGAAATCGAGCCCAAGCTGCGGATCAAGCGGCGCAGCGGCGGACGGACGTTTCGCATCCTGGGGCATTTCTGGCTGGCGTTTCTTGTGCTGGAGACCACGCGCGGCGTGGTGTATTTCGTTCCGGGCACGTGGGAGTCCTTCGTCGAATTCTGCGTGTTCTTGAGCCTCGAAGTAGTCATCCTCATGCATTTCATTCCGGACATGCTGCTGTACCGCACCACGGGCCGCTGGCTGATCCCGTTGCTGCCCCTGATTCGCGCGGCGATGTGGCTGGTGTGGCCCGTCCGGGTGTTCCTGGAAGGTGCGGAATCGCTGGCGCGCATTTCCGAACAGGAGTCGGAGAAAACAGAAGAGCAGCGGACGGAAGAGGGAATCGAAGCGCTCGTCGAAGCGGCCGAAGAGCAAGGCATCATCGAACCGAGCCAGGCCGACCTCATCGAGCAGGTGGTGGAATTCAGCGACAAGCGAGTGCGTGAAGTTATGACGCCGCGCCCCGATATTGTAGCCATGCAGGCGGACGCCACGCTGGAAGAGCTGCATGCGAAGTTCATCGAGAAGCATTTCTCGAAGATGCCAGTCTACGAGAATTCGCCGGATGATATTTTTGGCGTTGTCAACGCGCAGGACCTTTTGCACATCGCGGATCAGGACTTGCCGAGGCGCAAGGTTCGAGAACTTGTCCGCCCGGTGCTTTTTGTGCCGGAGACGAAGGTGGGGTCCGAGTTGCTCAGGGAAATGAGGCAGAAAGGCCAGCCACTGGCGGTGATCATCGATGAGCATGGATTGGTGGCCGGAATAGCCACGGTCGAAGATCTCGTTGAGGAGATCGTGGGAGAGAAAGGAAACGACGGGAAGCCGCCTGCGCCCGATGTTGTGCGCGAGCCGGACGGAGGGCTGGTCATGCGCGGAAGCATGGCCATCCGCGATGTCGAAGAACTGTTAGGAGTGCATTTTGGCGAAAGCGCAGACGAGGCGGTCACGACGGTTGCGGGATTGTTAAGTCACGTGTCCGGAAAAGTGCCGGCCCCGGGGGATAAAGTGGACCTGCAGGGGTACCGCTTCCAGGTCCTCGAAGCTAACCAGCGAAAAGTGTTGCGGCTGAGGATTAAGAAACAAAAAGCCGCGCCGGCCACCACGACTTAGAATTTTCACCGTCGTTGTACGATCAGCAAGAACATGCCTTCAAGCAGGAAGCACGTTAACGGGTGGCGGCAATCTTTTCCGCGGGCAGAATTTCGAATGTTGACATGAGGAAGAATGGGGAAAGTGCATAAATCAGGTTTCGTGGCCATCCTGGGGCGGCCGAATGCGGGGAAATCAACACTGTTGAACCGGTTTGTGGGGCAGAAAGTGGCCATTGTGACGTCGAAGCCCCAAACGACGCGGAACCGGATTCAAGGAATCGTGACGCGGCCGGAGGGGCAAATTGTTTTCGTGGATACGCCGGGGCTGCATGACCCGGATTCGGCGCTGGGGCGGCAGATGATGCATGAAGTGGCCGCGGCAGTGGAAGGAATCGACCTATTGTTGCTGGTGGTGGACGCCAGCAGCACACAGCGGCACGCGGATCAAATGTTGCTTGAAAAAGCCCAGCGGTTTCGGGGGAAAACCATTCTCGCGGTCAACAAGATCGATGGCCTGCCAAAGCCCAAGCTGCTGCCCCTGATTGACGCTTATCAGAAAGCGTTTGAGTTTGCTGCGATCGTTCCGATTTCAGCCTTGAAGGGAAATGGCTGCGAAGAGCTGGTGGAAGAAATTCTGCGCGCGTTGCCGGAAGGAGAGCCGCACTTTCCGGAAGATCAGGTGACCGACCAGCCGGAACGCTTTCTGGCGGCGGAGATCGTACGCGAAAAAGCGATTAAAGCGATGTACCACGAGCTGCCCTACGCTCTTGCCGTGATGGTGGAACAATTCGAGGAAACGCCCAGGCTGGTGCGTATCCAGGCGACGATGCACGTCGAGCGAGACACACAAAAAAAAATCCTGATCGGCCACAAAGGCGAAATGCTGAAAAAGATTGGGACGGAAGCGAGGAAGGAATTGGAGGAGTTGCTGGGCGCGAAAGTATTTCTCGGATTATTCGTGAAAGTAGTTCCCGGCTGGCGTGAAGATCCGCGGCGCGTCCGAGAATTGGATTGGCATGCGCAACTCGAGGCATTGGGAGATGCGCAGGGAAAGGGAGAGAGCGAGTTCGAGAACTAGCCGTGCGCAGGCTATGAAGCTTGAACTTCGAACTCCATGCGTGACTCGAGCGAGTTCGTCAGTATTAACAATAAGCTCGACTCCGCCTAACGTCGGACCAACGCCGTCGATTAAACGCGACTGTCCTCAAAACAACCAGCGCGCTAGTCCGGGGCGGCGATGCCGAGGGATTTCATTTTGCGGTAGAGGTGGCTGCGCTCGAGGCCCAGGGAAGCAGCAGTCTGGGTCATATTCCAGCGGTGCTCCTGCAATTTTCGCAAGATGAATTCGCGTTCGTAGGCGCTGCGGGCCTCATGCAGAGTGGAATAGGGATGGTGCGGACTTTCGGCGACGCCGCGGAAAAGCTCGGGAGGCAAGTGATGCGGCTCGATGCGAGCTTGCGGGCAGACGATGACGAGGCGCTCGACGAGATTGCGCAGCTCGCGGACATTTCCGGGCCAGGGATAGCGGAGCAGGACCTCCATGGCGGTGTCGCTCAATTCGCGCGTTTTCTTTCCGTAGGCGGCGCTGAATTCATTCAGGAAGTGGCGCGACAGAGTGGGGATGTCTTCCTTGCGCTCGCGCAAGGAAGGCACGAAGAAGGGAATGACATTCAGGCGGTAGAAGAGGTCCTGGCGAAAGGCGCCGCGGGCGATTTCCTGTTCGAGATTCTTGTTGGTGGCGGCGATGACACGGGCATCGACGGTCATGGTTTGGTTGGAGCCGACCGGTTCGAAGCGCTGCTCTTCGAGGACGCGCAAGACTTTCGATTGCGTGCGCAGGCTCATGTCCCCGATTTCGTCGAGGAAGAGAGTGCCACCGTCGGCCTTCTGAAATTTTCCGACTTTATCCTCCGTAGCGCCGGTAAAGCTGCCTTTGATGTGGCCGAATAACTCGGATTCAATCAATTCTTCCGGAATAGCAGCGCAGTTGACTTCGACAAAAGAACCCTTGCCCCGCAGACTTGCGGCATGCAGGGCGTGTGCAACAAGCTCCTTGCCGGTACCGCTTTCCCCATAGATGAGAACGCGGCCGTTGCTGGGAGCGGTCACGGCGATCTGCTGGCGCAGGGCCTTCATGGGGACGCTGTTGCCGATGACCTGGTAGCGCTGGCCCAACTCGCTGCGAAGGAGCTGGTTTTCCTCTTCCAGGCGGCGCTGCTGCACCGCGTTGCGCACCAGAACAACGACTCTTTCGAGCGAGAGAGGTTTTTCGAGGAAATCGAAAGCGCCGAGTTTCGTAGCACGCACGGCGGTTTCAATGGTGCCGTGCCCGGAAATCATAATCACGGCGGGCGCGCGAGGAATGGCATGAAGACGGCTGAGGGCTTCCAGGCCGTCGATTCCCGGGAGCCAGACATCGAGCAGAATGACCTCGAGGTCGCCGCCGGCGGCGCGCTCGAGAGCCTCCTCGGCGGAGGAAACAGCTTCGACGTGATAGCCCTCGTCGCGGAGAATGGAGGAGAGAGATTCGCGGATGCCGGCCTCATCGTCGACGACAAGGAGATGGGGTCTGGGGGTCATCGAGCGGATTCCGTCCCGTTCTGATCGGTCGCGGCGGTTGCGGCAAGTTCCGCGGCGGGCAGCTCGAGGATGAAACGGGAGCCGACGGGGAAATTATCTTCGACGTGAATGCTGCCACCGTGCTCGGCGATGATGCGGGCGGCGATAGCCAAACCCAAGCCGGTGCCGCGGTCTCGTGTGGAGAAGTGCGGGAGGAAGAGCCGGTCCTTGTCTTGGGGAGAAATGCCGTGACCGGTGTCGGAGACGCAAATCTCAACGGTATCGGCGTCGGTATGGGCGCGGGTGGTGACGACAATTTCCCGGAAAGAGGAGTTCTCAAGGGCCTCGGCGGCATTGTCGATGAGGTTGACGACAACGCTGCGCAGCAGGCCGCCATCGGCGCGAACAGAGGGAAGATTTTCCGCTAAGGAGGTCTTGACGGTAATGCCATCGAGGCGTCCGGAAAATACTTCGAGGGCTTCGAGGACGAGGGTGTTGGCATTTGTGGGCGTTAGCTTGGCGGCGGGGAAGCGAACGAACTGAGAGAATTCGTTGACCAGGGCGGCAAGAGTCGAGACTTCGCGTTCGATGAGGCGAGAGCATTCCTGGGCAAGATTTGTGAGCTCGGGATCATTCAGAAGAGGAGCTTCGGAGGTCCCGCGGCGCTCGAGGAAGCGGGAGAGGCGCTGCGAAGAAAGCTGAATGGGGGTCAAGGGGTTCTTTATTTCGTGGGCAATGCGCCGCGCAACTTCCTGCCACGCGGCGGACTTTTGGGCACGCAGCATCTCGGTGAGGTCATCGAGAACGAGAACGTATCCGGAGTTAGCGCGTCTGGGACCGAGAGAGCTGACGGTTACGGCGAGATGCAAGACCCTTCCGGACACGACGGTTTCCAGTTCGCGCGAGACAACGCCCATGCGCAGGGAGCGGCGCATGAGCTGCTGAATGGTGCGGGCTGCATCGGCCCCGAGCAGCGCCTCGACGGAGAGGACTTCGCCGGCGCCGGCACCAAACATGCGGGTGACAGCATGGTTGGCGCGAAGAAGAGTTCCGGTGGCGTCAAGAGAAATAACACCGGTGGGGATATTCTCGAGGACGGTCTCCATGAGCTGGCGGCGGCGCTCAAGCTCCTGAACGGCTTGCTGAAGGTTGCGGGTGAACTGATCGATCTGCGAACGATTGTCGCGCAACTGGGTGGTCATGGCGTTGAAGGAGCGGACGAAGACCCCCAGTTCATCGTGGGTTTGCTCCGGAACTTGATAGTCGAAGTTTCCGGCGGAGACTTCACGTGTTCCTTCGGCCAGCGCCTGAATGGGAATGGTCACTTGCTTGGCGAGGAAGAGCGCAACCCACATGACGGAGGAGAACAGGAGCACGGTGAAGAGAAGAAGGATCAGAAGCATCTGGCGCTTGAGGGCGTGGAGATCCTGTTTTCCCTGGTTGTACTCTAAGGTTTGGGACTGAATCATGGTGAGCCGGGAGAGGAAATTGGGACTGCCACGATACCCGACAACGGCAAAGCCGGCGGTCTGCCCGCCGCGAAAAATGGGCATGCGCAGGACAAAATAGTTTTTGTCGTTGGCGCCCCAGACTTCGACGCCGGTGGGGAGCGCACGAAGGAATTTGCCGAAGACGCCTGGCTGGGCACAGATCGCGCCGCGACGATCTTCGGGCGGCGGATCGCAGATGACGCCGCCGCGAAGGGGATTTCCGTCTTTATCGAGAAACCAGAGGGCATCGGCGCCGCGCTCGAAAACCCGTTGGAGCAACTCGGCATCGGGACGTGCGGCGTCTGACTGAGCCAGCAGAGCCAAGGAGCGGAGCCGGGGAAGCTGCGAGCGGCCGATATCGTTGAGGAGCTTCTGGGTTTCTTCCGAAGCGATTTCGAGCGGGCGGGGAAACCAGCGCTGCAAGGTGCGATTAATCAGGGAATAGCTGACGATGAACATGAAAATGATCGGAAGGAGGGAGATTGCCATGGCTCCCACGACCATTTTTGTTTTGAAGCGCGCGCCGAGCTGCTCGCGGCTGCGCTCGGCCCAGAGGCGAAGGATGGTGCGGGCAAGAATCAGTCCGAAAACGAGCAACGCGGCGGTGATGAAGCTGGAGACTGCATAAAGAGCGATAAGAGCGCGCCAACTCTCCGGCTCGAAGGGAATCTTGAGGGAGCCAAACGTAAAGACGGCGGCCAGAAGGAGAGTAAGAAGCAGGCCGCCGATGGCAAGGCTCCATCGTTGTTTGGAATCGAGACGGCTCATGGCGCCGCTACCGCCTTTACTGGAGGAAAGATAATCAGCGGACATCCCGAGCATGGTGGCGGTGATGGATGCGAACTAGTTGCTGTGCGGACAAATTTTGTCAGCATTACGCGGCAATCCTTGAGTTGTAGCATACGAGAGAGCGAGTTCGTCTCCCACGCAAAATAATCGGGGCACGGAAGCAAGTCAAGAAAGGCACCTGTCCTAGGCAATCTTAACCTGTCCAGGCGTACAGGTATTAGCCATTTCAGAACTATGCCGGAATTTCCGCCCCCCTTTCGGGGCGCCATTTGTTAAGGTTGGCGCTAGGTGCCAATCGGCATGGAGTGCTCCGGATGTCCGTCCGCCTGGGCGAGATTTTAGTCAAAGAAAGCCTTATCACGCAGGACCAGCTCCAGAAGGCGTTGGAGTTTCAACGCTCCAATGGAGGCAAGCTCGGGAGCTGCCTGACGAAGATGGGGTTCATCACGGACGATGATATTACCGGCGTGCTCTCCCGGCAGTACGGCGTTCCCTCGATAAACCTGAAATATTACGAGATAGACCCCACGGTCATTAAATTGATTCCGCAGGACACCGCTCTGCGGTACCAGGTGATCCCGCTTTCGCGCGTCGGGTCGGTGCTGACCATCGCGATGACCGATCCCACGAACGTGTTCGCCATGGACGACATCAAGTTCATGACGGGGTTCAACGTGGAGCCGGTGGTGGCATCCGAGTCGGCCATCGGCGAAGCGATAACGAGATTCTACGGCGGCTCGGAGTCGAATTCGGAAGAGATCAGCAAGATGATGAAAGACCTGGTCGACGAAGACCAGGAGTTGGAGCTGGCGGCAGAAGAACAGGAACTGGATGCGGCCAGCCTTGAAAAGGCCGCCGAAGAAGCGCCGATCATCAAGCTAGTGAACCTGATACTGACGGATTCGGTGAAACGGGGCGCGAGCGATATCCACCTGGAGCCATACGAGCTGGAGCTGCGTGTGCGGTTCCGCATTGACGGCCAGTTGCAAACGGTGATGACGCCGCCGCTGCGGCTGAAGGACGCCATGACCAGCCGCTTGAAGATCATGGCCAAGCTAGACATTGCGGAAAAGCGTTTGCCGCAAGACGGCCGCATCATGATCAAGTACAAGGCGGACGGAAAGAAGAAGGAACTCGACTTTCGCGTATCGACGGTGCCGACGCTGTTCGGCGAGAAGATTGTGCTGCGGTTGCTGGACAAAGAAAACCTGCGGCTGGACATGACCAAGCTGGGTTTCGAGTCGGAATCGCTGAAGAAATTCGAGCGCAACATCTTAAAGCCATACGGGATGGTGCTGGTGACGGGGCCGACGGGATCAGGGAAAACAAACACGCTGTATTCGTCGGTAGCGAGGCTGAACACCGTAGACACCAACATCATGACCGCGGAAGACCCGGTGGAGTTCCAGCTGGCGGGAATCAACCAGGTGCAAATGAAGGAGCAGATCGGCCTGAATTTTGCGGCCGCATTGCGCGCCTTTCTCCGGCAGGACCCGAACATCATTCTGGTCGGCGAAATCCGTGACTTCGAAACGGCGGAGATCGCGGTCAAAGCGGCGTTGACCGGGCACTTGGTGCTCTCCACATTGCACACCAACGATGCGCCGTCGACGATCAGCCGTTTGATGAACATGGGTATTGAACCGTTCCTGGTGGCGACCTCGGTGAACCTCATTTGCGCGCAGCGGCTGGTGCGCCGTATCTGTTCGAACTGCAAGGAAGAACTGGATGTGCCGCAGCAGGCGCTCATCGATGCAGGCTATTCGCCGGAAGAAGCCAAGACGACGAAGATTTATCATGGAAAGGGCTGCTCGGTATGCAACAAGGGCGGTTACAAAGGGCGTACTGGACTGTACGAAGTGATGGAAGTCAATGACGAGCTGCGTGAGCTGATTCTAGTCGGGGCTTCGGCTCTTGAACTGAAGAAGAAGGCCATCGAGCAAGGCATGCTGACGCTGCGGCGCAGCGGGCTGACCAAAGTGGCGGCTGGACAGACGACGATGGAAGAAGTATTGCGCGAAACGGTTCTGTAAGAAAAGGGTGAGCTCATGGCCGGGATTACACTGAGCGAATTGCTCAAGAAGATGATCGAAATGGGGGGAAGCGACCTCCACGTCACGACGAACAGCGCTCCCCGCGTCAGGGTGCATGGGCGGTTGCGGCCCCTGGATATGCCGCCGTTGACTGCAGCCGATACGAAATCCCTGGCCTATAGCGTTTTAACGGACGCGCAGAAACACCGGTTCGAAGAGAACCTCGAGCTGGACTTTTCCTTCGGTTTGAAAAGCCTGGCGCGCTTCCGCGGAAACGTATTCAATCAACGCGGGGCGGTCGGCGCGGTGTTTCGAACCATTCCGTGGGAGATCAAGGGTTTCGATGCCCTGGGTCTGCCGATTGTGGTCAAGGGGTTGTGCGACAAGCCCAGAGGACTCGTGCTGGTAACCGGACCGACGGGTTCGGGCAAGTCCACGACGCTCGCGGCGATGCTGGATAAGATCAACAACGAGCGCGAAGAACACATGATCACCATCGAGGACCCCATAGAGTTTCTGCACAACCACAAGAAGTGCCTCGTCAACCAGCGCGAGGTCCACGCCGACACCCACTCATTTTCGAATTCCCTCCGCGCCGCTCTTCGCGAAGATCCCGACGTGGTGCTGATCGGTGAGATGCGCGACCTGGAGACCATCGAATCGGCGCTTCGAATTGCCGAGACCGGACACCTTACCTTCGCTACCTTGCATACCAACTCGGCGTCGTCAACCATCAACCGTATTATTGACGTGTTTCCTGCGCACCAGCAGCCCCAGATTCGCGCCCAGCTCTCGATGGTACTTGAGGGAATTCTTTGTCAGGCTCTCCTGCCGCGAGCCGATGGACGCGGCCGTGTCATGGTGATGGAGGTGCTGATACCGACTCCCGCCATCCGCAATCTTATCCGCGAAGATAAGATCCATCAGATCTACTCGGCGATGCAAACGGGCACCGGGCAAACTGGGATGCAGACGTTTAACCAGGGGCTGGCAAATGCGTATTTCTCCAAATTGGTCACCCTGGATATGGCGATCTCGCGCTCGTCGAACCCGGATGAGCTGCAAGATATGATCAATCGAAACGTATCTTCACCGGCTGGCGGCGGAACTTCGAAGACGCCGGTGACGAGCAAGAAGTAGCAGGATTTAGGAGCCTACAGGGCCCCTGGCCGATGAATTTGAGCGACTTAGGAGGAAGAACATGCCGGTCTACACATATCGCGGAACGAATCGTTCCGGCGGAACCGTGAGCGGTGAAATCTCTGCACCCAGCAAGACGGAGGTTCAGAGCCTGCTGCGGCGGCAACAAATCACGCCGACGAAGATGTCCGAGAAGGGCAAGGAATTCAACTTGCCGACCTTCGGCGGGGGTGTCAGCGCCAAGGAACTAGCCATTTTCACGCGGCAGTTCTCGGTGATGATCGACGCCGGTCTGCCCCTCGTCCAATGCCTGGAGATTCTCGCGAGTCAGCAGGAAAACAAGACCTTTCAGAAGGTTCTTGTTGGCACGCGCAGCGCCGTGGAAGGAGGAGCCACGCTGTCTGCTGCAATGCGCCAGTTCCCGAAGGTATTCGACGCCCTCTACGTGAACATGGTGGAAGCGGGCGAAACGGGCGGTATTCTCGATACCATTCTGCAGCGTCTCTCGATGTACATCGAAAAAAACGTCAAGTTGCAGCGCGCGGTGAAATCCGCACTGGTGTACCCCGTCGGTGTTCTAACGGTGGCCGGGGGCGTGATTATCCTGCTCTTGTGGAAAGTCGTACCCATTTTCGCAACCTTGTTCGCTGGCCTTGGTGTAGACCTGCCGCTGCCGACGAAAATCGTGATCGCTTTGAGTCACTTTATCGGCAGCATTTTTGGCCTGCTCATCCTTGTGGGTATGGGGGCGGGCATTTTCGGTCTAAAGGTTTGGTACGGCACTCCGAAGGGGCGCTACGCCATTGACGCCACCATCCTTCGGTTGCCGATCCTTGGTCTCCTCATGCGGAAGATTGCGGTGGCGCGGTTTACGCGCACGCTCGGAACGCTCATAGCTAGCGGCGTGCCGATCCTAGAAGGATTGGACATCACAGCAAAAACATCGGGGAACGCGGTTGTGGAAAGGTCCTTGCAAAGGGTGAGGAAGTCGGTCGAAGAGGGCAAGTCGCTCACCGAACCGCTAAAGGATTCCGAGGTATTTCCGGGGATGGTCACGCAAATGATTGCGGTCGGCGAACAGACGGGCGCGATGGATGCAATGCTGCAAAAAATCGCCGACTTCTATGAAGAGGAAGTTGATGCGGCGGTAAAGGACCTGCTGACAGCCCTGGAGCCGGTCATGATCGTTTTCCTCGGCTTGGTGGTGGGCGGCGTGGTCATTTCCATGTACTTGCCGTTGTTCTCGTTGATCGGCAAGCTGAGCCAGCACTAATCGCGGGGATCGCCGGAGAGTGAGCTGTTGCCCCGGGGCAGGAAGACTTCTTCCTGCCCCGGCACATTTCTGCAAGCGGAATAGATGATTGACGGCCGGGAGCGGCGCGGGGGTACGCTTGGTCGATGGATCAAACCCATACGATGCGTGAATGGCTGGACTGGCTGACGCGCGTACGCCTGTTGATGATTGCGCTCATCCTGGCCGTGGGCATCGTGTGGCCGCAGTATTCCCCGGCTTCCGGGACTAACCGTTACTTCCTGCCCCTGATCGTCTTCTGGATCACCCTTGGCGTTCTTCACCTCATCTTGCTGCGCTGGGTTCCTGAGGCGCGCTGGCACGGCGGGCTACAGGTCGGAAGCGACGTGGTCATGGTGTCGGCGCTGGTTTATGCAAGCGGTTTGCAGGAAAGCAATTTTATCTCGGTCTATCTGCTGGTCATCATCATTGCCAGCATCTTGTTTTCGCGGCGCGTGGCTTTTGTGACAGCCGGAGTCTGCCTTCTCGTCCTGGGCGGCATGGCCGGGCTGGCGTTCGAAGGGAAAATTCCCCGAACCTTTGCAAGCGCGGCGACAGCTGAAGCATTGCGAATATGGTTTCTCAGCAATCTCTTCGGTTTCCTAGCAGTCGCTTATCTTGCGAGTCTGCTGGCGCAGTCACTCCGGCGAAAAGGCATCGAGCTTGAGGAGAAACGCGAAGAACTGCTGGACTTGCAGGATTTCACCGAAGACATCATTCATTCAATGCGCGGAGGGCTGCTCACCACGGATTTGGAAGGGCGAATAATTCTGCTTAATCGCCCCGGTGAAGAGATTCTCGGCCGGCGGTTTGCCGATCTGCAGGGGCAGAAGTTGCTCGAAATCATCGGCGATTTTTGGCTCCCGGGAATGAGAAGCGCCAATAAAAGGCCGGTGGTACGAAAAGAGATTGACTATCGCACCCCAGATGGCCAGCAGAGTTACCTGGGCATTTCCGTCTCCCCGCTGCGCTCCCGGGATTCGTCCCGGAGCGGTTACGTATTTAATTTTCAGGACTTGACGGAATTACGCCGGCTGGAACAGGAAGTGGCCACCCAAGATCGCATGGCGGCCCTGGGCCGGCTCTCCGCCGCCATCGCCCACGAAATACGTCAGCCGTTGACGGCCATGGCCGGAGCAGTCACGGAACTGGCCCGGCTTGTTCCTCTGGAAGAAGACGAGAAGCATCTGGTGAATATTGTGAGCCGGGAATCGGAGAGACTGAATCACATCATCACAGATTTTTTGAATTATTCACGCGAGAAAACGTATGAATTTGAGGAAGCGGACGTCCGGGGCCTTCTCGACGAAACTTTGATGCTCATCGAAAAAACACCAGAGTTGGGCACCAAGTACCGGATTACGCGTGCCTTCAATGGACAGGAGTTGCGCGCCCGCGTGGATGCAGGAAAGATCAAACAGGTGTTCTGGAATCTCTGCGATAACGCTTTGCGGGCCATGCCGCAAGGGGGAACGCTTACGGTGCGGATCGAGCAGCAGCCGTTCTGGCTGCGAATTGCATTTCGCGATACCGGCGTGGGGCTGGACCCCAAGCGGCGCGCAAAAATCTTTGAACCCCTCCAGTCGGGCTTCGAAGGCGGCACGGGACTGGGGCTTTCCATCGTGTACCAGATTGTGCAGGCGCATAGCGGAAGGATTAGTGTCGTTTCAGAAAAAGATCGCGGGGCGGAATTCATCGTTGAGCTGCCGCGTCTGGCGTGAGGTCTTATGCAAGCAGCGAAAGTAGCGGCCAAGGAAGCACGCGCGGAGGCGGTCCATATCCTCGTCGTGGATGACGAGCGGTCGATCTGTGAACTTCTGGAAATCACGTTTCGAAAGGACGGGCATCGCGTAGAAGTCGCAGCCAGCGTTGAAGCAGCGACGCGAAAACTGGAATCGCAGATTTTCGACATCGTGATTTCAGATATCCGTATGCCGGGAGCGGGCGGCGTTGAACTGCTGAAGTTTACAAAGGAAGTTGCGCCAGATTGTTTCTTTTTGCTGATAACCGGCGTGCCCACGCTCGAGACTGCCATCGCCGCGATTAATTCCGGCGCCGACCGGTACGTGATAAAGGATCATGAGCTGGTCGATCAGCTACGCCGCGCCGTGCACGGGGTGGCTGACAGCCTCAAATGGAAGAAAGAGGCAGGCTATCTCAAGCGTGAATTGCGCCGGCTCACTGGACTCGACAACATCATCGGACAGAGCCCCAAGATGCGTGCGATCTTTGAGTTGATCCAAACCGTGGCGCCGCAAACGAGCAGGGTATTGATCACTGGGGAAAGCGGTACGGGAAAGGAACTGGTAGCGCGGGCGATACACGAAAACAGCCAGCGTGCGGAAGCGCCCTTCATCACCATCAATTGCGGAGCGTTTCCCGAAACGTTGCTGGAGTCGGAGCTTTTCGGATATACGAAAGGCGCGTTCACCGGGGCTAACGCGAACCGCGAGGGGCTTTTCCAGGCCGCCCATGGCGGGACGCTGTTCATGGACGAGATTGGCAACATGAGCTTGACCATGCAGGTTAAGCTCTACCGCGTGCTGCAGGAAGGCAAAGTGCGGCCTATTGGCAGCACTGAGGAAAATGACGTCGATGTCCGGATCATTGCGGCGACGAACAAGGAGTTTGAGAAAGAGATTGCGGAAGGGCGCTTTCGCGAGGATCTATATTACCGGCTGAGCGTAATTCCCATTCAGTTGCCTTCCTTGCGTGAACGACGCGAAGATATTCCACTACTCGCGAGGCATTTTCTAGAGAGCTTTCGAAAGACCATGGAGAAGCCCATCGAGGGTGTTTCACCCGAGGCCATGCGCAGACTAGAAGCCTACGAATGGCCGGGTAACGTGCGCGAGCTGGAAAACACCATGGAACGCGCGGTGGCGCTGGAAACCGGCCGGCAGATTTCGCTCCAGGTGTTGCCGGACCGCGTGGCGGGATACTCTCCGGGGATGACGATTGCGGGCCCCGGCGCTTCCCTAACGATTCCACCCGAGGGCGTTGATTTCGAAATGAAAATGGCGGAGACCGAACGACGCTATCTGCAGGCGGCCCTTGAAGGTTCCAACGGTGTCCGTACACGTGCAGCGGAACACCTGAAGATCACTTACCGATCGTTCCGACACTACGCGAAGAAGCACAATCTGTAGAGTAAATCATTGAAGGCTGGTCCATCAGAAAGGAGGTACTTTTGTGCCAGACATTCTGCGCCATCCAATAATTAGCGCGCTGATGTTTGGCGCAGGAGCCTTGTTTTTATTTTTGATGGGAATCGGCAAGCCTGCAGCGTTGTACTTCGACGAAGGCTATTTTGTTCCGGAAGCTAGAGCCTTTATCCTCCATGCGCCCAACCCTAACCCTCAAGCTCCCCCCTTGGGGAAGCCACCATTAGGGAAACTGATCATGGCGGTCGGCATGAAAGTAGCCGGCGACAGCCCTTTCGGATGGCGAGTTACGGCTGCTTCATGCGGCGCCCTGACTTTGGTCGCCGTTTATCTTTGGGCCTATCTGCTCTTGCGCGATGCGCGTCTTGCTTCGATCGCCGCGGGGCTGACTCTTTTCAATAATTTCTTATTCGTGATGTCGCGCGTTGCCATTATGGATGCGTTCCTGATGTTCTTCCTGATGTGGAGTTTAGTTACGTTCACCGCAGCTGTGGTATCGGATCGGAGCACTGTTGCACGTCGCTATCTCTTGATTTGCTCAGGCGCTTTGGTGGGGCTGGCTGGCGCCTGCAAGTGGAATGCGATTGACACCCTTGTCGCCTTTCTACTCGTCAGCTTCGCACTGCTATGGGTAGGGCGCCGCGCACCTGCGGATTCAAACTCTTCGCATTCCCGCTATGCACGCAACGTTGGACAAATCGGCGTCTTGACCTTGCTCGTTGCCTTGGTTGTTGTTCCCCTAACCTCCTATAGTCTTACATTCTGGCCGCTTTGTAGAATTCTGCACCGGCCATTCAGTATTCGTGAATTAGTGAACATGAACGTCTTTATCTGGCATTACAACACTACGGCGTTCTGCAACCCGTTCATTTCATCTCGTTGGTACACTTGGCCCCTAAAAGCGACCCCGTTGCGTTTTCTTTCCTACTTGGTCGGCAATCCAGTTGTGGCATGGGGCGGCTTAATGGCTCTGGTCCTTTGCGTGCGGCGCTTTTGGAAGACTTTCGACTTTCCCGAGGGACTGGTTCTTCTCCTTTACGCGGGGAACCTCCTCCAATGGGCGGTGACGCCCGAGAAAGGTACTTTTTATTATTACTATTACCCGGCTGCAATGATGCTGGGTGTAGCCATCGCCATCGCACTGCGCGACTTACCTGCTCGCGTCCGCGGCATAAGGGTCAGCTTCATCATTATGGTCCCTACAGTTATCATCTTTGCGTGGTGCTATCCGCGGATGGCGCACCTTGAGTTTCCGTGGGATTGCGCGCTCGGATGCTGGTGGTAGAGTCTGTGCGAGCTTAGCCCTATGCCTGGGGCCACGATTTCGAATCCTGCTTGTGAGGCTGTCCGCCTACGGCCTAAGGAAGAGCTTCACGTGACGGATTGTGTTATCTGCGATGGACAAAATTCGTCGACTCAAAGTGTCAAACTGGGGAATCCTCCGTTGAGGAGAGCAGACTAGAGGCCGCCTATGTGCGCTAACTAGTGTTTGTTCAGTAGGTTAGCTTACTCCGAGGCCTTGAATCGATTGCAGTTGTGGAATGGCCACGCCCTTGCAGTACTACACGGTGTGCTCTAGTACTATGACCAGTTCCTAAGGAGAAGGCATGAAGAAACAAAAGGGTTTTTCACTTATCGAATTGTTGATCGTCGTGGCGATCATTCTGATCATCGCAGCTATCGCCATTCCAAACTTGCTGCGCTCGAAGATGGCAGCAAACGAATCTTCGGCAGTGGGTTCTATCCGCACCATTAACACCGCCCAAGTGGCTTTTTCTTCGACCTATGGCCTGGGTTACGGAACCTTGGCGCAGTTGGCCACTCCTGCTGGCGGATGCGCCGGCGCAACGACTGCTGCGGCTTGCTTGCTCGACAACTTCCTGGGTGCGGGGACAAAGAGCGGCTACACGTTCACGTCCATACCTGGTGGTGGCGCGGGCACGAACCTCAATCCGTTCACGACCTTTAACACTACAGCGAATGCGGTGGTATTTGATCAGACCGGGCACAGCAGCTATTGCTCGGATGAATCCGGTGTGATCCGCCGGAACAACACGGGTGCAGCGGCGCCGGCGAATTGCCAGGCCTCCGGCCTGCCCCCCCTCCAGTAATTTGCGTCTGAGGGCTAACAGCAAATCGACCAGTGAATCAAGAGAGCACGGAACCGAGGTTCCGTGCTCTCTTCTTTGAAGCAAGCGGTTCACGATTGCCACTTAATGTCGTTCAGGGTCAGACAAAAACTGTCAGATTTCTCCTAGTGGTGAAGTCGAGGTGCCACTGCTCCAAACGCCTTGCTTCCTCTGATCTCTGTAACTGGTTGATTTTACGTTAGTTAATGAGGGTATTCTGGCTTGGTTCAAACGCGCGGGTACGGTACCCTAAGTGCAGTGCTTGTAATAGTCTCTGGCGGAACTGATTCCAATTGGGAGCTGAAATGAATAGACAGAAGGGCTTTTCTCTTATCGAATTGCTGATCGTTGTGGCGATCATTCTGATCATCGCAGCTATCGCCATTCCAAACTTGCTGCGCTCGAAGATGGCGGCAAACGAATCTTCGGCAGTGGGTTCTATCCGCACCATTAACACCGCCCAAGTGGCTTTTTCTTCGACCTATGGCCTGGGTTACGGAACCTTGGCGCAGTTGGCCACTCCTGCTGGCGGGTGCGCCGGCGCAACGACTGCAGCGGCTTGCTTGCTCGACAACTTCCTGGGTGCGGGGACAAAGAGCGGCTACACGTTCACATCCCTACCTGGTGGTGGCGCGGGCACGGCACTCGCTCCGTTTACGACCTTTAACACTACATCGAATCCGGTCGTATTTGATCAAACCGGACACAGCAGCTATTGCTCGGATGAATCCGGCGTGATCCGCCGGGACAACACGGGTGCAGCGGCACCGGCGAATTGCCAGGCTTCCGGCTTGCCCCCGCTCCAATAGTTCTTGAGGAATGGATTCAAAGAGTCAGACTGCAAGAGTGCAAAGAAGAGCACGGGCTCCAGAGTCCGTGCTCTTTTCTTTCCGTTCGCAGCGTGGCCACACGGCAAATAGGAATGTTTTAAAGAAGTCTTGCCTTAGCGAGAATCGTTTTGCCAACGAAATAAAAAAGAGGGCCATAACTCCACTAGATCTGAAAAAGCTAGAAATAACACGGGGTAAAAGCTCTCCCCGGATACCACATCGGGTGTAGAGTGGCCCTTGGTGTGCTCCAATCAACATGGCTAGTCGGGACAATGCTCATGCGAGTCTCAGATCGCGTATGTTAGCGAATGAGACTTCCGCAGCCGCGAGCCTGCGTTCCATCAACACGGCCGAGACCACCTATTGGTCGATGTACGGAATAGGTTACGCGCCGCTAGCGAATCTCGGTGGCGCGAGCCCATGCGTCGCCAGCCCAATTACGGCTTGCTACCTTGACAGCCTGGTGTCCGCTGGAACTAAGAGCGGCTATACACTTACCATCGCGACGCCGGGCGCGGTGGGCACGCTAGCTACCCCCAACCCTGTGTACAGCGTGAGCGCAGTGCCAGTAACAGTTGGCGTGACCGGCCAGCGCTCATTTTGCTCGGATCAATCAGGAGTGCTCCGCGCTGATACCACTGGCGCTCCTCCGCCGGATCCCTGCAGTTCCGGTGCGCTTGCGCCCCTTCAATAGTCCAACGTTGTTGGCAGCCACACGAACTCTTCGGCTCCGTTCGGCAAGCAGCTCCAGGTCTGTTCCTGCTTTGACTTCATCTTACGCCAGCCTGACGGGAGCGGAGAGGCACGGCGGGCCCTTCCATGAAGAGAAGTCCTGTTAGACTGCAGGAATGATGAAGTTGTTTGCGTGTTTGAGCGCTCTGCTGGGAAGCGTGTGGTCCGTTGCTCCAGAAGCGAAGCCCGTCGTTGTTTTGCTTGAAGCGCGGTATCGTGCGGCACGCACGCTCGAAGCAACATTTCTGGAGCGTTATAGCGAGAACGGCCGGTCAGTCCGAGTAGAATCCGGTAGAGTTTATATCGGCAAACCCGGGAAGATGCGCTGGGAATACGAAGCGCCAGAGAAAACGTTGTTTCTTGTGGACGGCAAGACGGCTTGGTTTTACGTTCCCGGTGACCACACCGTGACTCGGGTTCCCGCAAAGCAAAGCACGGATTGGCGAACGCCACTGGCGCTGCTCGCGGGGGGAATGAAATTGTCGCGAATTTGCGCCCGGGTTGACGTCGCCATTGCTGAGAAGCCAGCGAAGGATGGCGACGCGGTGCTGTCCTGTCTGCTCAAAGGCTCAGAGACCAAGGCTGGTCAAACGGCCGGGAGCGAGGCGGTTTATGCGAAAACAGAGGTTGTTATTTTCGAAGTTGCCCAGCGTGCGGGTGAACTCGTCCGCGTAGTCGTGCATGGGAGCGGTGGTGTTGACATCGAATTCAGGTTTGCTGATTGGCAGTTTGATCCGCCCATCCCGGATTCTTACTTCCGATTCGACGTTCCTCTGGGAGTCGCCATTGTTAACGGGGAGTTACCCGCTGAAAACAAAGCGGTAAGGTAGATACCCGGTAGCCGAGCTTGTGCCGTTTCCTCAGAGGAACGGCCAACCATCGAGCAGCACCCCGCATATTAGCTAGTTGAGGTAGACTGAACGTTATGGGGGAATTTGTCTGCCGCGTGGCGGATGCGAACGGACGCGTCTTTTCGCACGTCGAGCCTGCCAGCTCTCTGACGGAGGCCCGCCAGAAGCTGGCTGACCGGGGACTTTATGTCTATTCGGTCGAATCACGCAGCACTCTGCTGAGTGCGCTTACCAGCCGCCGCAACGAGCGCAAGATCAGCGGTTCGGATTTTCTCATCCTCAATCAACAGTTTAATACTTTGATCAAAGCAGGCATTCCGATTCTCCGGGCATTGGACCTGCTCGCTGATCGAGCAACGTCGCCCAAGCTGCGCCCGGTCATTTCGCAGCTTCGCGATCGTGTCCGGGAAGGGAAGTCGCTCTCGGAAGCGGTCGAGGAAGCCGGTGTTTTTTCCAAGGTTTACTCGACGGCAATACTTGCAGGTGAGAAGAGCGGCAATCTTTCCGGCGTCCTGGATTACTACATCACCTACCAGCGGGTGAGCACGGGAGTGAAGAAAAAGATCCTCGCGACGCTGGTTTACCCGGTTTTGCTGATCTCTGTGGCCACGATCATCGTGACGTATCTGGTGAGCGCAGTGATCCCAAAATTCGCTCTGTTATATCGCGACCTGAATGTGGATTTGCCGGGTCCGACGCGGTTCCTGATCGCGCTGACAGTTGAGTACCGCTATATAGTCCTGGGAACCATTGCGGCCATTTTCCTGACGGCCATCGGAGTCTACCTATGGTCGAGGACGGAGGAAGGCGGGGAAGCGTTCGACCGGCTGAAGTTCCGCCTTCCGGTAATTGGGAACACGCTTCTGAAATTCCAGGTCGCGCAATTCTCGCGCACCTTGGCCACCCTTTTGACCGGCGGCACTCCGCTGGTTGCGGGATTGCAAACCGCATGCGATACGATCAGCAGCAAACTAGTGCGCTCGACCGTGTCGCAAGCGACGCAGATGGTGCGAGAGGGAGAATCGCTGCACAGCGCGCTGGCTACGCGAGGCGTTATGCCGGAACTCGCGCTGGACATGATTGAAGTCGGGGAATCGAGCGGTGCGCTGTCTCCGATGCTGACGAGTGTGGCGGAGTTCTACGAGGAAGAAGTGAATTTGAGGCTTGCCGCGCTTGTTTCCATCATCGAGCCGGTAATTCTTGTGTTCATGGGGTTGCTAGTGGCATTCATCTTGATATCGCTGTACCTGCCAATCTTCTCGTTTTCGGCGACAGGTGGAGCGGTAAAGTAAGGAACTATGGCTACGACGGATCAAAACGTGCATGAAACTGCGGGGCAGACATCCGCAGCCGACGAGCAGCACGAGCGAGAACACGGGCGAAAACTGGCGGAGAGATACCGCTGTGCCTTTATCGATCTGCGCGAGCAACGGATCGATCCGGAGCTGTTCCGCACGATTCCGGCGGACCTGATGTTTCGCTACAACTTTGTGCCCCTCGAGATTCAAAATAACCTGCTCTCCATTGCCGTGGCGGATCCCGGGCAAGTGCTTCTCAGCGATGAGCTCCCGCTCTTGCTCGGCAAAAAACTGGCCATCCGAGTGGCGACAGCCAGGCAGATCAGCGATCTGCTGAAGCGCACCGAACAATCGCAACGCGTGCTCGAACAAGCCACCGAAGCATTTACGCTCCAGGTTTCGAAAGAGGAAGAAGAAAGCGAAGAGACAATTTCAGGCGATCGCCTGACGCGGGACACGACCGTCAGCCCGGTGGTCCGGCTCGTCGAGACCGTCATTTTCACCGCTCTCGAGCGCCGCGCCAGCGACATCCATATCGAGGCGCGCGATACGGAAGTGGCGGTGAAATACCGGATTGACGGCGTCCTGCAGCATGCCATGCAGCCGATAGCCAAGGAATGGCATTCCACGGTGATTTCTCGCATCAAAGTCCTCAGCGATTTGGACATTGCGGAGCGCCGCGTGCCCCAGGATGGGCGCTTTCGGGTTAAGTACAAAGGGCGCTACATCGACTTGCGCGTTTCCATCATGCCGGCAAGCCATGGTGAAGACGCCGTGCTGCGCGTCCTCGACAAGGAAACACTCTCGGAGAAATTCCAGAGTCTCAACCTGGATGTAGTCGGGTTTTCCCCGGAAGAGACGCGGCGCTTCCGCCGCTACATCAGGGAACCTTACGGGATGGTGCTCGTAACCGGCCCCACGGGGTCAGGCAAGACGACCACTCTGTACGCGGCAATCAATGAAATCAAGACGGACGAAGACAAGATCGTCACCATCGAAGACCCGGTAGAGTATCAGCTGCGCGGGATAACACAAATCCCGGTGAATGAAAAGAAAGGCCTGACCTTCGCGCGCGGCTTGCGGTCGATCCTGCGTCACGATCCGGACAAGATCATGGTCGGCGAAATCCGTGACCAGGAGACCGCGCAAATTGCGATTCAGTCCGCGCTGACAGGTCACCTGGTCTTTACCACCGTCCATGCCAATAACGTGACCGACGTTATCGGGCGGTTTATCAACATGGGCGTTGAGCCATACAATTTCGTTTCCGCGCTGAACTGCATACTGGCACAGCGCCTGGTGCGCGTGATCTGTTCGAACTGCAAGCGGCAGAAGAAGTTCTCTGCAGAGGAATTGAAAGAGGCCGGGCTCGATCCCGCAGTGTGGAGCAGTGTGGTGCTGGCCGAGGGCGCCGGGTGCCTCGAATGTTCGGGCACCGGATATCATGGGCGCACGGCCATTTGCGAACTCTTAGATCTCACTGATCGCATCCGGGAAATGATCGTCGACCGCCGGCCGACCTCCGAAATCAAGCGGGTGGCAAGGGAAGAAGGAATGATCACGCTGCGCGAGAGCGGCCTGGCGAAAATTCGCGCCGCCATCACAACGGTGAAAGAAATCAACAAGGTGACTTTCGTTGAGTAGCACGGCCGCATACCAGCAAGGAATCTACAAGAGCAAGTTGGTGCGCCGCATTGCGCTTTGGTTGGGAGCGACGCCGCATCCCTCCCTCGCAATTGAGATCACCCCTGAGCGCGTTGCCGCGGCACGGACTGGCCGAAGCGGCGGTTTGGATGGCTTTGCGGTGGAGGCCTTGCCGGCGGGCGCTCTGGTGCCATCGGCCGTCGAGACCAACATCGTGAACCCAATTGCAATGAAGACCGCTTTCACCGGCGTTTGTGCACGCCTGCGCGCCAAGGGTGAAAGTGTGGCCTTGGTGCTTCCGGATCCGGTCATCCGTGTTTTCGTGCAGCATTTCGATGAGTTTCCGCGATCGCAGAAGGATGCCGTGCCCATCCTGCGCTGGAAGCTGAAAAAAAGCGTCCCGTTCGAAGCCGACGAAACCCTTATTTCGTTTATGCGCCAAGCGCCGAAGGATGCCGGGATTGACATCGTCACCGCCTTGGCCCGGCTGCGGATTGTGCGCGAGTACGAATCGCTGGCGGAAGATGCCGGCTTGCACCCCGGAGTTGTGATCAGCTCCTCGCTTGCCGCCATTGCCCTTCTTGACGATTCACGGTCGACCCTGCTTGCACGGATTTCCGGCGCGGCGCTGACCACTACGATCGTGCGCAATGGCGCAATCTGTGGCTACCGCTGCACCGACTTGCCCGCGCGTGGATTTGAGCTCACCCCGCAAATGCTGCTCGAAGAGGTCTTTCCCCTCGCTGCCTATTATCAGGATACTTGGCAAGAGGGGATCCGGTCCGTGCGTGTGGCTGGTTTGGGTTCGCGCCTGCCGGAATTCGTTCGGCCGCTGGAAGATGAGTTTCATTGCGAAGTGCGTTCGCTTTTGCATTCCGCTGTGTCCGAAGGCCGAGTCTCCGACGATGCGCGCCCGCTCGCGGACCGCGAACTGGAGGGTCTAGTCGGCTGGATGTTGCATCAGGGTTGAGTATTCTTAAGCAGAGGAGACCGAAGGAAGAGGAATGAGGGTTCGGCTTAATTTATCGACCAAGGCTCTGCAGACTCACCGGAAGTTCCTGGCCGGTTCGGGGATTCTGAGCGCTGTTGCCGCTGTGATGTTCTTGATTCTTGGCTGGCACGTCTACGGCGCGCGCCGGGCGGACGCAAGAATGCGCGCCGAGAGCTTGCAAATACAGCAAGAATTGACGGAACTGGCCCAGCAGCGGAGCACCCTGGAGCGTTTTTTCGCTCGGGAGGAAAATGCCAAGCTCCACGAGCGTGCCGCTTTTCTCAATAGCCTGATCGACGCGCGAAGCTTTGACTGGACACAAATGTTTATCGATCTCGAGAAAATTCTTCCGCCCGGCGTTCGCGTTGTGAGCATCGAGCCAAAACAGGAAAAAGGCCGCGCGGAAGTCAAATTCACCGTTGGGGCATCCAGCGACGAAGCTAAAATCAAGTTCCTGAAGGCCCTCGAAGGTTCGAAGAGTTTCGCCGGCATCAAATTGCTCGGCGAAAGCCGTCCAACGCAAGGTGCGCCCGGCGACCACGTTATAGTGGAATTGAAAGCGGAATATTCGAGAACTTGATGCGACAGGATTTTACAATGCGGCGCCGCATCATCCTTGCCGGAATGGGATTGTTGGTCGCGGCGGATCTCGGCCTGGCCTTCTATAGCTGGCAGCTGGCTTCGGCGCCTCACACTCCCAAGCAGGAGCTGGATTCGGGCAGGTTGCAACTTAAGGTCCTGAAGGCTGACATCGAGCGAGCGCGGGGCATCCGTGATCGTATCCCGGCCGTGCAGAAAGAATGTGACCAGTTCGAACAGGCTCTCCTCCCTGCCAGCACGGCCTCTTCGGGCGTCGCCGCCGACCTTGGCGCGATCGCGAAAAAAGCCGGGTTGCAGATCGTCGCAGTTACCTTTAAGCAGACAGACATCGCCAAGCGCCATATGTCAGAAGTGGCCATCGATGCGACTGTGAATGGTGAGTATGGGAGCGTCGTCCGGTTCGTAAACGGATTGCAGCGCTCAAACAGTCTATATGTCCTGGATGGCTTGACGCTTGCTTCGGAGACGCGGAATAACGGTGCATCCGGCGCGATTCGCGTGAGTTTGCATGTCAGGACGTTTTTCCGGACGGATGCATGAGACGGCGAAACGAGATTATCCTGCTTGCGGTACTGGTCGTCGTAGCGGCTGGTGTCTGGCATTTCGAGCGAAACCGGGCAACGTCCCCCACGGGGCTGATTCCCATTGATGGACACCTACCGCTGCTGGCAGTGGAGAGTTCCGATTTGGATTTCCCACAGATGGAAGCTGCGAAAAAGACTGAATACCTGAAAACAATTCGGAATATTTTCAGCCACGCGGCGCCTCCACCGGACCCGCCGAAGCGAAATCGCGATCCAAAGCCGCCCATCCCGGAGCCGCAGGTGCCCGTCCCTCCGCCGGATCCCAAGCTTCCGCCCAATCTAAAGTTCTTCGGCTACGGCACGGTGCCCAACGGTTCCCTCCGTCGTGCGTTCTTCACCGACGGAGAGGACGTTTATATTGTTTCAGAGGGCGAAACGCTGCTTGGCCGATACCGGATTCTGAAAGTCGGGGATGCCAATCTGCAATTTGAAGAAGTTGCCACCGGCCGCCGTGGGACGGCGCCCATCGAGGAGCAGGGTTCGGGGCCGTCGGCATGAAACACTTGCGTATGCGTCATCGATGTCGCGGCAATCAGGCCGGATACGCCCTTTTGCTGGTTCTCTTTCTAGCTGCTCTTTTGCTTGTCTCCACAATGGTCGCCGCGCCACGCATCCTCACTGAAGGCAAACGTGAGAAAGAGCAGGAAATGATATGGCGCGGGAAGCAGTACGTCCGTGGGGTCAAGCTGTACTATCGCAAGATGGGGCGGTTTCCGACTTCGCTCGATGATCTTATCAAACCCAAGGTCGGCAATTTGCGGTTTATGCGGCAGGCGTACAAAGATCCGATGAACAGAGCCGACGGAAGTTGGCGGCTGATTTATGTTGGCCCCGCGGGGCAACTAATCGGAAGCCTCAAGCAGCAACAGACCAATATCAAGATGCCCACTGCAGGAGGACAGCCCGGCGCGCCCGGCTCCTCGGCCGCGGCCTCGAATCCGCTTACGCCGGGAGCCGCTGCTGGCCAGGCCCCGGCCGGTTCTCAGCCCGGCACAAGTCCTACAGGCATTGGCAGTGGCGCCCAGGGAACAGATACCAACGCGTCGGGAGCCAATCCGCAACCCGTGCCCACGGGAGATTCACCCACAATCATCGGAGGCAGCATCATCGGTGTCGGAAGCAAAATCAATCAGCCGTCCGTGATCATTTGGGACAAAGCGGAAAACTACCGCTTATTCGAATTCATCTGGGATCCTTCAAAAGATGTCGCCATTGCTGTTCAGCAAGGAACACAGATTGGTACGCCCGCCGGCCCGGGACAAAAGCCATCTGGGGCGCAACCGAATCCGGGAAACCCGTCACCCAACCAAAAGCCGCCGCGGCCATAGGCTCCATCCTGCCAGCGATTTCCTCCCGGGAGTCTCGCGTTTGCCGTTTTAGTGGGGCTTAACGTTCCGCAAGCGTTTTCGCAGCCTTCGTTTTACTCTGCAGTTTCTTCGAATTGGGACCTGAGATTTCGCCGGGAGTGGTTTTTGCAGCGGCGCCTGACTTACTTTTTTCGTACGTACTCCGTACCCGGCGAACGTAGGAAACCGTCTCCGGGTAAGGCGGAACGCGGCCATATTGCGTAACGCGTTCGGGGCCAGCGTTGTAAGCAGCCAGCGCCAGCACCAGGTCGTTGTTGTATAGCTTCAGGAGATCGCTCAAATAGCGCGTACCGGCATCGATGTTCTCTTTGGGGTCGAAAATGTCCTGCACCCCGAGGCGCGCCGCGGTCTCCGGCAGAAGTTGCATCAATCCCCGGGCGTTGCGTCGCGATACGGACTTCGGATCAAAATTCGACTCCACCGATATCACACTGGCGATCAGATCCGCGTCGACGCTGTAACGTGCCGCCGCGGCCTGAATAATCTGGCCGTAAGGCGCATTGGCAATCTCGGCGTGTGGCAGCGGCGCGAAAACGTCCTCCGGCTCGATGGCCACGACCTGGTCCGCCGGCACCTCCACGGTTCCCCCGGCCATTTGCAGCCGGTATTTCTCTCCCAGAAGCTGGTAGCCGGTCACGTGGAGCCGCTGGCCGCTCCGCAAAGAGATGTATTCGGCGCGGGCCGCCGAGGCCGCGCCAAGCAGCAGTGCCAAAGCCAGGGGAAGCCTGAGTCGGCTCAACCGCACGCAGCCTCCTCCCGCAGCGCAAACTGTTCGATCGCCGCGGCTACCCCGCCGTCATCATTGCTTGCGGTCTCGTGCCAGCCAAAGTTCTTCAGTTCCGTCACTCCATTTCCCATCACCACTGGGATTCCTGCGAATGTTAACATCTCCAGATCATTATGGTTGTCGCCGATGGCCAGGATCTCTTCGCGGGCCACTCGGCGGATGGCGGCCCACTCCTTGAGTGCGGAGCCTTTTGAGCAGACCGGGTTGATCACGTCAATCATTGCAAAGTTCCGGTCTTCGTAGACCGTGACCGCCAGCGCGAATTCTTCGGCAAAGGGCGCACTTCGCAGAACCGCCTCAGCTTCCCGGATGGGCGCGACACCTCCACTCAGCATAACCTGGATGGGGTCTTCGGTCAGACAACTCTCAAGCGGCTGGGCAATTGCCAGAAATTCCCGGTTGCGGTTGTAGTAGCTGCTGCGGATGGGATCGTCTGAGTCCAGAGTCTCCAGCATGATCTGGTTCTCACGCGGCCGGTCAAAGACCACTCCGGCGCAGTCGCGCCAGGTACTGGTGAGTTCCAGGACGCGCAAGGCGGTGTCCTGCGAAAGCAAATGCCGCAGGTGCGTCCGGCCGTCCTGCGAGCGGATGAGCGCGCCATTATTGACGATCATCGTCAGCGGGGAATCGATCTTGCGCGCCACGGGAAGGGCAAAATCGTAGCGGCGGCCCGTCACGAGCGCGACTTCGATTCCGCGGCGCGTGGCTTCGGCGATGGCGGCGCGGTTCGCTTCCGGAAGGTGCCAGCGGCTGTCCAGGAGCGTCCCATCGATATCCAGCGCGATCAGACGAACGGCCATAAGATAATTGTATCGTGAATCTTGATTGTATTTGGAAATCTAAGCCCGCCCGTGACATCCAAGAGCAGTGAAAAGCGCTTGTGCTAGACTTTCTTCTCCATGATCGCAACGACAAATGTTCGTGAACTCGAGTGCTCAGCCTGCGGGAAAAAATATGACGCCGCAACTGAGCAGCACCTTTGCTCCTGCGGCAAACCCCTGCTGGCCCGTTATGATCTTCGACGAGCCGCCGAAACGCTTACCCTAAAGAACCTGATCTCTCGCCCCGCGACGCTCTGGAGATACGCCGAGGTGCTGCCCGACGATCCGCCGGTCACGTTGGGTGAAGGTATGACGACGCTCGTCCCTGTGCCCCGCTTGGGCGCAACAATGGGATTGAGGCGGCTCTACGTAAAAGACGAGGGCCTGAATCCAACCGGCTCGTTCAAAGCGCGCGGCATGACCGCGGCCGTCACGCGTGCCAAGCGCCTCGGCGCAAAAACCCTGGCCGCACCGACAGCGGGGAACGCCGGGGGAGCCCTGGCTGCCTACGCAGCAGCAGCGGGTCTCGAAGCGGTGATCGTAATGCCCGCAGACACGCCCGTGGCTAACGTGATGGAGTGTCAGGCTTTCGGGGCGAAGATCGTCAAGCTGAATGGCCTGATTTCCGATTGCGGAAAGTACGTCGCCGAGCGCAAAGACCGCGAGGGTTGGTATGACGTTTCGACACTGAAGGAGCCCTACCGTGTCGAAGGCAAGAAAACCATGGGCTACGAGCTGTGGGAGCAGTTCGGCGGGAAGCTCCCTGATGTGATTCTGTATCCTACGGGCGGCGGCGTTGGCCTCATCGGTATGTGCAAGGCGTTTGACGAGATGCAGGAAATGGGCTGGATCGGCGCGGAGAGGCCCCGCATGGTGGCGGTGCAGGCAGAAGGGTGCGCTCCCATCGTGAAAGCCTGGGAAGCGCAACGCTCCTCCTCGGAATTCTTCCAAAATGCCGCGACGTTGGCCTCGGGCCTGCGTGTACCTGGGCCGCTTGGCGATTTCCTGATCCTTCGCATGCTCCGGCAAACGCATGGGACAGCTCTCTCAGTTACGGACAAAGAGATGCTTCACGCCGGAAAGGAGTTGGCATCGCTGGAAGGAATATTCGCGGCGCCCGAAGGGGCTGCCACGGTAATCGCAGCGCGCAAGCTTGCCACGGCAGGCTGGATCAAGCCCGGTGAGTCTGTCGTGCTGTTCAATACCGGAACGGGCTACAAATACGCCGAGGCCTGGCAGCACGCGCTTCGGAATTGAAGCGTATGGCCACACGCCGGCTCTACTACGACGACGCGTTCGAAAAAGAATTCACTGCCGAAGTGTTGAGTTGCGAGCCGGTGGTGCATTTGACGCTGCAAGCTTTTGAGATTGTGTTGGATCGCACGGCTTTTTATCCAACCTCGGGCGGACAGCCGCACGATTTGGGGCGTCTCGGTGAGGCTGCGGTTCTCGATGTTCGGGATGAGGACGAAGAGATTGTGCACGTCGTGGACCGCCCGCTTGAACGCGGGCCGGTGAACGGGTGCATTGACTGGCCGCGCCGCTTCGATCACATGCAGCAGCACACCGGCCAACACCTGCTCTCAGCGATGTTTCTGGAGCGGTTCGGCCGCCCCACGGTCTCTTTTCATCTGGGCGCTGACCTGAGCACGATTGATCTGCGCGGCCCTGAACCATCCGATGAAGTCCTCGAAGGAGCGGAGCGCGCCGCCAATCACATCATTTTCGAAAACCGTCCTGTCACTGTGCGCTACGGCGCGGCTGAGGACCTGGCGCAGCTTGGCGTCCGCAAAGAGGTTGATCGGTCCGGAATCCTGCGCGCCATCGAGATCGAAGGCGCCGATCTGCAACCCTGCGGGGGAACGCACGTAAAGCGCACCGGCCAGATCGGAACGCTGCTGGTCCGACGCTGCACGAAGATCCGGCAGGACTGGCGGGTCGAATTCGTCTGCGGCGCCCGCGCGGAACGAGCGGCGAGGAGAGATTTTCTCCTTCTCCGCGAAGCCGCTGATAAGTTGAGTTGTGCGCCGGAAGAGGTCGTGGCGGCGATTGAGCGCTCTTTGGCCGAACGCGATCTAAACTTCAAAAAAGCGCGAGCGGTTCTGCAACAACTCGCGGAGGCGGATGCCGTTCAAGCCGTGCACGCGACGCCGCCCGGTGCGAATGGCCTCCGCGTGATTTCGCGTGTCTTCGACGGTATCGAGCCCGAGTATTTGGGGCATTTCGCCACGCAGGTCGTGAAGTCCGAAAGCTCCATTGCCCTTGTTGCCAGGCTCGGATGTGGCCACCTGATTTTTGCGCAGCATTCAATGGCAGGGAAAGACATGAGCGCACTTTTGAAAAAAGTCCTGGCGCAAGTCGGCGGCAAGGGCGGCGGAACGCGTGACTTCGCCCGCGGCAAGCTCTCCGATGAAAAAATGGCCGCGAAAGCGCTCGAATTGGCGAAGTCTTTACTGCGCTCCTAAGGTAGAGGTCCGGGCGCGCAACACAACGAACCGCTCTTGGGTATTTAATTCGAATGAGGAGAGGCATTTTGGTGGACGAGATGGGATTCGAACCCCCGGCCTCCTCGTTGCGAACGATGTATATTTTAAGCTAAGACGCGGTGCCGCAATCACTTAGCTTTCGCAGCGGGGTCCTTAGATGGCCTACTCGGCAAACGGCGGGTGCGACTCCTCAAATCCCCGGCCAAAGGGAACAGAATGTTCTGGATCGTCGTCATGGGTTACGGGCGTAACTTCGCGGATGGTGCGACATGCATGTCTCCCCCTGTGCCCACGCTCGAGCCCGGAAAAGGGCTATCAGCATTGATCAGGTACTGTTGATGGTCAATGGTGAAGAGCTTTTTCCCATACATCTTCACTTCAACGGACGTCTCGTCACGGAAAGGCAGCCAAAAGCCGGCAATCCTTTGGTACTGCCGGACAAACTCGGCTCGATTAATCCAGAAGGACGGCTTTTTGGCAGGGTGGCCGGCGATTTTCACGACCGCGAAATCATCGGCATCGATCCATATTTTCCCCTCGAACAGATACTTCTCCCTGCGCTTCGGAGTAGCCTCGACGACAAAGCAATGATCCGGGCCGAGATCCTCTTCTCCGGCAAGCGTAAATGTGTAGTTCGCGCTCGTGATCGCACTGTCATGGTGCTCCCGACCAGAAGATGTCTCGCTCTCGCTCTGCATCAGGCGATCAAACACCAGGTGACGCACGAGCCCCGATCCTTTCTCGGAGGTCTTGTTGAACGTTTTCTTGTCGGGCGCCTGATACTCCACGCGGACCACGGCCTGCGCAGCCAGTTTCCCCTCGGGGTTTCTGATCTCGTACGTCCGGACTGCCGAGTACCGCCGCAACTGCTCGTTACGTAGCCGGTTGCGCTCAAGCATTCTTGCGATGACGTCGTCGGCTGTCAGGCCAGCCGGTGCGCTGTAATTCGATAAACCCACCTCCCGTGTTGTTGCACCCGCGAAGCTTTGGGCTTTCGTGACCGGTGCGGCCGAAGCCGCTCCCAAGATAAAAGCGACCACAACCAATCGTTCAATTCGTCCAATGTGCGCTGCCATGACCTCTAAGCCCTCCTTCCGTGTTGTATCCCGTACATTCAGTCACCGAAACTGAGAATGAAGCCATCCACGCGGCGCTGAAAACCAGTGAACCTGCCAAAGAAAGGCGAAGCCTCGTTGTTGTGCACGTCATGAAAGTTGCCATGATTTGTGAGATTGATCGAATAGAGGCCAACCCGCACTTTGTGGCGGCTCCCACGCTCTGTGAAAGGCAGATGCAGTTGGAAATCCCGATAGGCCTGCGCGTCGAGTGAAAAGAACGTCGGGAAGCGTTGGCCATTCGGCAATCCTGCGTAATTCTGCAGCACGTCCACATTGGAATAAGGAAAGCCTGTATGAACGTCAACGACAGGACTCACCGTGAGCGACAAAGGGAGATGGAACACTCCCCAACTGACCACGCGATTCGGAACGTCCGAAGGCAGGATGCCCGAAACATTGGGGCGAATCACGGCTTGCTCGAAT
>WNFA01000852.1_pt1 | contig 32432 bp, 29 predicted proteins | sample 5400481 | NCBI WGS metagenome assembly WNFA01 (sample SAMN13153340, study PRJNA577476) | soil metagenome | isolation source: 120 cm saprolite under Douglas fir tree site 2 hole 1 replicate 2 | place: USA:California | collected 2015-04-18 | reverse complement strand
TCCGGAACCGTCTTGAGGAACCTGACGCGCTCGCCGTGGAGCGGATTCTCGATGATCGGTCCGGTCGCCGTGCCCCGGTCGCTCGTCGTACTGGCGTCGATGGTGTGCCGAAGTATCCCACGGGCCGTTGTGTTTTTGCAAGGATTTTCACGCCAAGCGGGCTTGGACGGGGCAACCAATCTGCCATACTCCCCGAAGTCGTGGCCCCGACGGCGCTCGTCTTCGCCAACTTCCTGGCGCCCAACATGACGCCGGCCTACGCCTACGTGGCCGAGCGGGTGGGGACGCTGCTGGGCCGTGGTGGGGCGCTGGCGAAGACGGCCGACGAGGAGGCGCTGGTGGGCGGTCAGGTTGACGTCGCCTTCCTCTGCGGGTTGCCCTACGTGCGGCTGGCCGCGCGTCCGGACCCGCCGATCCGCGCCATCGCCGCCCCCGTCGTCAACCAGCATCGGTACGATGGCCGGCCGATCTATTTCTCGGACGTGATCGTCCGGCGAAACGGGCCGGTCGCCAAGTTCCCGGACGTGCGTGATCGTGTCTGGGCGCATACCCAGCCGACGTCGTTCTCCGGCTGTGTCCTGACCCGCTACCACCTCCTCCAGCTGGGGGAGACTGAGCGGTTCTTCGGCCGGGTGATGTACTCCGGTTCGCACCTGGCGTCGATCCAGGCGGTGCTGGCCGGGAAGGTCGATGCCTCGGCCATCGACTCCCACGTCCTCGCTGTCGAATTGAAGCGCCGCCCAGCACTGGCGTCCGAGATTCGGGTGATCCAGGTGCTGGGGCCAGCGACGATCCCCCCGGTGGTGGTCTCCAGCAAACTGCCGGCCGACGTCCAGACCGCCATACGCGATGCCCTGTGTGGCCTCCACGGCGAGGACGGCGCTCGCGAGCGGCTGGCCGAGGGACTGATCGAGCGCTTCGTCCCGGTCGGCGATTCGGATTACGACGACATCCGGCGAAAGTCTGAGGTGGTAGCCAGCGCGCACACGGCATGGTTGGCCTCCGCGCCTCGCAGCGAGGAGTCGGCCGCCGGTTGAGGTAGACGGCCTATCGTCGCCTAGCCCAGTCCAGGTAATCGTCGAGTTCAGAAAGCCGATTCGTAAGGGGTCGAGTTGGTTTCTGATTTGTGACTGCTGCGTTACGCTGGAACCGTACGCCCACGATAGATTGGGAGGGTGGTATCTATCGCCCTGTCCGTGCTAGCGATATCCCCTCTCCTGATGGCTCACCTCTTTGTCCGTCCATCAGTCCAAAACGCGAGGCGGCTCCGAGCCCGCTATGAGGCACATCACCGGCTGGCGCAGCTCCAGGCCGAAGAGGTCGCGCTGCATCAACGCATTACCGACCGGCTGCGGTAATCGGTTCCTGCACGGAACACCACCCCTACCCTGAAGACTTTGGAAACTAGCGAGGAACCAGCTCGCGCGTTTCCGCCCGGGTGCCGTTCCAGGCCGCTAGCCAGGGGACCGCGGCGGAGAGACGATGGCCAGCCTCCAGCATTTCCTGGATGAGCCGCTCCCGGCGCGTCGGGGTCATGCGCGAGGTGGGGATGCACATGGTGAGCGCGGCCAGCACGGCGTTCGCGGCGTTGCGAATGGGCACCGAGACGGTGTACAGGCCGTCCGCGGTTTCGCCATTGTTCTCCGCGTAGCCGTCGCGCCGCACGTGCTCCAGGATTTCCAGCAGCTCGCCGACGCCGCGCAGCCGACGGCCGGTGGGGGTGACCAGCGTTCGGCCGGCGTACTGGGCCGCCACCACCTGGGGTGCCCGGTCCGCCAGTATGACCCGGCCGCTGGCGGAGGCAAACGCGGGCGTCCGGCTCCCCACCTGGGTGACCAACCGGACCGGGTGCGAGGTCTCCTCCAGGTCGATGAACATCGAGTCCTCCATGTCCAGCACCGCCAGGCAGGTGTTCTCGTTGTGGGCGGTCAGCAGATCCGCGGCGATGGCCCGAAGGCTCTTACCAGGGGAACTCCGCTGCCCTGGCGCTGATGCCGAAGGCCCGGGTGCCGAGGTCGAAGCGTCCCTCGCGGTTTCGGACGATGACCGATTAGAAGTTGAGGCTGATGTACTGGACATCGAGGTACTCTTCGAGCCCGAGCCGGCCGCCCTCGCGGCCGTCTCCGGATTCCTTGATTCCGCCAAAGGGAGCCTGCACCCAGCCCAGGGCGCCGTCGTTCACGGCCACCATCCCGAAGTCCAGCGCCTCGCTTACCCGGTGGGCGCGGCCCAGGTCGCGGGTGAAGACGTACGCCGCCAGCCCGTAGGGCGTGCTGTTGGCCAGCCGGATGGCGTCGGCCTCGGTGCGGAACGGAATCAGCGGCGCGACGGGTCCAAAGGTCTCCTCCCGGGCGATGGTGGCAGCCGGCGACACGCCGGCCAGGATGGTGGGGGCAAAGAACCGCTGCGGATCGAGGCCGGCCGGGGTGTCGCCGCCGGTGAGGACCCGCGCGCCACGGCCGACCGCATCCACCACCTGCGCCCGGACCCGGTGCACGGCGGCGGCATCGATCAGCGGTCCGACCGACACGCCCGGCTCGAGGCCGTGGCCGACGCGCAGCGACTGGGCGCGCTGAGCGAGGCGGCCGGCGAAGTCATCGGCGATCGCCTCCTGCACGAACAGCCGGTTGGCCGCGATGCAGGACTGGCCCCCGCCCTGGAACTTGGAGAAGCCGATCTTGGTGGCGGCCACCTCCAGGTCGGCGTCGTCGAAGACGATGGCGGGGGCGTGTCCCCCCAACTCCAGGCTGACCTTGGTCACGGTCCGGGCGGCGCGTTCCAGCAAGACTTTGCCCACCTCCACCGACCCGGTGAAGCTGATCTGGCGGACCTGGGGCGCCGTGGTGAGCGCCTCGCCAATCACCACCGGGTCGCCGCATACCAGGTTCACCACCCCGGGCGGGAAGCCGGCCTCGTCGAAGATCTCGAACAGTGCCGTCGCCGAGATGGGGGTTTGCTCGGCCGGTTTCAGTACCACGGTGTTGCCTGCGGCGGTCGCCGGCGCGATCTTTCGGAGGATCATGCTGCTGGGGAAGTTCCAGGGCGTGATGCAGACCACAACGCCGCGCGGCCGGCGGCGGACGTAGAGGCGCTGATTCCGGCCGTTGCTGGCCAGGATCTCGCCCCACGGGCGGCGAATCTCCTCCGCGTACCACAGCAGGAAGTCCGCTCCCCAAAGAACTTCGCCCTTGGCCTCGTCGACCGGTTTGCCGTGCTCGAGCGTCAGGATCCGCGCCAGTTCATCGGCGCGCTGGAGCACCAGGTCATACGCCCGGCGCAACACGCGAGACCGCTCGTCGGGCGCCAGTCCGCTCCAAGCAGGGAACGCGTGGTCGGCGGCGCGGATCGCCTCCCGAGCCTGCTGTTTGGAGGCTGCCACGACCTCACCAACTGGCTCGCCGGTTGCGGGATCGTGTATGGGTAGCGTGCCGGCGCCGGTATCGAGCCAGCGGCCGTCCACGTAGAGGCCGCTCTGGACCGTGATCGGGGTGCTGAGTTTCAGCGCCGGAAGACCATTCCTTGTCGCGCACATTGTGGCAGCTTGTCAGGTCGGTCACCGATGCGGGTGTAACATTCCCCCCAATCAAGTTGCGCCGCGGGAAGGAGGTCTGTCGATGAGAGCCGTCGTTTTGGTGGAGAAGGGCAACAGCCGGACCGCGGTCCTCACCGAGCGCCCCGATCCGGTGCCCACCGCTCACGAACTGCTGGTGGCCGCCACCCACGCGGGACTGAATCCCGCCGACCTGCTGCAGCGGGCCGGGCGTCATCAGCCACCGCCGGGCTCGCCGCCGGACATCCCTGGCCTCGAGGTAGCCGGGACGGTGATCGCCGTCGGACCCGGGGTCAGCCGCTGGCGCACCGGCGACCGAGTGTTCGGGATCCTGGGTGGCGGCGGGCTGGCCGACCGAGTCTGCGTGCCCGAGAGCCAGGTGGTCCCGGTGCCGCAGAACCTGGACGACGTCCAGGCGGCGGCAGTCCCGGAGGTGTTCGTAACGGCGCATGACGCGCTCTTCACACTCGCCGAGTTGGGGATGGGCGAGACGCTGCTCGTGAATGGGGCCAATGGCGGCGTGGGGACTGCCGCCGTGCAATTGGGCGCCGCCGCCGGTGTGCGGGTCCTGGCCACGGTGCGCGCATCAGGTGTGGCTGAGCGCCTGCGGGGCCTGGGCGGAGAGCGCGTCGCGCTGGCGGGTGTGCGAGATGTCGATGTTGTCCTCGAACTCATCGGTGCCCCCAACGTGGCGCAAGATCTCGACGCGCTCGCGGTCGGCGGCCGGATTGTTGTGGTCGGCACGGGGGCGGGGGCGAGTGCCGGCCTGGACTTGCGCACGCTCATGAGCAAGCGGGCCAGGATCATCGGGACCGCATTGCGAGCGCGCTTACCCGAGGAGAAGGCGGCGGCGGTGCGCGCCTTCGCCCACGCGGTGGTTCCACTCCTCGCCGTCGGCCGAGTGCACCCGGTGATCCACCACATTGTTCCGGCGGAGCAGGTGGAAGAGGCCTTCGAGGACCTCGCCTCCGCGGGGAAGTTCGGTAAGGTGCTTCTTCGATTTGTCTGATGGGGGTGGGTCTCCGCGAGGAGCAGGCGTTCAGTCGGGCAAAAGATTGGCTCTCGGCGGCGGCCGGTTCCGAAGGAACGCCTGAAGCTCGCCGGCCGTGACTGGATCGATCCGATCAGGTGGCGGGACCCCAACGGCGGCCAGCGCGTCGCCCAATCCGGTACGGCTCCCGATCAGGACCACGTCGTACCCGTGCCGATGGAACTCTTCGGTTTGCTCGGTCACCTGCTCAAGGAGCGGACCAGCGACCTGGTGTGAATAGGCATCATCCGGAAGCTGGACGGCTCCCCAACCGGCGCCGGCCAGCACCGCGATGGCGTCAAGTCCTCCGGGTGGCGGGTTCACATAGCCGTCGGCCACCAGCGCCATCCGGTAGGAGCGCTTGTCGCCTGGATCAATTCCCGAAGAAGACCTCGAGCCGGGTTCGCTCGACTCGCTCATCGTGGTCGGGCAATTGATGGGTGATCCCCATGATGCGGGGCTCCCGGATGCCGCGGGACGCCAGCTCGCTACGCAACTCTTCGATGAAAATACCCTCGCCCGGGGCAAGTTCACCTGAACCGTCGGGCCACTGTGGACGGCCACCCCGGTGCGGGTCGGAACTGGTAAATGCATACGCCCATCGAGGGACTGACCTCGACACCACCAGCACGACGTGCCGACCTTCCCGGATGTGGACGTCGATCGCCACGGCAACTGCCGATGCGATGCGTTTGCAGTAGCGCCGATAGGCGGCGGTATCGTACTGCTCCCGCACGGCCCAGAAGCGGTTGAGCCCGGTGAAGGCCAGCTCGGGGCATGGCAGTTGCTCGATTCGCCAGCCGTGCGTTCGCAGGACATCCACCAGCGGAGAGTAGATCCCGGGGCACCGTGCTCCACCCTCGACCTTGGCGTTCTGGTTCAAGAGACAATGCCCAACAAACGCAACGCCCGACATGGCCCCAGCGTATCCGTCGTCTGCAATACTTTGCCGATGCCCCGTTGTGTCATCGTCACCGGATCATCCTCAGGTACCGGGAGAGCGGTGGCGCATCGGCTCGCGATCGATGGGTTCATTGTGCTCCTGGCTGACGTACGCCGCGATCCGCTGACCGGCGGCGAGCCTACCGACGAACTCATCCGGCAACGGCGGAACCTGCGAGTTCGTAGCGACCGATATCTCCCGGAGGCAGGACTGCGAGCGGGTGGCTGCCCTGGCCGTGGAGCGCCACGGCCGCCTGGACGTTCTCGTCAACAACGCCGTCCTGACTGGTCGGCACTCCAAGCCCTTGCTCCAGACCCAGGATGGCGACTGGGACGCGATGATGGGGGTGAGCCTGCCCGGCCCATTCATGCTCTGTCAAGCTGCAATCCGGCACCTGCTGGTCCAGCCGCTGAGAGGCGACGCCCGCGGTCGCATCATCAACATCACCTCGCAGCATGGAATGGTCGGGGTAGCTGGCCACTTCGCCTACGCTGTCGGCAAGGGAGGTCTGGGGCAGATGCCTCGCCAGATTGCAGTCGAGCACGGACGCGACGGCATCATTTGCAACGCCGTGGCGCCCGGCAAGATCCTCACTGGGACAGCCGGCGACCTGAGCCAGGATGAGGGGTCGCTGGCATACGTCCGGTCCCGGACGCCGTTCGCGCGGCTCGGGGAGCCCACCGATGTCGCCTGGGCCGTTGCCTTCCTCGCTTCGGATCAGGCGACCTATGTGAGCGGGATCAACCTGCCCGTCGATGGCGGATGGACGGCGTATTGAGCGTCGGGCCCACGCGCGATTTCGTCGGGTACGGTCCTGATCCGCCCGCGGTGCACTGGCCGGACGGCGACCTCCTCGCCGTCAACCTCGTTGTCAACTACCAGGAGGGAGCCGAGTACTCATTCCCGGACGACGGGGTCAACGACACCTGGGGTGAGTACAGCTTCCAGTACGGGCCGCAGACGCGCGACTTCGGAACCGAAATGCACATGGAATACGGCAGCCGGGTCGGGGTCTGGCGCCGGTGCCGCCTCTTCGATCAGTACCGCGTCAACGTGACCTTCAACGCCTGTGCGCGGGCGCTGGAACGCAACCCGCGACTCTGCGACTGGCTGCGCGGGCGCAGTCATGACATCCTCGGCCATGGCTACCGGTGGTACGGTCCCGATGCTCCGGGGGCGGAGAGGATGACCCGCGAAGACGAGCGAACCGAGATTCGTACCGCCATCGAGTCGGTGCAACGAACGATGGAACAGCGACTGCGAGGCTGGATGGTGCGCTCATTCCCGACTGTGCATACCCGGGACCTGCTGGTCGAGGAGGGCGGATTCCTCTATGACTGGGATTCGACCAATGACGAACTCCCTTACTTTGTGACGGCTCTTGGGAAGCCATTTCTCGTCGTGCCATACACCAAGGTCTACAATGACACGCGGTATCTGATTCACCCGACCTACGCGACGCCGCGGCACTTCTTCGAGACGCTGAAGGGGCGGCCTCGATTACATCCTCGCCGAGGCCCGCCAGGCACAATCAGGCCGCCGGATGATGTCCGTCGGGATCCACGCCCGATGGAGCGGTCAAGCCGCCCGAGCCGCCGCCGTCCGCGATTTCATCGAATACGCATTGGCGCAAGACGGCGTCCGCTTTATGCGCCGGATCGACATCGCCGAGCACTGGCTTACCTCGTTCGCGCCCGGGTGACGCTGTGAGGAGGGTCCTGCTCGTAACCGGCGCGGTGGTCTTCTTCAACAGCTCGCTGCCAACCGCGCTCGCCCCGCTGCTGCCCCGCCTCGCGGACGAATTCTCGCTCTCGAAGGGACAGTCGGGTCTGCTCACCGCCGCGTTTGGAGCCGGGATCGTGGTCGGGACGATTCCGGCCCTCGTCCTGGCCTCGCGCCTGGGTGTCAAGCCGAGCGTGTTGCTGGGCCTCGGCCTGATGATCGCGTCGAGCGTTGGCTTCGCGTTCGCGTCGACCGCGCCGGCGCTTGAACTCTCGCGGCTGACCCAAGGCATCAGCGTGGCCGTTGCCTGGCCAAGCGCCACCGCCTGGTTGGTCGGCTTTGGTTCCCCGGAGCGACGCGGCGAGCTGATCGGGATCACGGCGCGGGCGTCAATCGCGGGAGCTGTCCTGGGCCCGGTGCTCGGCGCCATCGCGACGGTGCTCGGTCGCGCCCTGACATTCAGCATCCTGGCGACCGCGGGGGTGGCCGTCGCTATCTGGGCCTTTCGAGCTCCCTCCCTACCGCTTCGCACGCGGCAGCATCCCCGGGTGCTCCTGGGTGCCCTGCGCCAGCGGGATCAGCGTGGTCTTCCTGGTCTCGACGGCGGTGCTGGCCGCGGCCAGCCCACCGATCGGCCGCTGGTTCGACCGCCGAGGGCCGACGCCGCCCATCCGCGCCGGACTGCTCACCGCGGCCGGGGCCTTCGTCGTCTTCCCGCTCGCCGAAGCACACTGGACAACCGCCGCGTTTGTCCTGGCGGGCTTGGTTGCGTATGGCGTCTGCTGGATCTCTGCGGTGGCGTTGCTCGGGGCCGGCGCCGAGCAGGTTGGGGCCGACTACGCGCTCGCCTTTGCGGTCGTCAACCTCACCTGGGCCGTCGGGCAGTTCTTCGGGGCAACCCTATCAGGCGCGCTGGCCGGGACCATGGGGGACCTCGTCCCGTGCGTCGCCGTGGGCGCCATTTGCCTGCTGACCCTCGCCCTGACGCGCGGCTGGTTCCGGGGGGTCGCCTCCGAGGAAGAGCTGACCACCGGGTCAAAGGCGGCCAGCAAGTGAGCGTGCTGGTTGACGCGCGCACCGACATCACCCTGGAAGCCTTTCGCCGAGTGGCATGGGAGGGAGACCGCGTCGAGATCGGCGCTCGCGCCGCGGCCACCATGGACCGCAGCCACGAGTACTTCTCGGCCTACCTGAAAGCGCGGCTGGCCGAGGACCCGCAGGCCGTGATCTATGGGGTGACCACGGCGCCTGGCGACGGCGGGACGCGCAACCTGGAGGCCAGTGCGCCGCGGCCGACCCGGCTCTGGACAGCCGCCTCATTCGGTGAGCCTCTTCCCAATCGCGTGGTGCGCGGGATCGTTCTGGCGCGGCTGGCCAACTTTGTCGACGGCCACGCGACAGCGCGCGCGGAAATCGGGCGAGCCATCGCCGCCATGCTCGAACGACCGCTGCCGGAGGTGCCGGTCCAGGGTAGCGGGGGATCGGGTGAGATCCTCGCCCTCGGCCACCTCTTCTACGGGATCGGTGCCCGGCCGGACCTGACCCCCAAGGAGCGGATGGCGCTCATTAATGGGTCGCCCTGCGCGGCCGCCCTGGTAGCGGACGTGGCGCTGGCTGCCGCGGGCCGCGCGGATCTGGCGGAGCTGGTTTACGCGCTGGCGGTCGAGGCGCTGGGCGCTCCGCTGGAGGCGTATTCGGCGGATGTGGAGAAGCTCTGGGACGACGAGCATGAGACCGACGCGCTCCGCTCTTTGCGACGGTTGCTCGAGGGGCACGCGAGCGAACGGCTGGCGTATCAGGCCCCGGTGAGCTTTCGAATCCTGGGCCGCGTCCTTGGCCAGGTCCGGCGAGCGCGGGCGGAGGCCGAGGCGGCGGCATCCACGGCCCTCCGGTCGGTAACGGACAACCCGGTGTACATCCCGCCCACGGCCGGGCGACCGCTGGGGACGATCTTCTCTACCGGCGGCTATCACAACTCGCGCGCGACCGCCGCCATGGATGGGCTGACCTTCGCCTGGGCGGACCTGTGCCAGCTCGCCCAGCGGCAGGTGGATGCGCTCTTCCAGCATCCGCGCACGGCCCCATACCTGAGCCGTACCGAATGGGCCTTGAAGCCCCTGCATATGGTCCAAAATGGCTGGGCGGAAGAGGCTCGCGCTCTCGCCCAGCCCACCCTGCTCTCGCTAGGCTCCTACGGGCAGAATGACGTGCCGGCGCTTTCGTTCCTGGCGTGGCGAAAGGCGACCGCGGTCGGCCTTTGCCTCGACGCTTCCCTCGCCGTGCTGGCCGTGCTAGCGGCGCACACCTTGCACGCCGCCGCCGGCCCCGTCCCGCCGCGCCTTCAGGGGCTCGTCGGGGAAGTCCTGTCCGCCGTCCCCCCAGTCACCGAGGTTCGCCCCCTCGGCCCCGACTGCGCAGCATTGAGCAGCGCTTTCACCAAGCGGGTGTTCGACGCCGGCAGAAAAGGCGGACTCGGTCCGAGGCTAGTAACTCCGGACCGACACGGTCCCACCACTCTTTAACGCCTGTTCGCAGGCAATCGCTACCGCGAGGGTGCCGGCCGCGTCCGCCGGCGAGCAGAAGACGCTGTTCCGGTCACGCTGCCGCGCCGCGGCGACGAAGCGGCCCACGCTGCGGTCGAGCGGATGCTGCCGCGTGGTGGCCTTGACCTGGCGTCCCCGAGACTGCCCTCGCAATGCGAAGTCCGGGTCGAGCTCGAGGTGGAGAGCCGAGTCGCTGCCGAGCAGGTCGAGCGAATACCGGCCCGGGAGACCCTCGCGCGTCCAGGCGACCTGGATCGAACCCACCGCGCCTCCCGCGAAGTGGAGGGTGAGCACCGCGGCGTCCTCGATGTCACCTCGCTCGCCCTGGCTTTGCGCCAGCAGCACCGTGCTCGCCGCTGCTTGGACGGCCACGACCTCGCCGCCGACCGCCCGCTGGAGGTCGATGTGGTGGCTCGCCCGCTCGAGCAAGTTGCCGCCGCCCTGCGAGCGGTTGAGGAACCAGGGGCGGCTGCGCGTCGGGCCCACACCGATCCCAATCAGCAGGCCAAGCTCCTGCCCATCGAGCGTTGCGCGAAGGTCGTCCAGCACCTCGACGCCTCGCCACTGGTAGCCGACCGCGCAGACTGCCGCACTGCCGGCGGCCGCGTCGACAATCGCGTGCGCGTCGTCGAGCCCTCGGGCGATTGGCTTCTCCAGGTAGACATGGATGCCTTGCTTGAGCGCCGGCACCGCTACCTCCCGGTGGGCCAGCGGCGGCGTGCAGACGAACACGGCGTCGGGGGTCTCCTTGGCGATCAATTGGCGCCAGTCCTGGTAGATCGCGGCGTGGGCCGTCAGCGCCCGTGCCCTGCCCTCGTCCAGGTCGCACACGGCGACGACCTCGACCCCCTCGAGGCCCGCCAGCGCCGCCACATGGCTCGATGCGATCCAGCCGGCACCGATGATGCCCACCCGCACGGGGATACCCTACCGGAAGTGCGACCCGGCTTGGAGGAGGTCGCGTATCCGCTCGGCGTATTATCGGAAGGCGACGGCGACGGGCGACCAGGGCAAGCGGCAACTTGACACCCAGCGAACCGGGTGTCAGCATCGCGTAATCCAGATCTCCATTTTGGAGAGGGGAACAGACGGAGGAGGTCTAGCCAGCAATGGATAGGGAGATACGGCGGCGTCTGGAGGGGTTCCGGCGGAGTGGTCCGATTGAAAGGACGGTCATCGACGAGCTCCTCGACCGCCGAGTGGACCGACGCCAGTTCATTCAGCGGGCCACCATGTTTGGGCTGTCCGCGTCCGCCATCGGGACTGCCCTCATCGCGGCCGGCTGCGTGTCGACAGGGACCAACCCGTCTCCGGGGGCGAAAGCCGGCGGACGCATCAAGGTCGGGATCATTCCGCCACCGGCCCACGACATCGAGCCCCACACCTTCATGGATCAGGGTTCGCTCGAGACCGGCAGTATCGCCGGCGAGTTTCTGATCCGGTCGGCTCCTGGCCTCAAGCTCGTACCTGAGCTGGCCACCAGCTGGACGCCCAATGCGGACGCCTCGTCCTGGACCGTCAAATTGCGGCCGAACGTGAAGTTCCAAAGCGGTCAGACGATGACCGCGGCCGACATCATCGCCACCTACGCCCGCCTGCTGGGCCCCGGCTCGCAGGCGGCATCGGCCTTCAAGGGCGTGCTCTCAGCCAGTGGGGTCACCAAGGTCGACGACCAGACCGTCATGTTCCAGCTCGACAGTCCCACGGCCAGCTTCCCCTATCTGTTGAGTTCGACGACCTACCAGGGGATCATCCTGCCCGCCAACTACCAGCTCGGAAGCTTCGTCACCAAGCCGCAAGCGACCGGCGGCTTCAGCCTCACGTCGTACACACCGGGCGTGGGTGCCAAGTACGATCGGTACAGCGGCTGGTGGGGCGGCCAGACGGCCCTGGACGGCGTCGACGTCACCTACTACACGGACGCCGCCGCGGCCGACGCGGCCCTGGTCGGCGGGACCATCGATCTGATTGGGCAGATTCAGCTCGGGACCGATCGGTCGCTGTTTAACAACGCGGCTGTCCAGGTCTTCAGCGCGCATGGCGCCACGCACCGGCAGGTCTGCATGCGCGTGGATCTCAGCAACCAGCTGAAGGACGCGAAGGTCCGGCAGGCCATCGCGCTGACACTCGACCGTCCATCCATCGTCAACACCCTCTTCACGTCGTTCGCTGACGTCGGCAACGATACGCCGTGGGCACCGGTCTACCCGTCGACCGTCGGACCGCCGGACGTGCCCCAGCGGAGCCAGGACATCACCAAGGCGAAGCAGCTGATGGCGGACGCCGGGTTCCCCAATGGATTCGCGATTACGCTGACGACCGAGCAGACGGGCGAGATCCCGCAGCTCGCGCAGATCATTTCGGAGGCGGTCAAAGCCATCAAGATCGACATGAAGCTGGACATCCTGACGTCGACTGCCTACTTCGCCGGGACGCAGGAAGGTCCACCCTCGGGCTGGGGCGAAACCCCCTGGCTCAACGCGCCGATCAACATCACCGACTGGGGCCATCGCTCGGTGCCGAACGTCTACCTCGTTTCCGCCCTGGAGTCGAAAGGGGTCTGGAACGCGGCACACTATTCGAACCCGTCCTTTGACGCGGCCGCGAAAGCGTTCATCGCCGCCATCTCACTCGACGACCAGAAGAAGGCCGCCAAGACGGCGGAGCTGATCCTGCTCAACGACACGCCGGTGATCTTTCCCTACTTCTACAACTATCTGGCCGCGGGGTCGAAGAAGGTTACTGGGTACTATGCCGACCCGCTGGGCACGGTGTACCTCAGCAAGACGTCGCTCGGCTGATCGACAGAATTCGTTAAGGGTCCGCCAGGGAGGTCTATCATGGCCCGGTTCCTCCTGAAGCGGTTCGCGCTCGCGCTCGTCACCCTGTTCCTCTTGAGCATGCTCGTCTTCGCCGCCTCGCAGCTGCTGCCGGGGGACATTGGGCGTAACGTGCTCGGGCCGTTCGCGAGCCCCGCGGATGTCCGGGCGCTCAACCATCTGCTCGGCGTCGACCGGCCAATCTACATCCAGTACCTTGACTGGGTGTGGAAGCTCCTGCATGGCAATCTCGGCATGTCGCTGGAGTACCGGGTCCCGGTCGCGAGCCTGCTCGTCCCCTCGCTGGTCAACTCGCTGAAGCTGGCTGCGGTCGCCTTCGTCCTAGTCGTGCCGCTGAGCATCGTTGGCGGCGTCGTGGCCGCCCTCCGCCGGGGCCGGCTGGCCGACCGCGTGATCACGCTGACCGGGCTCTCGTTGACGGCCGTACCCGAGTTCATCTCGGCGATTGTGCTGATCCTCATCTTCGGCCTGCTGTTGAAGGCGCTGCCGGTGACGGCCGCCTTCCCCCCTGACGCGGACTACGTCACCCAGGTCAACTACCTGCTGTTGCCGGGGATGGCGCTGGTCATGGTCCTGTTTGGCTACATCGCCCGCATGGCCCGGGCCGGAACCATCGAAGCCCTCGAGTCCGACTACACGCGGACGGCCTACCTGAAGGGCCTCGAGACGCCGGTCGTGATCTTTCGGCACGTCCTCCGGAACTCGCTCTTGCCGACGATTGCGGTGATCGCGACGCAGATGGGCTACCTGATCGGCGGCCTGGTCGTGATCGAGAAGCTCTTCAATTACAACGGCATCGGCCAGCGCATCTATACGGCCGCCCAGAACAAGGACTTCACCATGCTGCAGAGCGGCGTGCTGGTGGTCGGGCTCGTCTACCTGACCGCGACCCTGATCGCCGACGTCCTCTACTCCTTACTGAACCCGCGGATTCGCTACGCCGGAGTCGAATGAGGCGCGGCGCCTGGATCTTCGTGCCGCCCGGTCTCCCTCGGCCTCCGCCGTGGCAAGGCCGGCCAGTGCCGTGAGTACCCTCGCCCCCGCCGTCCAGCTATCGGAGAGGCAGATCGCCCGCCGCGAGACCCTCCGCCAGCTCAGCCGCTCGAAGACCTTCCTCACCGGCGCCATCATCCTCGGCTTCTGGGTCTTCTGCGCGATCTTCGGGCGCCGCGTCGCGCCGCACGACCCGCTCGCCCAATCGTTCCCCCAGCTTGTCGGGCTGAGCCGGACCTATCTCTTCGGCACCGACCAGCTGGGCCGCGACGTTTTCTCGCGGGTGCTGGCCGGCGCTCGGGACATCCTGACGATCGCTCCGGCCGCGACGCTGCTCGGGATCGCCGGCGGGACGGTGATCGGCCTCATCACTGGCTATTTCCGCGGTTTCGTGGACGACGCGGTGAGCCGGCTCGTCGATGCGGTGCTGGCGCTGCCGCTGATCGTCATCGCGGTGACGGTGCTCGTCGCGCTCGGCCACTCAACCCTGACGCTGATCGTCGTCATCGGCCTGGTCTTCACGCCGATTGTCTCGCGGACGGTGCGGGCCGCCGTCCTCGCCGAGCGCCAGCTCGACTACGTGTCCGCCTCGCAACTGTCCGGTGAGCGGGCGCCGTACATCATGTTCGTCGAGATCCTGCCCAACGTGATGGGGCCGATCGTCGTCGAAGCCACCGTCCGTCTCGGCTACGCGATCTTCGCGGTTGCCGGGCTGACGTTCCTGGGCTTCGGGGTGCAGCCGCCATCGCCGGACTGGGCGCTCCAGATCTCTGACAACTACCAGCTCCTGGGCACGGGCACCTACTGGTGGACGGTGCTGTTCCCGGCGGCCGCCATCGTCTCCCTCGTCGTCGGCGTCAACCTCGTTGCCGACGGGCTGTCCAGGGTGCTGTCGCGATGATCACCGCCGAACTCGCTCCCACCCTCGAGCTCACCGATCTCGAGGTCGTTTATCGGGTCCGCGGGCGCGACCGCCAGGTCCTGCGCGGCGTCTCGCTCACCATCGGCCGAGGGCAGTCGTATGGGCTGGTCGGGGAGTCCGGGTGCGGCAAGTCCACCGCCGCCCTGGCCGTGGTCGGGTACCTGGCCAGCAACGGACGAGTCCGTGCCGGTTCGATTCGAGTGTCTGGCCGGGAGGTCGTAGGGCTTTCGAGCCACGAGCTTCGCCAGCTGCGTGCCGACGACATCTCGATGGTCTATCAGAACCCGGGAGAAGCGCTGAACCCCTCGATTCGGGTGGGCGACCAGGTGGCCGAGGTGTTCCGCGTGCGCGGCGCGCGGCGCCCCGAGGCGCTCGAGCGGGCCCAGGCGGCCCTGGCCAAGGTGCAGATCGCCGACCCGGGCCATGTGATGGGACGCTACCCACACCAGCTGTCCGGTGGGATGCAGCAGCGCGTCGTGATCGCGATGGCGCTCGCCAAGGACCCGGCGCTGCTCATCCTCGACGAGCCGACCACCAGTCTCGACGCCACCGTCGAGGCCGAGGTGCTCGACCTGATCCAGAAGTTGCGCGCCGAGTTCCACAGCTCAGTGCTGTTCATCACTCACAACCTCGGGGTGATCGCGAAGATGTGCGAGCGGGTCGGCGTGCTGTATGCGGGCCGGCTGGTCGAGGAGGGTCCGGTCCAGACCGTGCTCAACGATCCGCGCCACCCCTACACTGTGGGGCTCCTCCGTTGCGTCCCACGCGGCGGGGCGCGGAAGGATCGCGGGCGCTTGGATACTATTCCCGGCTTCCTGCCCTCAATTGGCGAAGAGTTGAAGGGGTGCGTCTTCGCCGACCGATGCGGCCTCGCCCAGGACATCTGCCGCACGATGGAGCCGCCCCTCTACCAGATCACCGCCGACCACTCGAGCCGTTGCTATTTTCACGAGCGGGCGCAGGAGCTGCCCCGGACGACCCCGCCGGTGCTCAGTCAGCCGCTGGTCGTCGACCGCTCGGGGACGCCGCTGCTCAAGATCGAGGACCTGGCCAAGGTATTCCATCAACAAGGGCACGAGGTCCACGCCCTCGAGGGGGCCTCCGCCGCGATCTGGCCGGGCGAGACCCTCGGGCTCGTCGGAGAGTCGGGCAGCGGCAAGACGACCCTGGCGCGCGCCATCCTCGGGCTCGTCGTGCCCAGCGGAGGGAAAGTGGAGCTCGACGGGATCGTCCTCGCGCCCAAGCTCTTCCAGCGCACCCAGAAGGACGTCCGCGTCCTGCAGATCGTCTTCCAGAATCCCGACTCGGCATTGAACCGGCGCCACACGGTCCGCCGCATCCTGCGCCGGTCGCTGAAGAAGTTGGCCGGGATCGCCGGGCCGGCCGCCGAAGCGCGGCTCCTCAAGCTGACCGGAGCCGTCCGCCTCGCAACTCGGTATCTCACGGTCCGGCCGAACCAGCTTTCCGGTGGGCTGAAGCAGCGGGTGGCCATCGCCCGCGCCTTTGCCGGCGAGCCGCGTCTGGTGATCTGCGATGAGCCCACCTCCGCCCTGGACGTGTCGGTCCAGGCGGCGATCCTCAACCTGCTGGTCGAGCTCCAGGCCGAGCGGAAGGTCGCGTACCTCTTCATCTCGCATGACCTCGGCGTGGTGCGCTACATCTCCGACCGCATCGCGGTGCTCTATCTGGGCCGGCTGATGGAGCTCGGGCCCGCCGAGGTGATCTTCGACGCCCCGCATCACCCGTACACCGAGGCGCTGCTCTCGGCGGTGCCCACCATCGATGGCGGCGGCCGCGAGCGGATCAGGCTCGCCGGCGAGATCCCGAGCGCGGCCTCACCCCCGAGCGGCTGCGTCTTCCATACGCGATGCCATCGCTTTCTGGGCGCGATCTGCGAGACGCAGGAGCCTCCGCTGATCGAGGTCGAGGGTGGTCACCTGATGCGCTGTCACATCCCCATCGACGAACTCCGGCGGATCCAGGTCAAGCCCACGGCGGGCACAAGGCAAGCGACCGGTTGACCCCCGCCGAGCTCGACGGGCGCATCGGTGAGGGCTGGGGCGGCGCCAAGCCTAACGGGAGCCACGTCAACGTGGTGCTCGCGCATCGAGGAAGCCCTACCGCGGCCGCCGCCATCAGCATGTTCGCGCACCCGTCGCTGGGCCACACGCCGGTGCTCGTCTGCGTCGGGCCCGAGCAGGCGAAGTACGAGCCGGTCTGGCCTCCAACGCTGATGATGAACAAGGCGACCGCCCTGGACGAGCGCCAGCAGACGATGACGTGGGGTGCCGCACAACTCGGCATCGGCCAGGGCGTCCTCGACGCGGTCGCCGACGGGCTGATCGAAGCAACGGGCGACCTGATCGTCCTCGTGGCGGTCTGGGTCGACCCGCTCGCCCAGGACGAAACCGCCGTCCGGCTGGCAAGCCGGCAGGCAGTGCGGAAGGCGATCGGGACGTGTGTCCGAGGTCGCGACCCCAAGGCGGCGGCCCGTCTCGTCGCCGAGCGGGACAGCCTGAGGAACCCCTTCTACAGCGGGGACTAGTCCCCTAAGTGCGCATCACGGGCGGGCTGGTGGTGACGGCCGCCGGGGTCCGTCGCGCGGACGTCGTAGTGGCGGGTCAACGGATAGCGAGTCTTGGCCCGCGAGCCGGCCGGGGCGGCGAGAGCATCGACGCGGAAGGTTGCTACGTTCTGCCGGGAGGCGTCGACCCCCACACCCACATCCTTGCCGACGTGGCCGCGGCGACCCGATCCGCTGCCTTCGGCGGCACTACCACGGCGCTCAGCTTCAGCAACCCCCAAGCTGGTGAGTCAAACCTAGCGGCCGTGATCCGTGGAAGTCGCCAGCTGGAGGGCCATTCCGCGATCGACGTGGCCCTCCACGCCATGATCGGCCAGCCTGACCGCCTCACCGCGGAGCACCTCGAGCGTATCCGGCGCCTGGGGGTGTGCGGAGTCAAGCTCTTCCTTGCCTATCCGGAGCTGGGACTAATGGCATCCGACGGCTCGCTGTATCGGGTCTTGCGTGAGGCGGCCAGACTCGGGCTCCTGGTCCAGGTCCATTGCGAGAACGGCGCTCTCATCCAGGCCCTGATCGACGAATACCTGGCCCGGGGCAAGCGGCAGACGCCGTACTTCGCCCACTCGCGTCCGCCCGAAGTCGAGGAAGAGGCGGTCGCCCGGACGCTGGCGATCGCCCAGCTGGCTGGGGCCCCCGTCTATCTCACCCACATGACCACGGCTGGAGGCGTCCGGCTGGTACGGGCGGCGCGAGCCAATGGGCAGACGGCCCATGCCGAGGTATGCCTGCACCATCTGCTTCTCGACGCAGGCCGGTACCGGGGCAAGCACGCGGCGCGATTTCTGGTGGCCCCCCCGCTGCGGTCACCCGTGCATCGCGAGGCGCTCTGGTCGGCGGTCGCCAGGGGCACCGTCGATACCATCGGTTCCGACCACGCCCAGTCGCTGTACAAGCCCCAGCCGGCAAACACGGGTGACTTCCGAAGCATCCCGTACGGCTTCCCGGGCATCGAGCTGAGGCTGCCGCTGTTGCTTTCGGAAGGGCTGCGACGACGGATACCGATCCAGCGCCTCGCCGAGCTGGCGGCCACCAGGCCGGCGCAGCTCTTTGGCGTCCCGCGCAAAGGGGTGATCCGGCCGGGGGCGGACGCCGACCTGGTGGTGTGGGATCCGCGGCCGGAGTGGAGGGTGAAGGCCGCGGCGCTGCACGATGGGCTGGGTGACACACCCTACGCCGGGATGCGGGTCCGTGGCGCGATCCGGTTCGTGTTCCTTCGCGGCAGGCTGCTGATTGCGAATGGCGAGTTCGTCGGGTCTGACTCGCTGGGACGCTATGTTGAAACGGGCTTGCTCAACCCGCGGTCCAGCCGCCGTCGGTCGTGATGATGCTTCCCGTCATGTTCCGGGCGCCATCACCGAGGAGGAAGGCGATGAGTTCCGCCACCTCCTCGGGCTGGCCGGCCCTGCCCCGCAGCACTCTCCCACGGACCCGCTCCCGCTCTCGCTCGGCCAGCTCGGTGTGGGCCGCACCGGCGGCGAGCAAAGGTGTATCGATGGGGCCCGGGCACACACAGTTGATGCGGATGCCCTCGGGAGCGTGGTCGACCGCCATGGCGCGCGTCAATCCAATGACGCCCGCCTTGGCCGCGCAGTAGGCAGGAAAGCCCGCTCCACCCACCAGTCCGTACTGCGAGCTCACATTCACGATGACGCCGCCGCCCGCCTGGCGAAGGAAGGGGATGACAGCCCGGCTGACCAGGAAGACGCCGGTCAAATCGACGTCGAGCACGGCCCGCCAATCGGCCAGCGAGGTCGCGGTGACATCCCCGGTGTAGCCGCCGATCCCCGCCACGTTGACGGCGGCGTCCAGCCCCCCCAGCTCTTGCGCGGCCGCCGTGACCGCCCGCTCCACGTCTTCCCAGGAGCCGACATCCGCCGCCGCGGCCACCGCCATGTGTCCCTTGTTACGCAGCTGGGTCACCCTCTCGATCAGTGCGCCGACGTGCCGGTCAATGGCCGCAATCCGGCAGCCCACTTCCGCCAGCAAGGTGCAGGTCGCGGCACCGATCCCGGAGGCGGCACCGGTAACCAGCACGCGCTTTGCGTTAAGACCGGACATCACAAGCGCGACCCCGGGCCACATTATCATCTGCAGTCAGGGAACTTGAGGTCGTCAAGAGATGTCCCAGCCCGCGGAGTGGCACGACTACTTCATCACGGTCGGCGGCGGCTCGGCTGCCCTGACAGGACTGGTCTTCGTAGCCATGACGCTTCATCTCGAAGAGATTACTGGCGACCCGGTCCACCGGCATCGCGCCCGAACGATTTTGACGGGCTTGACCGCCGTCTTCATCCGCTGCGCCCTCGTGCTCATGGGCGGGCAGAATGGCCAGGCCGTGGCGGTGGAACTCATCGGTGTGCTCGTGGTGGTAGAGGCGATTCTGTACGCTAGCATCCGGCAGGCCGCTCGCAGCGCCGACCAGGGCGTTCTGCTGAGGACGCTCGGGAGCTTCGCCTGCCTTCTGACGGAGCAGGCAGGGGCGCTCATCCTCTTTTTCGGAAACGCGGCGGGCCTCTACCTTGTTGGCATCGGGATGATGTCGTCGTTCATCTTCATGGTGACCGGGGGGTGGCTCCTGCTGGTCGGCGTGGGGGCAAAAGAGGCCGCCCAAGCGGGCTCAAGCAACTGAACTATCGAAGGCGCCTCGTTCCAGGAGTCCCACGACGCTTGCGATGTCGCCGCCCAGCGGGCGATCCTCCTTGATCGGTTCGATGGCATCTTTGAGCAGGTCGGCATGTTTTGCCAGACCCGTGGCGGGGCCGGACGAACCCAGCCACCAGGCCTGGTACGCCGTGAGCAGCTCGCAGGCCACGACCTCCCGGACCAGGGTTTCGACCCGCCGCAGCTTTTCAGCCGCTTCGTACGCGAATGTCATGGCGTCCTCCTGCCCCAGCGACGTGTCCATCAGGCCGACCGAAGCCGGCATGGCGAGCCGCCGCACTTCATTGAGCGTGCCCACGGCGCGTTTGTGGACGACGATCAGGCCGGCGTGCGGGCCGGGCCGGCCGGCCAGCTGATCGGGCAGGCCCGAAAATCGGTGATCGAGCAAGCGGTGGATGTGCTGAGCGGCCAGCTCCGCTGCCTGGACCAGCGCCATTGCCAGGGCATCCATACCGGCCGCCAGCCCGATGGCGTGGAAGTTGCCGCTCGTCACGAACTCGCCGTCGACGAAGGCCGGTGAATCGTCTGATGCCCGAAGCGTGCGTCGGACGTCCTCCTCGAGGCGGCCGATGGTCCGCTCGAGATGCGTGAGTACCTGGAGAATGACCCGGAACGAGACGGGCGCCTGCACGCGGGTGTGATCGGGCTTCGAACCGGCGAGTAATGCGCCCAGGCGGTGCTGGACTCGCTCCATGTCGGGGTCCTGGGCGAGCTGGGCAATCTTCGAGCTGTAGGGCGAGAGCGGCGCGCGCAGAGCATCGATGGCACAGGCGGCGGCGGTCAGCAACTGGCCGGCGAGGCCCCGCGCCGACCGACGACGCACCACCGACAGCCCCAGGGCGCCCGGCGCACCGGCCAGGAGGGCGATGCCCTCCTTGGCTGCCGGTTGATAGGGAGTGACCGCGCGCTGCGCCAGTGCCGCACGGGCATCCTGCAGTGCGCCGCTTTCGGAGACCACCGTCCCGACCCCGATGAAGGTCTGAAAGGCGTGCGACAGCGGAATGACCTCTCCTGCGCAGCCGATTCCCTCGCGCGGGATCGCCGGGACGAAATCATCGTTCAGACGATCGGCCAGGAACCGGCACAGCTGTGGGGTCACGCCCGCGTGGCCGCGCAGGAAAGCCGTCAGTCGAGCCAGGAGGATGGCGCGGACCTCAACCCGATCGAGAAAGGGCGCGCCTCCCACCGCCCGGCCGAGCAGCAGGTTCCGCTGATCGGCATCCTGTTCCGACTCGCTGAGGCGGACGCCGGCCAGATACCCCATGCCGGTATTGATGCCGTACACGGGTTCGCTCCCGATGCGGGCGAGGAGTTGCTCCCGCGTGCGATCGAGCCGTTCGAGCAACCGAGGATCGAGGCCGACAGGGCGATCGTCAAAGACCACCTCTTCGAACGCCGAAAGTGTCAGGACGTCGGGCTCGCGGACGACCAGCGCATCCCCGACTCAGGAGACCTCGTGATAGGTGAGGACCGTGCCCACGTCGAGCGCTTCAGCCCGTCGCCAGACCAGGTGCGCGACCGCCAGGTCCGTGGTGGCCAGGCCGCGGTGCCAGAAGAGGATCCGTTCCTCCGGCCGTTCGCGTCCCGGACGGTGACCCGCCACGATCTGTCCCAGCTCCGCGTGGACGCGGTCGGCCGTCAGCAGTCCCGAATCGACGTGGGCACGGAGGGCGCCGAACGGGCCGACCGTGCACTGCTGCCAGTCGTCCACAACGATCTTGTCCATGATCGCGGTCAGGGAGAGTTCGACGGCGCTGATCGTCCCATAGGGCACTACCAGGGTCCCGGGAGTCACCCAGGCGGTGCGCAGGAGGACCTGCGGAGCGGAGAGGCGGGAAGCCTCGACCATGATGTCGGCGCCCGCGAACGCTTCTTCGGGCGTGCGCACAGCTCGCACGGGCCTCCCAAGTTCGTCGCCGAGCCGCTTTGCGAACTCGTCCCGAGACTCCGGGCGCAGGCTCGTGACCCTGATCTCTTTGAAGTGAAAGAGGTCATCGAGCATGGTCACGTTCCACCAGGCCGTTCCGCGTGCCCCGAGGTGACCCAGCACCTTGCTATCTGCCCGTGCCAGGAACTGCGCACCGAGCGCGGTCAGCGCCCCGGTGCGAGCGGCGGTGATCACGGTGCCGTCGACGATGGCGAGCGGCACGCCGGTGTCGGGATCGTAGAGGGTGATCAGGGCCAGCTCGCTCGGCAGCTGCTTGTGATGGTTATCGACGAAGTCGCCAACGACCTTCACGCCGCTGACCGGCACCGTTCCCAGATGGCCGCGCAGGATGTTGAAGTGGCCTCGGCCGCCGCTCCGTGGAGTCAGGTGGACCCGCGGTTCCAGCAAGACGTCGCCATTCCCCTGCGCCTTGACGGCGTCCCTGACGGCCGCAAAGATCTCGGACCTCGTCAGGGCCAACCGCTCGACGTCCGGGCCCGAGATGAATCGGAGTTGCAGGCGATTCATCGGCTGCTTGCCTCGCGGCTGCGGTCGCGGCGCGCCATGCGCAGTCGCGGCGCCACGCGGGAAAGCATACAGTGGGGTGATGTCGCTTCCAGGGGAGCCTCGGTCGTGAGAGCCCTGGCGGCGGTTCTGGAGCGGACCGGCGGGCCGGTCGAGGTCACCGAAGTGCAACTGGCCGCACCCGGACCCGGCGAAGTCCTGGTCCGGCTTCGTGCCAGCGGCGTGTGCCACAGCGACCTGAATGCCGTCGACGGCACCTCGGAGACGCGTTGCCCCGCGGTGCTGGGACATGAGGGTGCCGGCGTGGTGGAGATGGTGGGAGCGGGTGTGCAGCTTCGTCCCGGGACCCACGTGGCGCTCTCCTGGATGCCATCCTGCGGCCGCTGCGAGGAATGCGTGCGCGGCTACACCCACCTGTGCCGGGTGGCGTGGACGGCCATGGGCCACGGCGGCCTGCTGGACGGTACGCCCCGCTTGTCGCGCAACGGCCAGCCCGTCTATCACTACTCCCTGCTCTCCACGTTCGCGGAAGCGGCGGTGGTGCCCGCGGAGAGCTGCGTGCCGATCCCGGAGTCCGCGCCCTTCGAGGTCGCGGCCCTGGTCGGCTGCGCGGTCTCGACGGGTGTGGGCGCGGTGTGGCACACGGCGTCAGTCCGCCCCGGTGACCGGGTGGCGGTCTTCGGCTGCGGCGGGGTCGGACTGAGCGCAGTGCTGGGCGCGATCAGCGTCAGCGCCGTCCCCATCGTGGCGGTGGACGTGTCCGAGGAGAAGCTGCGCCGCGCGCGCGAGCTGGGGGCGAGCCACGCGGTGCGCTGGGCGGAGAGCCCGCAGGCCACTGCGGAGGCGGTGCGCGAGGCGTCGGGCGGCGGGGTCGACTACGCCATCGAGGCGACCGGACGCCCCGAAGCCATGCTGGCGGCCTTCCTGTCCACCCGCGCGCGGGGCGCGGCGGTGCTGATCGGAATCTCGCGGCAGGATGCGGTGCTCCCCCTGCCGGCCAGCCAGATTCCGCGCGCCGAGCGCCGGATCCTGGGCAGTGCGTATGGGTCCATCCGTCCGCATCGCGACTTTCCCGCCATCCTCGCGTTGCACGCCCAGGGACGCCTGCCGATCGACCGCTTGATAACCCACCGGCTGCCTCTGAGCCGGGCGCCCGAGGCGCTCGACCTGGTGCGCCGAGGCATCGCCGTGCGAGCCGTGCTGGACCTGGACCACCAGGCGGCATGACCAGGCGCGACCCGCTGCGCATCACCGACATCGAAACGCGCGAGTACCGGCTGCCGCTGGAACCGCCGTTCAAGGCGGCCTGGGACCCGGTGCCGCGCGATCATCTCGACGCCACGCTGGTGATCGTCCACGCCGGTGATGGTCAGTGTGGTTTCGGCAGTGGTTCGCCGATTCCGGATCGCCAGCTGCTGGAACGCTTCCTCAAGGGCGTCGACCCCATGCAGACCGAGGTGGTCCGCGAAATCTGCGAGACGATCGACTTCCACGGCAGCCGCCCGTGGCCGGTGGAGGTGGCCGTCTGGGACCTGGTGGGCCGGGCCCTGGACCAGCCGCTCTGGCTGCTGCTGGGCGGCCGATCCGACCGTCTGATCGCGTACGCCTCCAGCGGCGAGCGCGTCGAGCCCAAGGAGCGGGTGGCCCGGGTGGTCGCCCTCCGCGATCGCGGCATCAAGGCCGTCAAGATCCGCTTCAGTCACCGCGACTGGCGACGCGATGTCGAGGTGGTCGAGCAGGTGCGGCAGGCCGTCGGCTCGACGATGCAGATCATGGTCGATGTCAACCAGGGCTGGCGGATGCCCGGCGACCTGCGAACGCCCTGGGATGTGCCCACGGCCACGGCGGTGGCCCGGGCGCTGGAGGGTCTCGACGTCTACTGGCTGGAAGAGCCATTGCCAACCGATGACGTGGAAGGCTACGCCCTGTTGCGGCAGCGCACCGGCATCCGGATCGCGGCGGGTGAGATGGTCCGGAGCCTGCGGGAGGCCCGCGAGCTGGTGGTCCGCGGCGGTGTCGATGTGGTGCAGCCGGACGTGGTGCTCGCCGGCGGCATCGGCGGCTGCCGGCGGATCGCGGCCATGGCGGACCTGTTCGGGCGGATGTTCTCGCCGCACACCTGGAGCAACGGGATGGGGTTGGTGGCGAACCTGCACCTGGCCATGGCGGTCTCCACCTGCGAATACATCGAGGTTCCCTACGACCCGCCGGCATGGAGCACCGCGCGGCGAGACTTCCTCATGCCACAGCCGCTCGAGATCGCCGCCGATGGGACCATCCGGCCGCCGGCCGGACCCGGACTGGGGGTCACGCCGGACCTCAACGCGCTGGAGAAATTCCGGGTCGGATGAAGCGCTTGCGGGCGGCGGTGCTGCGCGACATCGGGAAGCCGATGACGCTAGAGGAGGTCCAGCTGGACTCGCCCCATGCGGGCGAAGTGCTGGTGCGAGTCGCGGCGGCTGGGGTCTGTCACTCGGACCTGCTGTTTGCCGAGGGCGGGCTGGGAACCAAGCGGCTGCCGATCGTGCTGGGCCACGAGGGTGCCGGCGTGGTCGAGGCGGTGGGCGCTGGTGTGTCGCAGGTTCGGCCCGGTGACCACGTGTCGTTTTCGATCGTGCCGTTCTGCGGCCGCTGCCGCGCCTGCCGGAACGGGGAAGTCACGCTCTGCGAGCCGTCAGGGGAGTATGCCTATCGGGGCACCATGCTCGACGGGACGATGCGCCTGCAGTCCGCGGACGGGTCGTCGCTCAAGCATTTCAACTTCGTGTCGTGTTTTGCGGAGTACGCCGTCGTCCCTGAGGCGTCGGCCATCTCCATCCCGCGAGAGCTCCCCTTATGGGAGGCCGCCCTGGTCGGATGCGGCGTGATCACCGGGTTCGGCGCGGTGCGCAACGTGGCGAGGGTGAAACCCGGTGAGAGTGTGTGCGTCATCGGCTGCGGTGGCGTTGGGCTTCAGGTGGTGGCCGCCGCCCAGCGAGCCGGCGCAACGCCGATCATCGCGGTCGACCGCAGCCAGGAGAAGCTGGACCGCGCCCTGGCCATGGGTGCCAGCGACGGAGTCGATGCTTCGCGCGATGGCGCGGTGGGGCGCATCCGGGAGCTGTCCGATGGCGGCGTCGACCATGCCATCGAGGTGGTTGGCATCGCGGCCACCATCCGGCAGGCGTGGGATGTGCTGCGGCCGGGGGCGACGGCCGTGGTCGTCGGACTGGCGCCCCGCGGATTGGAGGTCTCCATCCCGGCCATCGAGCTGCTGTCGGCGAAGGGCCTGAAGGGTTGTTTCTACGGCTCCGGAAACCCGCGGACGGACATCCCGCAGCTGGCGCAGATGGTGGTTGACGGGAAGTTGCCGCTGCGCGATGTGGTCTCCGACTTCACTAACCTGCAGGGCATCGACGAGGCGTTCGACCGCATGCGCCGCGGCGTCGGCGCCCGGACGATCGTGGTGATCGATGCCGCTGTCGCGGGCGCGCCGGCTACCTAGGCCAAGGCTCCTAGCTCGGCGTCCGCACCAGATCCACGACGAGTTCGAGGTCGTCGGGAAATTGCCCCGGCTCCCGCATGAAGGCGATCCGCTGGCGAAGTTGAGCGAGCAACGTGGCGGTACCGCGTCCCAACGGCTGTAGCCCGCGGTGTTCCGCGGCCTGACCGGCGACGGTTAGCTCGATGGCCAGGATGCGGCCGCCGAGGTCGAGCATCTGATTCAGGCGCCGCACCGCCAGCGGCGCGAACGTCATGCGGTCCTCGATGCCCTCGGCGAGCGAGCTGCTCGGGATTTCGAACGACACCGGCTGCGCCAGCAGGCGGGCTTCGCCGGCCATGGAAACGGCGGCGATGCTCAGCTCGTTGAGGCCGGCGTCGGGCAGGTTGTCCTGCTGGGTGAGGCCGGTGGGGAGACCGGACCAGGGGCGCTCCAGGTGCTTGACCGCGCGCTCGGCGGACCCGGTCAGGAACGATGCGAGGGCGATACGGATCAGGTCCAGGGCCGCCGCCAACGGCGAAATGTCGAAGTTGCCGACGGAGATCACGCGGTCTTCCTCGGTGACCACGATCGGGTTGCCCTGTGCGGTGTTGAGCTCACGCTCCAGTTGCTCGCGCGCGTACGTCAGCGCGTCACCCACCGCGCCGAGGGCCTGGGGCAGGGTCCGAAACGTCAGGGGATCCTGCAGGTTGCGGGGCGGTTGCGTCCAGAGGAAGCTGCCGTCGAGCAGCGTGCGGAGCGTCACGAGTGAGCGAGTCAGACCGGGCAGCGGGCGCGCGGTGCCGACAATGGAATGGAGGATGCTGGGGTTCGCATGGAACCCCTCGAGGCTCAGGGCGCCCACGGCGTGCATCGTGTGATGGAGGCGGGTGAGGTCCGCGATGGCGAGGGTAGCGCTGCCGGTCGAGAAGGAGTTGTTGTTCATCAGCGCGAGGCCTTCACCACCGGCCAGGCGGAAGTCGCCGAGCAGGCCGTGGGCCAGGTCGGCCATCTGGGCGAGGTCGCTCTGGCCGACGGACCCGAGCGTGCGGACCGTGGGGAGGCGGTCGGCGTTGAGGGCCGCGGCGAGATGCTCCGCCAGTTCCGGCCGCGCCCCAGGGAAACCCGAGACCAGGTAGTTCAGCAGGCGCAGGAGGGCGGCGCGCACGGTGTCGGGGGCCGCCGCGGGGCCCTGGGCGATCCGGTGCTGGAGGATCATGTCGTGGTTGAAACGGATGATCTCGGCGGGATCGACGCGCGACCGCTTGAGGGCGGCGACGCCCGTCGTCAGGCCGTAGACGATTTCGCCGCGGTCGAGTGCCCTCTCGACGATCGCGCGAGAGCGGCGCATGGCCGCGATGGCGTCCGGGTGAAGCGTCACCCGCTCCCGAGCCCGCGCCACCCGGACGACCTCCTCCAGGGTGAGGGTGTGGCCGGTGAGCGTGACGGACTGATGGGTCAACCCCACAGGGCCTGCGCGGTCCTGGCGATGGTGGAGAGCTTGCTCCGCTCGTCGTCCACGCTGATAGCGTTGCCGATGACGGAGGTGGCAAAGCCACACTGGGGACTGAGACCGAGGCGTTCCAGCGGCAGGTAGCGGCTGGCCTCGCGGAGCCGCCCGGTCAGCTCCTCGACCGTCTCCCGGCGTGGGGTCTTGGTGGTCACCAAGCCCAGGATCACCATCTTGTTTTCCGGGACCTGGCGCAGCGGTTCGAACGAGCCGGAGCGTTCGTCGTCATACTCCAGCAGCAACCGATCCGCGTTGACGGTCTGGAAGATCTGCCTGGCGATCGGCTCGTACCCGCCGGAGACCAGCCACCGGCTGACCTGGTTGCCGCGGCACAGATGCATGCTGAAGGTGATCCCGTCGTGGCCGGCCATGACGGCGTTGTCGAGCTCGATCCCGTGCGAGAGCCACCGGTCCACACTCCAGCCGCGGGCTTCGTAGAAGGCCCGCCACTTGGGTTCGATCAGCAGCGGGTAGTGGGGGGCGTCCAGCTGAATGTAGGTGGCGCCCAGCCGCTCCAGCTCGGCCACCTCGTCGCGGTAGATGGCGACCACATCGGCCAGGAAATCGTCGAGGGTGGGATAGACGTCGCCGGAGCGCTCCTTCGACCAGAGGTTGGCGTAGAGGCTGGGGCTGGTGAGGGTGACTTTGGGGATGCGGGTGGCGCGGCCGCGCAGGTAGGTGAAGTCTTCGGCGGCCAGGTGGTGGCGGCGTTTCAGCTTGGAGGTCACTCCCAGCTCCGGGGGCCGGGCGATGTCCATTTCACCAAGGACCTCGCTATGCCAGTCGCCCCAGAGGAAGGCTTCCAGGGGCACGTCGCCGAAACCATCGACGGCATCGGTGAGCGCGCTCTGGAAGGAGAGGCGGCGCATCTCGCCGTCGGTGACGACGGCCAGGCCGGCGTCCTCCTGGAGCTTGACCGCCGCATCCACCGCCTGGTCCTCGATCTTCTTGAAGGCCGCCGGCGCGATCTTTCCGGCTGCCAGGTCATCCCGGGCCTTGAGCAGCTCGGGCGGCCGCAGCAGGCTGCCAACCACGTCGGTGTGGGCCGTGATCACGGGCATAAGCGTGCCACAGGCGGCATCCGCACGTCCGGGGCTAGCATGCCTGAGGACGCTGTCGTGGCGAAACCGTATCACTGCCAGACAGCCGCGTGAAAGCACGCGGCCATACACTGGCCTGGTGAGCCTGCTTGCCCTGGCGCTGGTGCTGGGGGCGGCCGTCTTGCACGCCACCTGGAACGTACTCCTGAAAACGTCCGATAACCCTTTGCATGCCGCGGCGCGCGCGGTGACGTCCTCGGCGGTGCTGCTCACCATTCCGGTGGCGGTGTTGTGGCTGGCCGGCGGCCGGCCCGGCCTGCCGGCTGTCGGGTGGCTCCTGGCGCTGGTGTCGGGCGTCCTGGAGCTGGCTTACTTCATCTTCCTGTCAATGGCATATGCGCGGGGGGAGCTGTCGATGGTTTATCCCCTGGCCCGGGGAACGGCGCCGCTGCTGGCAGTGGCCATCGGCCTGACTGTGCTGGGGGAGCGGGTGAGTGTGGTCGCACTGGCCGGGGTGGGGTGCCTGCTGGCGGGTGTATGGGCCGTCCGGCGCCCGGCGACGGCCGGCGCCGCCACCGTGCCGGCGCTGCTGGTGGCGGTGTGCATTGCCACATATTCGGCAGTGGATCGGGTGGGGGTGCGGTTGGGTCCGGTGTGGCTCTACGGCTGGGCGCTCTGGGCGGGGGTGGCGGTGCTGCTGTCGGCCTGGGTGCTCCTGCGGGAGAGAAATGTGACCTGGCGCGCCGCCGATTGGCGCCGAGGGCTGGCCATTGGCATCCCCATGACGGCGGCCTATTTGATGGTGCTGGGGGCGTTCCGCCTGGCTCCCCTGACGGTGGTGGCACCGGTGCGCGAGTCGGCCATCGTGCTGGTGACGGGCTGGGGAGTGTGGCGGTTGCGCGAGCGGACGGGAGCGTGGCTGCGCCTGGCAGGGGCCGGGGCGATCCTTGCGGGGGTTGTTCTGGTGGCGATCAGATAAGCAGGGGGCCTCGGGGCCGGCCGTTGAGGTGTTGTGGGGTCTCGCCTGAGGTGGATTTCCGGGCGACCTAGGCATTTAGTCCTCATCGCCCCGATCGTGGTCCTGCTCGGTGTCCCGCTCGTTTTGCACTCGCAGCTCCAACAGGTCATCACCCGCCTGGCGGAGCCGGGATGCCCCAGCAGTGGTGCGGTCTTCACGGTGTCACCGACCGACAGCAGCGCTTTTGCCTACCTCATCCCGCTCGGCAATTTGAGCCCACCCGATCACACCATTCCCACGGACCACGTCTATTACGTGTTTCCAGGCGCTATGAACCAGGGCCCACCACCGGTGACGAGTGTTCGGGCTCCTGCAACAATCCACATCCATCGTCAGTGGTGGCGTCCGTAGCCACGATTACAAGCTCGACTTCTCCCCTGTCGGGGGGTTGAAGCCTATTTCGACCACATCACGAGTCTATCCCCAGCCCTGAGCCGGGCGGTTTCTGCGGCGGGAGCAGTGTGAGGGGCATCATCCGCGACCCAGCGACACCTACCGCTATTGCAATTCCAACTTCGATTTCGTGGCCCAGGCGGGTGAGGTCATCGGGCAAGCGGGCGGCGGAACCGCAGCCGGTTTTGATTTCGGGGCCACGGACGACCGCAGTCCGCCCATGGCCTACGCCAACCCGTCCCGCTACAACCAACGGCACGTCGTGTGTCCGTTCGACTTGTTTGTCGGCAGCCTGCGCGACAGCTTCCTGACGCGCTTTGGCGGGCCAGGAGGTCCGCGAACGATTGCGCCGGTGTGCGGTACGGTCATGCAGGACCAGGCCGGGACTGCCCAGGGCAACTGGTTAGTGGCGACGCATCGGCGGGCAGTCCGGAGGGCTGGAACAAGAGCCTCGCCCTCGTCCACGATAATTTCGACCCCAGCCAGGGCGTAGTGTCATTTGGAGGCAATGGAGGGGGGGCCTTCCGGCTGGATTTCATCCCCATGAGTAGTGGCACGATCAACCGCGAGTTCTCAGGGATTACACCCGGCCACGAGGTGTACTGTTTTGAGTCGGTGGGTCAGCAGGGGCAACAGACTTCCACACAGTCTTCCTCTCAGCCGGCTCGGCGTGTCTTGATCCAACTCCTGTCAGCGACCCGCCTCCTCTTTGAAGCCCAAACGGGCTCTTGTCGGAGCCCATTTGCGTTGATTTCGCCCACCACCTATTCGCGTTAGTGTCTCGCAATCGGCGTGGGCTGAGGCCATCACCCAGACGCTGGCCGACGATCGCTTGGTGGCTCAAATATCCGATCTTGAAGAGTCGGGGCGAGTGGATTTGAACCACCGACCTCACGGTCCCGAACCGTGCGCTCTAACCTGGCTGAGCTACGCCCCGACGGAGCCGCCTCAGGCGGCAGAGGCCAATTGTAGCGCGGGTATACTCGCCTACGGCGTCTGACGGGTCGTCGCCCTCGTAGCTCAGGGGACCAGAGCGCCGCCGTCCTAAGGCGGGCGTCGCAGGTTCGAGTCCTGCCGAGGGCACCATTCTTCGACATCATGAAGGCTGTGACCGACAGGCCAGCGCGAGCCGTAAGCAGCATCGACCTGCCCCTAGTAGGTCCTCAGGGCGAGCCGATCGACCTCCTGCGAACGCTGACCTCGCACGGCGTCGCGACGCTGCCGCCCTTGGCTGTGGACGAGCACACCTGTACCCTCGAGGTCACAGTCCCCATCGCCGGCGAGCGACCCAGGACCGTCCGCGTCACTCGTGCGGGAGCGACCACGGCCCACATCACGGTGCTGGGCATCACGGCGTCCGACGGAACCCGTGATGCCATCCGCCGGGCGGTGGGCCACATCCTTCGGCTGGATGAGGACCTCTCGTCCTTCTATGCGCTGGCGGCCGCCGATCCCGACCTCGCCTGGGCTGCGGCCGGGGCGGGGCGCATGATCCGGAGCTCGACGGTTTTCGAGGACGTCGTGAAGACCATCTGCACCACCAACTGCGCGTGGTCCGCGACTGAGCGCATGGTGACGGCGCTGGTGGCCCACCTGGGCGAGCCCGCCGCCGGCGCTCCGGCGAACGGCGCGAGGGGTCGAACCTTTCCCACACCCGCGGCGATGGCCGCCGCCACTGATGCCTTTTACCGCAACACGGTGCGAGCCGGCTATCGGGGCGCCTACCTCAAGGGACTGGCGCAGTCGGTGGCCGCCAAGACGGTTGATCTCGAGGCCCTCGGCCAGGCAACCCCGGACGAGCTGCATGACGACGAACTGGCGGCCCGGCTGCTGGCGCTCCCCGGCGTGGGCCCCTACGCGGCCGCCCACATCATGATGATGCTCGGCCGGTACTCCCGGCTCATCCTCGACTCCTGGACTCGCCCCACCTATGCCCGGATTGCGAACCGGAAGGGGGCGACCGACGGCGCGATGAAGTTCCGGTTCCGGCGGTTCGGTCGCTACGCGGGCCTGGCCTTCTGGCTGTATCTCACGCGGGAGTGGGTCCCGGAGTGAGCGCATGAGAACTACAATGTGGCCGGAATGAGTGGCTGGTTCTGGTTCTGGCTGATCGTCGGGGTGGCCTTTGCCGTCGGAGAGATCCTGAGCCTGGCCTTCTTTGCCGCCTTCCTGGCCGCCGGGGCCGTTGGCGCCGCCCTCGCGGCCGCGCTGGGGCTTCCGATCCTGGTACAGGTCCTCGTCTTCGGTGTGGTCGGCGTGGGTGGCATCCTGCTCTTCCGCCCGCTGGTGATGCGCTCGCTGCACCGGGGTGGAAAGGCGCCGCTGGTCTCGGGCGCGGAGGGCATGATCGGGCAGCGGGTTGTCCTCACCGACGCCATCCTGGGCCTCGAGCGGCCGGGCCACCTGGTCATCTTTGGCGAACGCTGGCCGGCCATCAGTGCCGACGGGAGTCCGGTCCAGGCGGACACCACCGTCGTGATCAAAGCACTGCGCAACGCCACGCTGGTCGTGGAACCCGTCCAGAGCTCGACGTCATCGACCTAGTCAACAAAGAGGGGTACACCATGGGCCTCGCCATCTTTATCGGGATTCTCGTCCTGCTGATCATCCTGGTCATCGCCCGGACCGTCCGCATCGTGCAGCAGGGCTACGTGGGCGTCATCAAGCGGCTCGGCCAGTTCCTCGGCTCGCGCCCGCCAGGCGTAGTGTTCCTGGTCCCGTTGATCGACGACCTGCAGCTAGTGGACATCCGCGAAACGCCTCGCACCGGC
>WNFA01000941.1_pt1 | contig 32462 bp, 32 predicted proteins | sample 5400481 | NCBI WGS metagenome assembly WNFA01 (sample SAMN13153340, study PRJNA577476) | soil metagenome | isolation source: 120 cm saprolite under Douglas fir tree site 2 hole 1 replicate 2 | place: USA:California | collected 2015-04-18 | reverse complement strand
GGTTAACCGGGTAAGGGCCCTGGTAGACAACCAGGTTGATAGGCCGCAGGTGTAAGAGGAGCAATCCTTTGAGCTGAGCGGTACTAATAGCCCGAGGGCTTGTTCACCTATAACTCACTCTTCAATTTCTGAGGAGTCGAGACGTCACGTGATCCAGCGCTGAAGGCAGCTGGAGAATCTCATAGACCTAATTCGGTTGTCGATCATCCCCTGGGCGCCTTTGCGCGCTCTGGGCTGAGCGGCCCCGTATATTGCCAGGACTTGTCAAAGACACCTTCCGATCCGAGTGTCGACCTGCACTGGGCCGCGCGTGCCATCGATCTGGCCCGTCAAGCCGATTACACGACCAGCCCGAATCCGATGGTGGGGGCGGTGGTGTTGGACGCAGTCGGTGGGCTCGCCGGCGAGGGCTATCACCGTCAGGCGGGGCGGCCACACGCTGAGCAGGAGGCGCTCGAGTCTGCGGGCGATCGAGCCAAGGGTGGCACGCTGTACGTCAATCTCGAGCCATGTACGCACGCGCATCGGGAGCCTAACTGCGCCCAGGCGGTCGTGCAGTCCGGCGTGAACCGCGTCGTGATCTCGATGGCGGATCCGGATCAACGAGTGCAAGGCTCGGGGATCGAGTTCCTGCGTTCGGCCGGCATCGAAACCTTGGTCGGCGTGCATGAAGATCGAGCCCTGCGGCTCAACGAGTTCTACATCAAGCATCGTCTGACCGGGCGACCGTTCGTGACCGCGAAGTTCGCTATGAGCCTCGATGGAAAGATCGCCACCAGCTCCGGTGAGTCTCGATGGATCAGCGGTAACGAATCCCGAGCCCATGGCCACGTGCTTCGATCAGCCCATGATGCAATCCTGGTCGGCGTCGGGACAGTGCTCGCGGACGATCCCGAGCTGACCGCGCGGGTGGAAGGCTCGGCAGCGCGACAGCCCCTGCGCGTGGTCCTCGATTCCCACCTGCGTACGCCGCCCCAGGCCAAGGTCCTGGGGCCGAACACAGTGATCGCGACCACGCGTTCCGGACAGCTGGGCGAGGCCGAAACTCTGGTGCTGCCCCGGACTCCGGAGGGGCGGGTTGGAATCGGGCCGCTGCTCGAGGAACTGGGTCGGCGCGGGATCCTGAGCCTCCTGGTGGAAGGTGGGGCGGAGGTTCACGCCTCCTTCTTCGCCGAACGCCTGGTGGACAAGGTGGAGGCCTACATCGCCCCTTTGGTCATCGGAGGTCGCGAGGCGCCCGGTCCCGTCGGCGGTCAGGGAGTCCGCCGCCTTGCGGAGGCGATCAGGTTGCGCGAGGTCGACGCGACTCGAATTGGCGATGATCTGTGGATCACTGGTTACGTTGATGTTCACCGGAATAGTTAGCGCCATCGGGGAGGTCGTCGAAGCCGGCTCTGGCCGACTCGGAATCGAGCACGGACCGACGACGAGCCGCCTCAAGCTTGGCGGCAGCGTTGCTGTCAACGGGTGCTGCTTGACAGTCGTGTCCAAGCGGGGCACAGCCTTTTACGCGGACGTTGTGCCCGAGACCCTGCGGCGGACCAATCTGGGGCGGCTGGCGCACGGGAACACCGTCAACCTGGAAATGCCGTTGGCAGGCCACGGCTTTCTAGACGGCCACCTGGTCCAGGGCCACATCGATGCCACGGCGCGGATCAAGAAAGTGAAAATGACGGCCACAGGCTCCGAGCTCATGATCGGGCTGCCGGCACGGCTGAGCGACCTGGTGGCCGAGAAAGGATCGATCGCGGTCGACGGGGTGAGCCTCACGGTCGCAGGCGTTGACGAGCCCCGCGGCACCTTTGAGGTGGCTCTGATTCCCCATACTCTGGCCGCCACGATCGCGGCAGGCTATGCCGTGGGCACCATCGTGAACCTCGAGGCGGACGTGATCGCCCGCTACGTGGCCCGAAACCTGCGCCGGTAGTATTCAGTGTCGCTATGACCCTGGCTACCGTTCCGGAGGCGATCGCCGACTTCGAGGCCGGAAAGTTCGTGATCGTCGTCGACGACGAAGACCGCGAAAACGAAGGCGACCTCGTGGTCGCTGCCCAGCTCGTCACGCCCGAGCACATCAGCTTCATGACCCGTCACGGATCCGGGCTGGTATGCATGCCTGTCATCGCCAGGCGACTGGACGAACTTGGCATCGCGCCCATGGTTGAGCGCAACACCAGCCGCCTCGGAACCGCGTTCAGCGTCAGCATCGATGCCAAGGACAACGTGACTACAGGGGCTTCCGCCTACGATCGGGCCGCGACGATTCGAAGGGTTCTCGATCCAGCGGCGAAGGCAGCTGACTTTTCGATGCCCGGCCACACCTTCCCGCTGCGGGCGGCGGAAGGCGGTGTGCTCACCCGGGCCGGCCAGACGGAAGCAGCGGTCGATCTCGCGATACTGGCCGGGCTCTACCCGGCCGGAGTGATCACCGAGCTCATGAAAGCAGACGGCACGATGGCGCGCATGCCCGATCTCGAAACATTTGCCAATGAGCACAGCATCAAGGTCATCACGGTCGAGCAGATGATTGCCTACCGGCGACGCAACGAGAAGCTCGTTGTGCGTCGCGTCGAAGCTGTGATCCCGATTGGGGATGAGAAAGCGCGGCAGTGGAAGCTTTATGCATACGAAGATGTGCTCCGGCACGAAAACCACCTTGCTCTGGTCCTGGGGGACATCGATCCGCAGCGGCCGGTGCTCTTGCGCGCACACTCCGAATGCTTAACCGGGGACATCTTCGGCAGCCTTCGCTGTGATTGCGGCGCGCAGCTGCATGCGGCAATGGAGATGATCGCCTCCGATGGGGTCGGTGTGATCCTGTACATCCGGCACCAGGAAGGTCGTGGGATTGGGCTCCTCGACAAGCTGCACGCCTACAACCTTCAGGATCGCGGCCTCGATACGGTGGAAGCGAATGAGGCTCTCGGCCATCCCGCCGACAAGCGCGATTACGGCATCGGCAGCCAGATCCTCTACGACCTCGGCGTACGCAAAATCCGCCTATTGACGAACAACCCCAAAAAGATTTACGGCCTGGAAGGATTTGGGCTGGAGGTGGTCGAGCGTGTTCCGATCAAGATCCCGTCGAACCCCCACAACGAGCGCTACCTGAAGACCAAGAAAGACAAGCTCGGTCACCTGTTGTAGGCGCGCTGACGATTGGGGGAAAGAGGCAGCCAGCCTGACCTGAGCGGCGCGGATCTTCATATCGCCGTTGTGGTCGCGCGCTACAACGAAGATGTCACGAAGCGGTTGTTGCGCGGGGCGCTCGGGGCATTGGAGGCGCGCGAGGTGGCTGTGCCTGACGTCTACTGGGTCCCGGGGGCGCTCGAGCTGCCGGTGACCGCGCTCACCCTGGCGGAGAAAGGCCAGCACGATGCCATCGTGTGTCTGGGGTGCGTCATCCGCGGCGAGACTTTTCATTTCGAAGTGGTGGCCTCTCAGGCCGCGGCCGGGATCCTTCAGGTCCAGCTCGACACGGGAGTGCCGGTCGCGTTCGGGGTGCTGACCACCGAAGACAAGGACCAGGCCCTTGCGCGCTCCGGTCCAAAGAACAACAAGGGCGCCGAGGCGGCTGAGGCAGCCATCGAGATGGCGAACCTGCTGCGCAGCATCCAAGGCTGAGCGTTCTTAACAACCTGGGTTGCCGGGACTTTTTCTCGCGCCTACGCTCGCGCCAGGTGCGTCGGTTGGGGGAGGGAACGGCACCGGGAGAGGGAGGGCCCGAAGGGCGAGGGGTCTTTTAGTAGCCGGCGACCGAGAACGCCTCGACCTGAGCCCCCGCCGGCGCTACCACGAACCCCTCCGTTGCCGCCGGAGTGCTGAAATGCCGCGCCCCGCCAAGGTTGGCGCTATACACCACCGACCCAGACGAAAGGTCGAGCGCGAACAGCCGTCCCGTCTCAGGCTCGATCGCCCACACTGCGCCGGCGGCGATGATCGGAGAACCCAGGCGTGGATTCGAGGCTTTCCACGCGACGCTGAATGACGTCTGGTTGACCGAAAGAGCGACCAGGCCGTCTGAGCACGGAATCAAGACCATCGGACCTGACCAGGCGGTACCGCCCCATGCCCCTGCGCAGACCGACCCGCTCGCGACCTGACCCGCGACGCCCCCGAGCGCGTCGGCTCGAAGCAGGTAGGCGACTCCCTGCTTCCCAACGGCCACGACCACACCTAGCGACGGCAGCACCGTGGCCCCTACCGAGCCGAGGTCCGTATCGCTGGCATCAAGCGCTCGCCAGTCGCCAGGTGCAAAGACCGAGCGTACCTGAAGATCGGGAGACAGTTCGATCACTGAATTGCTGAACGCGAATGACTGCGTCGGAGAGCCGTTGCCCGTCACGACGTACACGGCCCCGCTCGCATCGATAGTCGGGCCTGCTGGGCTCCAGATCCCAGCCTCGCGAGCGACCGGCGTCCGGTAGTAAAGAGCCTGGCCGCCCGCGGACGGCACGGCAACGACGTAGCCGTGGTAGTTGCCGCAGTCGCCGTAGAGTCCGCCGAACGGAATGTAGATGCGACCCGAGCCGAGGGCCAGCGCGCCACGCTCCTGCTGGACCGATGGGTCTGATCCGGGTGGGTCGACGGTCTGTTGGCCTACCACCGAGCCATCGGTCAGGCTCAGTGTGAAAAGAACGTGGTGGTAGCCGGCCAAGAACGCGACCACATAAAGACGCCGGCTCACAACGTCCGCGGCCGGCGTTCCAGTGATGCCCGTAACCGGCCGGATATCACCACATGGAAGCGTCGACGCGTCGACAGGATCGCCCAGGTGGCGCTGCCAGACCACAGCGCCTGTGAAGAGATCCAGCGAATACACCGTATTGCTCTCAGTCGCGACCAGTACGTGTCCTTGAACGATCAACGGAGACGCGTATACGTCTCCATCGACCGGGGCTCGCCAAGCCTGAGTCGGACTTCCATAAGCGGGCAAGCCTGGTCCGACGCCCGAGCGACCCGCGTTCTGGTGATACTCCGGCCAGTCGAACCCGAGGCTGGGCGACGGCGAAGCGGTAGGCCTTGCGGAAACGGCCGCCGAGGCAGAAGGAGAGGGTGAGGCGCCGGCGCGAGATCCTCCGCCACACGCAACACCGAACACCAGCACGACAGTGATGCAAATCGCAAGCCCGGCTTGACCCCGACGCCGTGGGGTGATCACAGCCCCCAGCTGAACTTGTGCACTCCCGTCAGCCGTGCGCGCGCCGGTCCGATGAGCTCGGCTTTTCCCTGCACGGTCACGCCTCGTTTGGGTCCCATGGCATCGACTGCGATGGCCGCCCGCGGCTCGGCGGTCAGGTTGCGCAGCTTGACCCCATCGACATCGAATTCGAAGGCGCCGGAGTCGTTGAACGCATACAAGACGGGCACCACGTGCGGCCATCCGGACGGTCCAACAGTGGCAAGGCGGCCGATGCGCTGCGAGCGAAGGAACTCGAGCTCCGGCTCGGTGAAAACCATCACTCCAATCCTATCGTCGCGGCGGCAGCCGTCTCGCTCGTAGACTGCAAGAACTCAGTCTGGACAAGAGCGATTCTTCGGCGCCAGAAGACGCGGCGCCGTCATGGAGAGTGTGGGATGGCCAGTATCGGCACGCGCGGTTTGGAGGCGGTCGGTGGCTACTCGGTCGTGCGCCGCGAGCCACTCGAGAGGCTCGCGGGCTCGTTCATCGAGCTTGTTCACGAGCGCACGGGGGCCAGGCACATTCATATCGAGTGCCCTGACGACAACAACGCATTCGGCGTGTCCTTTCCGACCGTCCCCAAGGACTCGACAGGGGTTGCCCACATCCTGGAGCACGTGGTGCTGGCAGGATCGCGACGCTTCCCAGTCCGCGATCCCTTCTTCAGCATGACCCGGCGTTCGCTCGCGACTTTCATGAACGCACTCACGAGCTCGGATGCGACTACGTATCCGTTCAGCACGCGCAACGCCAAGGACTACGTGAATTTGCTGCTCGTGTACCTCGATGCGGTCTTCTTTCCGTTGCTGGATGAGGACTCCTTCAAGCAGGAGGGAATCCGTTTCGAGTTCGAGGACCCAGCCGATCCCTCCAGCGGGCTCCGTTACAAGGGTGTGGTCTTCAACGAGATGAAGGGTGCGTTGGCCACGCCGCAGGCGGCCATGCAGCTAAACATGGGCCGCACGTTGTTTCCGGGTCTAACCTACGCGAACGTTTCGGGCGGAGACCCGGAGCACATCCCCGATCTCACCTGGGAGCAGCTGCGGAGCTTTCACGAGGCGCACTACCACCCGAGCAACGCTTACTTCTTCACGTACGGCGACCAGCCGCTGGACAGAACGCTCGCCACGATCGAAGAGAACGCACTGGCGCGCTTCGAGCGGTTCGCCGTCGACACGTCGATCCCAAACGTGGCGCGATTCACGAAGCCAGTCACATCGGTCGAGGCCTACCCGGCCACCCCGGGCGAAGACAACTCGCGCAAGGCTCAGGCCCTCGTCGGCTGGGTCACGGTGCCGGCTGTCGACTCGTTCCAGCTGCTCGCAATGAGAGTCCTGTCCGAAGTGCTGCTCGGGAATCCCGGGTCGCCTCTGCGCAAAGCCCTCATCGACTCGAAGATCGGCAGCGCTTTAGCGGACGGCAGTGGTTTTCATGACGACTACAGAGAGACGGTGTTTGGCGCTGGGCTGAAAGGAATCGCTATCGACGATGCACAGAAGGTCGAGGCAGTCGTCCTTCAGACCCTCGAAAAGCTGGTCAGGGATGGTGTCGACAAGGCGCAGGTCGATGCCGCCATTCACAGGCTCGAGTTCGAGAAGCGGGAACGCTCGAACGCCGGTTATCCGTACGCGCTCAAGGTCCTGTTCACTTTTCTCGGCTCCTACCAGTACGGTGGCGATCCGTATACCCCCCTCAATCTCGATGCCGACCTCGAACACCTCGAGCAGGCACGAAAAGAAGGGCGTTTCTTCGAGAACCTGATCGCGGCCGAGCTATTGGACAATCAACATCGAGGCCTGCTCGGTCTCGAGCCAGACCCCAACCTCGAGGAACGAAAGCGGCAGCAGGAGCTCGAGCGCCTGGCGGCCATCGATGCCACGCTCACGGATGCAGACCGAGCCCGCATCGTCGCCGACGCGCTTCGCCTCAAAGCCGCGCAGGAAGCCAAGCAGGATGTCGCGGTCTTGCCGTCCCTCGAGTTGACCGACATCCCCATGCAATTCGAGGACGTCACCAGCCGGCAGATCCAAATCGGACCTGCGACCGTGGAGTTTTTCCCGCTCCCAACCAACGGGATCACGTACATCGACATTCGCTCAGATTTCTCGGCCCTGCCGCCGGACTTGAAAGCCCTGCTGCCGTTGTTCAGCCGCGTGTTCACACAAACGGGAGCGGCCGGCCAAGACTACGTGGAGATAGCGGCCCGCATTGCGGGCTACACCGGTGGTATAGGCGCGGCTCCGGCGGTCCAGCCACTGGCAGCGCGCGACGACTACCTGCAGTCTTTCTATGTCTCAGGGCGCGCGCTCGACCGCAACGTCGGTCCGTTCATCGACCTGCTCACGGACCTGACAGCTCGGCTGGACATCGAACCAAGCCGGCTCAAGGAGGTCATCGACGAAAGCGCAACTCGGTTGGAGAGCTCGATCGCAGGTCTCGGCTTTCAATTCGCCCTCCTCAGGGCCACCTCCAAGCTCAGCTCTGAAGGTGCCATCAACGATGGTCTGCAGGGGATCGGGATGCTTCACGAGGTTCGCCGCCTGGCGCGGCTCGATGAAGGGGAGCTGGGCGAGGTCATCGCCAGGTTGGTCGCCACGCGCACTGCCCTATTCCGCCAGGACTCGGTCCACATCGTCGTGACCTGTGAAGAGTCGATGATCGACTCTATCGCGGAGCGACTGCAGGGTTTGGTCGGTGCCCTGCCGGCGGGCGGGCCGAACGGCCATATCGAGAAGCCCGACCCACTCGCAGCCGCCCCGGAAGCCCGGACGACGCCGCTGCCGGTGGCCTTCAACGTTCGCGGTTTCAAGACCGTTCGCTACATCCATCCCGACGCGCCCGCATTGCTGGTGCTCGCGAACTATCTTCGCGACACCTTCCTGCACCGCGAGCTACGCGAGAAGGGCGGTGCGTATGGGGCGATGGCTCAAGCGAGCATTGGCAGCGGAACCTTCTATATGGCCTCATACCGTGATCCGAACGTAACGCGCACATATGACACGTTCGACCGAGCGATAACGTGGCTCCTGGAAGGCGAGGTGGCCGTCGACGCGCTCAAGGAGGCAATCCTGGGCGCTTGCGGCGACGTCGACCCTCTGGAATCTCCCGATATCAAGGGCCGGCGCGAGGCCGGCAACCGGCTTACAGGGTTCACCCGACAAGAGCGGGAGAAGTTCAAGGGGCGCCTCCTCGAGGTCACGGCCGCCGACCTCAAGCGAGTGGCGAGGAAGTACCTGGCGCGTGGTCGCTACGTCCAGGCCACGGTGGCGGGCCCTGAGCTGGTGGAGGCGGCACTGCGGGAGCGGCCCGGACTGTTTGAGGTGGTCGCGCCGGTCTAAAGCCTGTCCATGTCAGAATCGGCCCCATGAATCTCTGGCGTCGCGAGTACTTCTGGCCCGCCGTGTTGATCGTATTCGGGATCTATTTGCTCCTGAGCAACCTTCACCTCCTGACCTGGCTGCGTGGTGATTTGATCTGGCCACTGGCGTTGATCGCCCTTGGTGTGTGGCTCGTCCTCAGGCGAACGCGCACCTGATCGATTAGGGGCACGGGTGATGTGGAATCGGAGGTATAGGAGCCTCTTCTGGCCGGCGATCCTGATCCTGGTCGGCGTCTTCGCCCTACTTGTCAATGTGGGCCTCGTGCCGGTCGAACGCCTCGACCGCCTGGTGGACCTGTGGCCGCTGATCCTGGTCGTGATCGGACTGGAGGTCGTCGTCCGTCGTGCCTTGCAAGGAGCCAGCGCCGAAATTGCCGCCGCGGTGATCGTGCTGCTCGCGATCGGCGGCGCAGCCGCCTACGTGGCGCTTGGGCCTTCGACTCCGACGGGGATCCAGACTCTCGATGCCGCCGGCAAGATTGGGCGCCTCGATCATGCGGCGGTCCAGGTCGACGCGGGCTCAGCGACCGTCACCATGCAAGGAAGCGGCTCCATTGGCGACGACCTTTTTCGCGCGCATGTCGAGTACTCGGGGCGCAAGCCGGATGTGAGCCTGGACTCCTCGAGCGGTGAGCTCCATATCTCACAGAACGACACCTCGGGCTTCTTTTTCCAGAGCCGCCGATTCGCTCTCACCCTGCAGCTCAACTCCAGCGTGCCCTGGAAGATTGGCGTCGACACCGGTGCGTCGAGCAACACGTTCACGCTGTCCACGGTTCACGTCGCGAGCATCGACCTGAACACCGGGGCCAGCAAAGATGACATCTCCGTTGGCACGCCGTCCGGCACGGTGCCGATCACGATCAACGGAGGCGCGCTCACCGTGAACGTGCATCGGCCTGCGGGCGTTAACGCCTCGGTATCGGTGTCGGGTGGGGCCGCGAGCCTGAGCTTCGACGGCCGCCAGAGCAAGGCTGTGGGGACCCTGACAGCGCAGACGAGCGAGTACGACCACGCCAACGATCGATACCAGATCCAGGTCGACGGTGGCGCGGACAATGTGACTGTGGACGCTAGGGGCCTCGGGGCCTAGGCACTTCTCCGAGTCGGTGGTCGAGCGCGCCGATTCGCGTAGCGTGCCGCGACAGCGTGTCGCGGTCAAGAGCGGACCGAAAGCCTCGCGCAGCGATCTCGAGCATGGCCTCCAGCTCGGGCCGGAGGACGCCGGCGGCTTTGAGAACGTGGACCAGCGCCGCCATCCGCTCCGCGCCCGCGAGCATCTCGCCTTGATCGACTCCGATACGGGCGAGGTCGCCGGCCTCTTGCTCCAGGCGCCCCGCGAGCCTGGTGTGCTCGTCATCACCCCGCGCCGCGCAAAGCTCCGCGCCGCGCTGGGCGGCGGCGGCGGCCAGACGCGCCTCGAGCAACCGACCGCCGGCCGCCGGGAGCGCGGCGAATGTCGGACACAATCCGATCACCTGCTGCCGGCCGACCTCTACGCCGCGCCGTTCCAGCTCCGTGATCACTGCGGAAGGCGACGTCTCATCGAGGCGGAAAAGGTTCAGCGATAACTGAATGCGTTCATCCGAAGTCAAGTCGACGGGCGGCAGTTCGAAGACCAGGGCCTGCACTCCGCGCAAGCCGCCGGCCGATTCCCTCAACGATCTGGCCAGCGCGCGAGCCGACTTCAAATCCAACCCCGGCAATAGGACGTTGAATGCCAGCAAGAGTGGCCGCGCGCCGATGCACACGGCGCCCGCGGACGCGTGCAGCTCGGGACCGCCGAGGGTTGGACGCACCCGACCGGCTCGAATATCTGCAAGCGTGTCCTTTTCACCGTGTCCGTAGAAGAAGACCGGGATCCGCAGCTCGTTCCAGATCCGCTCGCCCAGCTCTCTCGCGAGCTCGCGAGCAGCCGCGAGTGACGCCTGACCCAGAGGCACGATCGGAATGACGTCGGCGGCTCCAACTCGAGGGTGGACTCCGCTGTGTTCGCGGAGGTGGATCCGTTGAGCCGCCACCCGGACGGATGCAGCCAGCGCGTCGACGATGCGGGGGCCCTCACCGGCCAGAGAGACGACCACCCGGTTGTGGTCGACGTCGGCGTCGACGTCGAGGACGTGCGCATGGGCGGCACCGCCTGCGATCTCTGCGATGACTTCGGCACGCCTTCCTTCAGAGAAGTTGGGAACCGATTCGAACACGCGGAGGTGCCCCATGCCCCTGTTAGCCTACGTGCCCATGCCCGGCCCGGTCGCGCTCGTGTACGGCGAGGAGCTGATGAAGCATCGTCTCTCCGACCAGCACCCGCTCCAGCCGATCCGGGTCAAGCTGGCCGTGGATCTCATCCACGCGAGGGGCCTGATCGAGCACGCTCACCTGCTGCCCCCGCGACGCGCTACCATCGCCGAGCTCGAGCTCGTTCATTCGCCCGATTACGTGGACCTGGTCCGGAAGCTGAGCGATCCCGCGCAGCGGCGCCAGGTGCCGCCCCACCTTGTCGAAGCCGCCGGCTTCGGATCGGCTGACAATCCAATCTCAGACGAGTTGCACGAAGGGACGTCTTTGGTGGTGGGCGCGACCCTTGTCGGCGCCGAAGCCCTGGAGAGTGGGGCTGCGCTTCATGTGTTCAGCCCGTCAGGCGGTCTGCACCACGCGCATCGTGACCGTGCGTCGGGCTTCTGCACGTATGACGACCCAGCGATAGCGTGCCGGTGGCTGCGCGAGCGCGGGCATCGAGTCGCCTATGTCGATGTGGACGTTCACCACGGCGACGGCGTCGAGGACATCTTCTACTCCGATCCGGATGTGCTCACGATCAGCCTTCACGAGAGTGGTCGTTATCTGTTTCCCGGAACGGGATTTCCGGCGGATTGCGGCGTCGGTGAGGGTCGAGGCGCGGCGGCAAACCTGCCGTTCGTGCCATTCACGTGGGACGAACCGTGGCTCGAAGGATTCGAAAAAGTGGTGCCGGCCATGCTGCGCCGGTTCAAGCCGACCGTGCTTGTGACCCAGGATGGCTGTGACACGCACTACCTGGATCCGCTGGCTCACCTCGCCGCGACCACCCGAATCTGGCCGCGTGTGGGGGCGATGTTCCACGAGCTCGCCCATGAGCTGTGCGAAGGCCGGTGGCTGGCGTTGGGGGGCGGGGGGTACGCCATCTACGAGGTGGTGCCGCGAGCCTGGACCCTGTTCTTCGCCGAGATGGTCGAACGGCCGGACCTGGCCGCCGATCTCAACGATGCTTCGAGCGTGATCCCGGCGGAGGAGGCGCAGGAACGAGTGTGGGCCTCGCTGCGCCAGGAGTTGAGGACGCTAGGCGAGGTCCACAGCCTCGACTTCGGCTGATCCTTCGGGGCGCCCAGCCCAAAAAACACCCATCCCAAGCCCCCACCCTCCCTTGGGGAATCCTTGTGGGGGGTCACGGTAGGCGTTGAGTTGCGACCCGGGCAACCCTGCCCGTTAAGACCCCCGGCTGGCTCGAAGGATGGCGACCACGGCGACCTGCAGCGGGATCGCCGTGCCGAAGATCGCGGCGAGCGCGGGCACTACCCAGGCGAATCCCCGCGGGTGCTGGGAGCCGAGCACCGCCACATAGCCGGCAGAGGCAGCCACCACCACCACCTGCCACAGCAGCACCACCTTCAGCCAACGCCCGACGGCCCGACGCATCTGCGCGAGGTCATGGGTCAACAGCGGCCGCTGAAGCACTCGATTGTAAATGGCGTACTGGACTGCCATGGTGAGAAGAAAGACGAGGACCCCGAAGCTGAGAAACGAGCTGTCGCTCAGGCGGCGTAGGTGCGCAGGCAGCGGGTGCAGACGCGCGCGCGGACCGAACGCCCGGCGACAGTCACGCGGCCCATCTGAAGGTTGGGTTCAAATCTCCGGTTGACCCGGTTCTTGGCATGACTGACGTGGTGTCCGTACTGCGGCTCCTTGCCGCAAATCGCGCAGCGTTTGGCCATGAGTCACCTTCGGAGGGGGAATTCAGTCGAAAGGCAGACGCCCGGGCGAGCCGATCTCACCTGAGCGTTACCGAATTGTACCATGGGCTCTCCATGGCCTCGAAAATCCCCACGGCGCTCGGGCGGGCTCAGCGCTGGGGCCGCATCGAAGTCTTCCCGTCCGCCGTCGCAGCCATCGCCGGTCATGCCGCCACGAGCTGCTACGGCGTCTCGGGTATGGCCGCCCGCGGACTCCGCGATGGCGTGGCCGAGCTGCTCCGAAGGGAGAGCGTGGATCGCGGGGTGGAGGTGGTCGAGGTCGAGGGCGGGCTCGCGATCGACATCTACGTGATCGTGCGATACGGGATGCGGATCTCCGAGGTCGCCCACAACCTGCAGGAGACGGTCAAATTCGAAGTCGAACGGGCGGTGAACGTGCCCGTCGTGGAGGTCAACGTGAACGTTCAGGGCGTCAAGGAAGAGCGGCGCTGAGTCATGGTGTCCCGTAGGCCGGCCGGGGTGGACGGTCCCCTCTTCAAGCAGGCCTTGCTCGGCAGCCTCAACTGGTTGGCGACCAACCACGAGGAGGTGAATCGTCTCAACGTGTTCCCGGTGCCGGATGGGGACACCGGCACCAACATGCTGCTCACGCTCCAGTCCGCGGTCGAGGACATCAAAGAGTCGAACGCAGCTGAGGTGAGCAAGATCGCCAAGCTCGCCTCGCACGGCAGCCTGATGGGTGCGCGTGGGAACTCGGGCGTGATCCTGTCGCAGATCTTTCGGGGTTTCGCGCGTGCGGTGGAGGGCAAGAGCTCGCTGGCGCCCCGAGAGCTCGCCGTCGCCTTCGAGGAGGCCGCCAATGCCGCCTACCGCGCCGTCAACAAACCCACTGAAGGCACGATCCTCACAGTCGCCCGCGAGGCGGGCCGGGCAGCAGCCGCAGCCGCTGGCGAAGACGATGCCACAGTCCCGAGCGTCATCGCCGCCGCAGCTGCCGGGGCGAGGGCAGCCGTCTTGAAGACGCCGAGCCAGCTGCAGATCCTTCGGGATGCGGGCGTCGTCGACGCCGGTGGGTTTGGCCTGCAGATCATCCTCGAGGGCATGCTGAAGACGGTCGAGGAGGCGGAATCGTTCCACGTCGACACGACCGCCGCGAGGCCGAAAGCCGCGCAGATCGCCCTCGACCTGCCTGAAGGCGGGTGGGGCTACTGCACCGAGTTCCTCATCGACGGCACGAACCTGGACCTCGACCACATACGAAACGAGATCGAGGCGCTCGGCAATTCGGTGCTCGTGGTCGGCGAACCGGAGCTGGTCAAGGTTCATGTCCACACGGACGACCCCACGCGCGTAATCAACCTGGCCGGCGGCTTCGGAAAAATCCTGAAGCTCAACGTCGGCGACATGTCGACCCAGCACAAGCGCATCCTCGACAGCGAGTCGGCTGCCGGCAGGCCGCCGCGCCCCAATGGAGTCGGCCTCGTCGCTGTGGTCGCAGGCAGCGGGCTGGTCGAGATCTTTCGCGGCCTCGGTGTCGACGCGATCGTCGAGGGTGGCCAGACGATGAATCCGAGCACGCAGGACATGCTCACCGCAGTCGACGGCGTGCCGTACGACGAGGTCGTCCTCCTGCCCAACAACGGCAATGTCATCCTCGCGGCGAGCCAGATTCCCAGCCTGACCAACAAGACGGTCCATGTGATCGAGACCCACAGCGTTCCGCAAGGCGTCGCCGCGGTGGTCGCGTTCCGGCCCGAGCGCAGCGGAGCCGACAACACGGCGACCATGAAGGCCGAGGCGGCGCGCATCCAGACCATCGAGGTGACACACGCGGTGCGCGACACGCGTTCGAACGGCCTCAAGGTCAAGAAGGGGGATGTGATCGGGCTCATCAACGACAAGCTGGAGTTCGCCGGCGCCGACTACGCCGAGGTCGTCAACAAAGCGCTCGGCAAACTTGGCCCCGACGCATACGAGCTCGTCACCGTCTATCGAGGCCAGGGCGCGAGCGACGACGAGATGGCGAACCTCGAGTCGGCGATCCGCTCCAACTTTCCCGGCCTGGAGGTCGAGGTCCAGCAAGGCGGCCAGCAGCATTACCCATTCATCCTCTCCGTCGAATAGTCCCGCCGGGTGACCTCTAAGCGTCGGTTCGCGGTGGTCACCGACTCCACCGCCGATCTTCCCGACGAATGGCGTGCTCGGTACGGCATCGAGGTGGTGCCGCTCAAGGTCATCTTCGGTGACGAGACATTTCGCGACCGCGTCGACATGTCCGACGACGAGTTCTTCCGCCGGCTCGCCGCCGCGACGAAGCTGCCGACCACCTCGGCGCCGTCGCCGGGTGAGTTTGCGCAGGCTTATCGACGGTTGGCAGAGAACCATGACGGCTGCATCTCCATCCACCTCGGCGCCCAGCTCTCCGCGACTGCCGAGGCCGCGCGGATCGGTGCAGAATCAGTGGAAGGCTTCCGGGTCGAGGTCGTCGACAGCCAGACCGTGACGATGCCCATCGCCTTCCTTTGCAGGGTGGCCGCGGAGTGCGAAACGCTAGAGGCGGCCACAGCCGCCGTCGAGGCAAGGGTCCCGAAAACCCGGGTCCTCGCCCTTCTGGACACTCTGCGCTACCTCGAGATGGGCGGTCGCCTCAATCGGGCCCAGGCGATGATCGGGACCATGCTCGACCTCAAGCCCCTCCTGCTGGTCGCCGATCGCGAGATCAAGCCGGTCGAGCGAGTGCGGACGCGGTCGCGGGCGATCTCGCGGATGGTCGACTATTTTCGCGGCGAGCTGCCGGTGGAGCACGTCGCGGTGGTGCATGCCCAGGCGCCCGATGAGGCTCTGAAGGTGGCGGCGGTCCTACGCGCGGACCTGCCTGGCCAAGAGGTCGCGATCGGCAAGATCGGCTGTGTCCTCGGCACGCACACCGGGCCCAAAGCCCTCGGCGTGGTCTACATCAAGAAGTAGCCATCTTCACCGACCTGCCGGGGAGCGGCCACACGCGCAGCACCGGCGGCGTCAGCGCCACGATCCGAGGCACGGCGGCGACCGCCAGCCTGAACGCGCGCTGCTGCCCGCGTCCCCAGTCCAGCCCATATGACTCCCTCAGGGCAGGAGGCAGCAGCCCGGTTGTCACCACCTCGAACGGAACCATGAGCGGTCCCGGCAGCAGACGCAGTCGGGGCCGCACCACCAGACGGGCCAGGGTCTTCGCGCGTGGGGTGACGTGCACCTCACCACCCGCGATCATCCGCTGCACGTATTGGTCGAAATCGCGCAGCGATTCCGGGAAGCGATCCCGCGGGATTCCGAGCAGCTCGCCGAGCAGCTTCGACTCCTGATAGAAGTCCTCCTGCTCTGATGCTGTCAGGGGTGCAACGAAGGTCTGGTAGGTGACGAGGGCGGAGTCAACGAGCGTTGCGTGTACCCACAGGAGCAGGTCCGGATCGAGCGCGTGATAGTCGTCCCCCCGAACGCGAGAGTGAGCCTGATTGACCGCTCGGGCGGCGGCCAGCGCGGTCTCTCGCTCACCGAAAACGATCGCCATCGTCACCAGCACGGTGCGGCGGAGACGCCGGATGGGATGAGCGCGGAAGTCCGAATGATCGTCGACCCCCGCCGCCACCTTGGGGTGCGCCAACTGCATCAGCAGCGCACGCCCACCACCCAGCAGGAGGATGTTCTCGCGGCTGACGCGCCGGGTTATCGAATCGTCAGCGTAAAGGCCGGTCAGGTTGTCGCCTTGTCCATCTCCGCGTTGAAGTCGTCGCGGTAGTGCTGGTAGTAAGACTTGATCTTGGCCGAGGTGGCGGTGAAGTCGACAGCATTCATGGCCGCGAAGTCTGCAATCGCTGATTTGTTGGCGGCGTCGTAAGCCGCCGGCGTCCGTGCATTCAATACCTTGGCTGCGTCAACCGCGAGCGCCAGCAGAGGTACGAGAAAATCGTTGTATTCGCGTGGCAGCCCGGGCGAATTTGCCGTCAGGTGCTGCGCTTTGGCCGCGTCGGCCTGCAGCGCCGTGTCCGCGCTGGATTCGCCGACAATATCGCCGTTGTTGTCGTCGGTCAACAGGGTCTGAAGATCGATCAGAGCCTGGTAGAAGGCCTGGAAGAACTGTCCCAACAGCCTGTAGTCGCCGGCGGCCGATTTGAGCGTGCCCAGGGCTTTGCGCGCGTGGTCGATCCGGCCCGCTTCGGCGTCGAGGCGCGCGCTGCTGATCGCGGTGAGCCATTGCTGATCGTGCAAGCGAGAGCGAGCGGCCGCCATCGCCTGATCGTCGGCGCCGACAATCGCGCTCATGTTCTGAGACTCGGAAGCCAGCTGGCCGGCGGTTGACTTGCCCAGCTTGGGATCCGTCATCGCCGCGAACGAGCTCAGCTGCTGGTCCAGGAGGTCGAACGTGGTGTTCACGAAGGCGCGATGGGCGATCGCACCGTCGATGGCGCCCCTGGCGTCCGAGATGCGGCTCGACGCGTACACATATCCTGCCGACACATAGGCGATGACCCCGACCAGCAGCACGACGACGACGAAGACCGAGGCTATGACCACCCTCAGGTTCCGCGGGCCGGGTCGCTGGCCGGGGGGCGGCGAATACCCATACGCGGGCGTTGCGCTTGCGTAACGACCGGCGGCGGGGTAAGCGGCGGGTGGAGGAGGTGGTTCTGGGGTTGCTTCTACGGGCGCCGGCGCGGGCGTGGGCGCGGGCGTGGGCTGATCGCTCGCCGGGCCCTGGTCGGCGGAGGGCGGATCTGGCGGCGGAGGCGGGTACGGCGGCAGATCACTCACGACTGTGAAATTTACTCCCCCTTGCTTGGGCGGCCGGGTTCATAGCCTTACATGCCGTTGGCTTTGGAGATCTCCGAGTTGTAGTCGTTGATCAGGGGGGTGTAGTAGCTCGCGATGTCATTTCCGATCTTCGTGAAGTCGTACGAGTCCAGCTTGGTGACGTCAGCCGTGACCTTGGGCGACAGAGACTGCCCCGCGCTCACATCGCTCGCGTTGACCGCGGCGAGAAGCTTGCCCTCGTCCGTGGCAAAAGTCTGAAAGTCGACGATGAACTTTTGGACCTCGGGGGGGAGCCCCGGTGCGTTCGACGCCTGCAGCGCCTTGCCCAGGTCGGTCTGCAGCGTTGAGACGCCAGCGAGGGCACCCTGGAAATCTGACGCCTGGATCTTGCTGCCGACCGCGTCGAAGTCCATGAGTGCGTCGAAGAATGACTGATAGAACGTAGCCAGCAGCACGTAGTCACCCGTGAGAGTCTTGCTGTCGCGAAGCGCCTTGCGTTCATGACCGATCTTGCTCGAGTAGTGATCGAGATTCGAGCGATTGAACACAGTCAGCCACGAACTGTCGGTCAGGCTGGCCTGAGCGGACGCCAGCAACGCGTCGTCAGCAGCGCTTGTGGTCTCGGCTGCCTTCGATTTGCTCACGACCTCGTCCAGCAACGCCCGATCGGCCTTGAGGTCGTTCGCGGTCGCGGCCGCGTTGGTAGTCGTGAACTTGGTGTTGAACAGGTTCACCGTGTCGGTGATGTCGTTTTGATGAGCGACCACGCCGTTATAGGTGTTCCTGGCGCCATCCAGTCGACTCGTGGCGAACGCGAAACCGGCGGCGGCGTAGCCGAAGACTGCTACCAGGACCACGATGACGATCGTGGCGATGATGCGGGTGTTGCGAGAACCGGGCGCGGAAGAGGCCGGAGGCGCCGCATCAGCCGGAGGCGCCGCATCAGCCGGGGGCGCCGCATCAGCCGGGGGCGCCGCATCAGTCGGAGGCACCGCATCAGGCGGCGGCTCGGTTACGTCAGTGGAATCCATGCTCACGCGTCGAATGCGCCTCCAGCGCACCTACATGGCGTTGGCTTTGGCAACCTCTGCGTTGTAAGCGTCGATCAGGGGAGCGTAAAACGCGAGGATGGCAATGTTGATCTTCACGATGTCGTGCGCTTCCACCTTGACACCGTCCGCATCGACCAGATTGATGTCCGCCTGCAAGGTGCTGTCGGAGGCGCCGTTGAGGGCGTCGTTGAGGAGCTTCGACGTGTCCGTTGCCTCGGCTTGTAGATCCACCAGGAACGCCTTCATATCGGGCGGAAGCCCGGGGGCATCAGCAAGTGAAATGGCTTTGCCGACGTCGGTTTTGAGCGACCCCAACGCCGACGCCATGCCGGTGAAATCATTGGCGTTGCCCTTGGTGACAAGGGTATCTACATCGATGAGCGAGTCGTCGTACGACTGGAGGAAGGTCCCGAGCTGAACCAGGTCACTGGTAATCGTCTTCGCGCTCACAAGCGCGTTGCGCCAGTGCCCGATCTTGCCTGACATGTTGTCCAGGCGCGAGCGGCTGAACGTGGTCAGCCAGGAGTTGTCGGTGAGGCTGTTCTGGGCCGAGACGAGTGAGGCCTGATCGGTCGTGATGGTCGCCTGAGCGGTTTGCGACTGGGTCACCACCTGGGCCACTGCCGTTTTGTTCGATTTCAATTCCGTCCCGGTGGCCTTGGTGTCCAGCGCGGCCACGTCCTTGGTGGAGTTGAACTGAGCCGTGATCGCGTTCTCGTTGGTGATAACCGTGTTGAGCGCCTTGGTCGTGCTGTCGATCCTGCTCGTGGCGAACGTAAAACCGGCCACGGCGTAACCGATGGCGGCCAGCACGAGGACGATCAGGACGGCGACGGCAACGATGATCGGACCCGAGCTGCGACGGGGAGGCGCGGCGACGGGCGCCCCATAGCCAGGAGGCGCTGAGTAGTCGGGAGGCGGTACGTAGGCCGCAGGCTCCGCCGCAGCCGCCGGGGGCGTGTGGACGGGTGCTTCCCAGGCCGCGGGTTGGCTGGCGGGAGTGGGCTCGGGCGCCGCTGGGGCTTCCTCAGGTGGCGTGTCGGTCGGTCCTTCGTTCACGATGCTGCACTGTAACCCCTCTTGGTCCTATTTTGGCTGGATGGTCGTCCTGAACCCGCGACTGGCCCTGGACTCACCGGTGAAGGAGCTGCCCAAGGTCAAGCCCCTCGATCAGAAACGGCTGGCCGCCCTGGGCATCTTCACCGTCCGCGACCTGCTTTTGCACCTGCCCTTCGGCTGGGAGCAGTTCGGCGACCCAAAGGCGGTGGCGGACCTGGAGGACGGGACGCTTGCCACCGTCGTCGGCACCATCGTCCGGATCGCGCCCAAGATCAGCAGGTACAAGAAGCTCAAGCTCACCCAGGGTGCGCTGGCCGACGACGCCGACGATGAGCTGAACCTGGTCTGGTTCAACATGCCATGGATCGCCGCCCAGCTCCACAGGGGAGCTCGCGTGGCCGTCGCCGGCACGGTCAGAGCCACCCGGTTCGGCCATTTCGAGATGCGCAACCCGCACCACGAGCTGATCGATGGAAGGGATGGCGCCGGCCCGAGATACATCGGCGGCCTCATGCCGAAGTACCACCTGGTCAAGGGGCTCACGTCCAAGAAGCTCTCTGGCTGGGTCGACGCCGCCCTGCCCCTGGCCGACCGGCTGGAGGACGAGCTGCCCCAAGACGTGCGCGACCGCCATCGCTTGCTGCCGCTGGCGGAGGCGGTAAGGCTCGGCCACAAGCCGGCGGCTGAAAGCGAGTGGTTGGACGCGCGCCGCCGCATGGGGTTTGCCGAGCTGTTCGAGCTGCAGGCGGTGTTCGCCCTGATGCGCGCCAGCATCGCGGCCGAGCCGGCTTCGCCGATCCGTTACCGCCAGGAAGTCATCGATGCCTTCAAGCGCGGGCTCGGCTTCGAGCTCACCACGGCGCAGCGCCGGTCGATGTGGGAGATGTTCCAGGACATGGAAAGGGCGACGCCGATGAACCGCCTCCTGAACGGCGACGTCGGGTCGGGCAAAACGGCGGTGGCGGCCGCGGGCGCCGCCATGGCGCACGCCGCCGGCCTGCAGTCGGTGGTGATGGCGCCGACGGAGATCCTGGCCCGCCAGCACCTGCACAGGTTCCGTGAGTATCTGGAGCAGAGCTTTCCAGGGCTCACCGTCGAGCTCCTGGTCAGCAGCCAGAGAGCGGCGGAGCGCCGGCGAGTCCGGGCGGCCGCCGCGAGCGGCCATTGCGCCCTTGTCGTGGGCACACACGCATTGATCGAAGAGGGCGTCGAGTTCGCGGACCTCGGGCTGGCAGTGGTCGATGAGCAGCACCGCTTCGGTACCCGCCAGCGGGAGCTCCTGCGCGCCAAGGGCAAAGGCCGGCCGCATTTCCTGGCCATGACCGCCACGCCCATTCCGCGAACTCTCGCGCTCGCTCGATTCGGAGAGATGTCAGTGTCGGTGATCGACGAGCTGCCGCCTGGACGGACGCCGGTCGAGACCGCCGTGGTGCCGCCGGACCAACGCCCGCACGCCTACGAGCTCGTCAAGACCCAGGTACGCCTGGGCCGCCAGGCCTTCGTCATCTGCCCGCTGATCGAGGCATCGACGAAATTGGGGGACGTGGCGCGGTCCGCGACGGCCGAGTTCGAGCGGCTGAGGAAGGACGTGTTCCCGGACTTCACGATGGCGCTCATCCACGGACGGCTCAAAGAAAAAGACGAAGTCATGCAGCGCTTCGTTGCGGGCGAGATCCAGGTCTTGGTCGCGACGGCCGTCGTCGAGGTGGGAGTGGACGTCCCCAACGCGACGGTGATGATGGTGGAGGGCGCAGACCGTTTCGGGCTCGCGCAGCTGCATCAGTTCCGAGGTCGAGTCGGGCGGGGCGCGGCCGAAAGCTACTGCTTGCTGCTCGCTGACGACCCGTCGGAAGCAAGCGTGAGGCGCCTCGAGCTCGTCAGGTCGATCCGGGACGGATTCAAGCTTGCCCTTGAGGACATGCGCATGCGGGGGATGGGAGAGCTGCTCGGGGCGCGGCAGCACGGGATGTCGGACGAGGCCATGCAGGCCCTGGAGCGACCAGCGCTGATCGACGAGATCCGGGCGGAGGTGGAACGGGTGCGTGAGACGGACCCGGGATTCGATGGCCACCCGCTTCTGAAGGCCGCGATCATCCGCCGTCTCGAGCAAACGTCGATCAGCTAGCCTGCGCAGATGCCCGCCGTGCCGTTCGTCGTGGAGCTGACCCGCGACCTCATCCGGCTCGACACCACGAACCCGCCCGGCGAAGAGCATCTCGCGGTCGAGCTCGTCGAACGGCTGTTGCGCGAGGCGAACATCGATTGCGCGCGATACGAGAGCGAGCCGGGACGCCCGAACCTGGTCGCTCGGGTGAAGGGTCGGGGTGAGGCCCCTCCCCTCCTCCTTCAGGGCCACGTCGACGTCGTGACCACGGTCAACCAGGACTGGCGCCACCGGCCGTTCGGCGGCGACATCATCGACGGGTACCTGTGGGGTCGCGGCGCCCTCGACATGAAGAGCGGTGTGGCGATGATGGTCGGCGCCGTGATTCGCGCTCAGGCTCGCGGCGGGGCTGCGGGCGACCTCGTCCTGGCCGTGCTGGCCGACGAAGAGGCGGGAGGCGTCTGCGGCGCCCGGTGGCTGGTCGATGCTCATCCCGAGCTCTTCACCGGCATCCGTCATGCCATCGGCGAATCCGGCGGCGTCGCGCTCCACGTTGGCGGCCGTCGTTTCTATCCGATCATGGTCTCGGAGAAGCGCGGCTGCCAGATGCTGGTCACGCTACGTGGTCCGGGCGGCCACGGATCGGTGCCGGCGCACGGCGGAGCGATGGCGAAGCTCGGCAACCTGCTGACCAGGCTCGACGCCGGCCGCCTGCCGGTCCACATCACGACCCCGGTCAGACACCAGCTGGAAGGGATGCGCGACGCGCTGGACGAGCCCTTGAGGAGCCGCATCGGCGCGCTTCTCGATCCTGCGCGCACCGACGCCGCGCTCGCCGAGCTCGGCGCGCTGAGCCGTGGACTCGACGCTGCGCTGCACAACACCGTCAACGCGACGATCGTGGGCGGCGGCCTGAAGATCAATGTCATTCCCAGCGAGGTGCAGGTGCAGCTGGACGGCCGCCTGCTGCCGGGGTTCGGGCCGGAGGACATGGTCCGAGAATTGCGGGAGGCGGTCGGATCGGAGCCGGAGATCGAGGTCCTGCTCGTGGGGCCCGCGCAGCCTGAGGTCGACCTCTCCCAGTTCGAACTCTTCGCTTCGGTGCTGAAGGAGGCCGACTCGGGCTGCGTGCCGGTGCCGTCCCTCGTCACCGGCGGTACGGATGCGCGCCATTTCGCGCGGCTGGGGATCCGCACGTATGGATTCCTGCCGCTCAACATTCCACCGGACTTCAACTCATCGCCCACGATCCATGCGGCCGATGAGCGCGTTCCTGTCAGCGCGCTCGAGTTCGGCGCCGAGTGCGTGTACGAGGCGGCGATGAGGTATCGCGGCTAGATTTAGGGGAATGGACTCACCACTGCGATTGACGGAGTACAGCCACGGGGCCGGTTGAGCCTGCAAGCTCAGCCCGGTGGAGCTAGGGCAGGTACTCGGGGCTCTGCCCCCGATCGTCGACCCGAACGTGCTGACTTCCTCATCGTCTCGCGATGATGCGGCGGTCTATCGCATCGCGCCCGATCGCGCTCTGGTCGCGACGCTGGATTTCTTCACGCCCATCGTCGACGACCCGTCCGACTTCGGCGCCATCGCCGCGGCCAACTCCATCAGCGACGTGTACGCGGTCGGCGCGCGGCCGCTGTTCGCGCTCGGCATCACCGCGTTCCCGCGCGAGAAGCTGAGCACCGGCCTCCTCGAGAAGATCGTCTCGGGTGGCGCCGCCAAAATGACCGAAGCCGGGATCGCGGTCGTGGGCGGGCACTCGGTCGACGACCCGGAGCCGAAGTTCGGGAGCGGGAGACGTTCTCTTCCTCACCAAACCTCTCGGATCAGGTCTGGTGACGACGGCGATCAAGCGCGGCCTCTGCCCACCTGCTTTGGAGCGTCTCGCCATCGAGGTCATGTCGACCCTCAACCGTCTCGCGTCGGAAGCGATGCTCGCGGCCGGAGCGACCGCGGCCACCGACGTCACCGGGTATGGGCTCATCGGCCACCTCGCCAACCTATCCGGCGGCGCCGACATCGACCTTCGTGCGGTTCCGTTCATGGATGGCGTGCGCGACCTGGCGGAGCGGGATCTGTTTCCCGACGGAAGCCGGCGAAACCACGCGGCATATCGCGATCAAGTCGACTGGGGCGGCATCGCCGAGCTCGACCAGCTCATGCTGTGTGACGCGCAGACCAGCGGCGGCCTCCTTGTCGCCATCCCACCGGAGAGTGCCTCCGGATTCCCGGGCGTGAGAATCGGCACCATTAGCGGGCATGGATCCATTCGCGTCCGCCCTTGACCAGGCGGCGGCTGTGCGCCGCCGCGAGGTCTCCTCGACTGAGCTCACACGCGCGTACCTCGAGCGCATCGAACGGTTCAACCCCAAGCTCAACGCGTTCGTCCTGACCACGCCCGAGCTCGCGCTCGAGCAGGCGAAAGCTGCGGACGACGCCAATATCGGCTATCCGCTGCGAGGAGTGCCTACATCCGTCAAGGACCTCGTATCTCTCGCCGGTTATCCGTTGACGTTCGGCTCGCGGGCCTTCGAGGACTACACCCTGCCGATGGATTTCTTTCCGGTCGCTCGCCTAAAAGAAGAAGGCTGTCCGATCCTCGGCAAGACCAACACGTCCGAGTTCGGTACGCGACCGACCACCGAGTACGGCCTGTTCGGCGCTACGCACAATCCGTGGCACCTCGGCCACTCCGCGGGCGGGTCGAGCGGCGGCGCGGCCGCGGCGGTGGCGGCGGGGCTGTGCGCTTTCGCCCACGGCTCCGACGGAGGCGGCTCGGTTCGCATCCCGTCGAGCTGCTGCGGCACCGTGGGCCTGAAGCCGTCGCGTGGGCGCATCTCGCCAGGTCCGCTGCTGGGTGAGCACTGGGCGGGTCTGTCGACCGACGGCGCGATCGCGCGCACGGTCGCCGATGCGGCGGCCGGCCTGGACGCGATGGCCGGCCACCTGCCTGGCGATGCCTACTGGGCTGACATCGATGGGAGGTTCGCCGATTCGGCAACGCCAACCGACCGCAAGCTGCGCATCGGCTTCACGGTCCGGTCCAGCGCGAAGGTCGAGGAAGCTGTGGCCCGGTGCGTGCGAGAGGTGGCCAGGCTGCTCGAGGGTCTTGGCCATCACGTCACCGAAGGCGGCCCGGACACGGAGCCATTCCGCGCACCCATGCAGCTCATCGTGGTTTCCGGACTCGGCTCCCTGCCCATCGCCGATGAAAGCAAGCTCGAACCGTTCAACGTCTTGGGCCTCGCGTTCGCGAAGCAGCTGACCGCGGTCGACTACGTTCGCTCGGTCGATGCGATTCGAATGCACAGCCGCATCGTGGTCAGCTTCTGGGACACGCACGATGTGCTCCTGACCCCGACGCTGCCGCGCACAGTGCCTCCGCTCAACACCCTTGGCGCCGAGCTGGAGTCCGCCGGCGACGAGTACATGGACTTCGTCAGCTTCACGTACCCCTACAACTGCACCGGCCAGCCCGCGATCTCGCTGCCGCTGGGCGTCGATGCGGCGGGAATGCCGATCGGGGTGCAGCTCGTCGGACCGCCCCGCGGCGAAGCGCTTATCCTCGGCCTGGCGGCGCAGCTCGAGCAGGCCCGGCCATGGAGCGGCCGCCGGCCACGACTCAACTGAGGTGTCGAGACTTCGTGTCGGCGGGGGGGAGGCTCGCGGTCGCCGGCTGAAGGCGCCCAAAGGGATCCGGCCGACGCAGGGCATGGTCAAGGCCGCGATCTTCAACATGGTCGGTGCTGGAATTGAAGGCGCGCACGTGCTCGACCTCTTCGCCGGTTCGGGCGCGATCGGCATCGAGGCGCTCTCGCGCGGCGCCGCCGAGGTCACGTTCGTGGACAAGGAACCGCGCGGTCTTGCTATCCTGCGCCAGAACTTGGACGCCCTCGAGCTGAAGGAGAGAGCGCGCGTCGTCCGCGGCGATGTCGTGCGCTGGCTCGAGAGCTCGCCTGGCGAGGTCGGGCGCGCCGGACTCGTGTTTCTCGATCCGCCGTACGAGGATGTCGTTCTCGATCGTGTCTTGTTGGCGCTCGACCGCACGCTGACAGATGCGATTGTCGTGGCCGAACACTCGCGCCGCCAGGAGCTGCCGCTGCTGTCCCGATTGCAGCTCGATCGGCAGCGGCGCTACGGCGACACGATGGTGACGGTTTTCCGCGTATGACCGATAAGAGCGCGGTCTACCCCGGCAGCTTCGATCCTTTTACGAACGGCCATCTCGATGTCGTCGAGCGCGCCCTCGGGATCTTCGACCGCCTCATCGTCGCGGTGGCGGCGAACCCCGAGAAGCGCCAGCCTCTGTTCACTGTCGAAGAGAGAGTGCACCTCATCAAAGGCGCCCTTTCAGGCCACGAACGAGTCGAGGTCTCGAGCTACACGGGCCTCACCGTCGAATACGCTCGCTCACGGGGAGCGAATACGTTGGTGAAAGGGCTTCGCGCTTACTCAGACTTCGATGCTGAGCTGCAGCAGGCGCTCATGAACCGCAAACTCGCGCCCGACATCCACACCGTCTTCCTAATGTCGAGCTTCGCCCACATCTACGTTTCGTCAAGTATCTTGAAGGACATCGCGAGCTATGGCGGGAACGTATCGGACCTGGTGCCGGCGGGCGTCGCCAAGGCGCTGAAGGAGAAGTTCAGATAAAGGTCGACGAGCTGCTTGACCGGTTCGAGTACTTGATTCAGAACGCACGCCATGTTCCGTTGTCGACCCAGGTGATGGTCAATGAGGACGAGATCATGGAGCTCATCGACCAGCTTCGGTTCAACCTGCCTGACGAGATCAAGCAGGCGAACTGGACCGTGTCGGAGCAGCAGCGCATCATCTCGGAGGCGCACGCCGAGGCCGCTCGCATCATGTCTCGTGCGAACGAGCGAGCGGAGGAGACGTCGTCCGACCACGAGATCCTGCGGCGTGCCGAACGCCATGGGGCGCAGGTCGTCAAGGACGCGCAGGCGAAATCGGACGAGATCATCCGCCAGGCCGAGGCCTATGCGCTGGAGCAGCTGAAACAGCTCGAGGCGCACCTCGGGCGCACGCTGGCGACGGTGAGGCGTGGTGTCGAGGCGCTGCAGTCGAGTCAGCCCGAGTCGGACGAGGGCGGCGAAGCGGCCTCCAAGTAGCCGGCACCCCAACTCCGGTAAAATTCGGCAGCCATGGCTCTGCCGAAGGTCAAGCTCTCCAAGTCGAAGAAGGGTCGGCGACGTTCGCATCTCGCGTTGGTGCACGTCCAGCTCCAGCCATGCCCGAACTGCAAGAAGCTCATGCGACCGCACGCGATCTGCCCCAACTGCGGCCACTACGCCGGCCGCGAGGTGATCAAAGCCAAGGAGTAGGGTTTCACCTCCCCACCACGTGGGGAGGTCGGCGCGCGCAGCGCGCCGGGTGGGGAGGTTCAATTGGCAAGAGTCGCCTTCTTGTTCCCAGGCCAGGGCTCGCAGCATGCCGGCATGGGCACCGAGCTCCTCACCGATCCGGAGGTCGCAGAGCTGTGCGGTCGCTGCTCGGCCGGGGCCGATATCGACCTCCGCCACTTGCTGGTCAGCGCGGGCGACGATGAGCTGAGGCTGACCCAAAATGCGCAGCCGGCGCTCTGCTTCATGGGCCTGGGGCTGACCCTGCTGCTCAAGCGGCGCGGGGTCGAGCCAGCCGCCGCCGCCGGTCACTCCATCGGCGAGTACGCCGCGCTTGCCGCCGGCGGTGCCGTGGGCGCGCCACAGGTGATCAAAGCGGTGGTCGAGCGCGGCCGGGCGATGGCCGAGGCTGTCCCGGCGGGCACCAGCTCGATGGCGGCGGTGCTCGGCCTCGACGCGCAGGCCGTGGAGGTGGCGCTGGCGGGGATGAGCGATGCCTGGCCGGCCAACTACAACACCCCGACCCAGACCGTGATCGCCGGCACCACGGCCGGTCTCGAGGTGGCCGCACGGCGCCTGCAGGAGGCGGGCGCCAAGCGCGTCATCCCACTGAACGTGAGCGCAGCGTTCCACACGCCTCTCATGGCCCCCGCCGCGGCGCGGCTGAGGACGGCGCTCGATCGCATCGAATGGCGGTCGCCGCGAGTGCCGGTCATGGCCAACCTCACGGGACGGCAGCACCAGGGCGGTGATCGCATCCCGCACGTCATGGAGATGCAGCTCCGATCGCCTGTCCGCTGGGCCGGGTGCATCGGTTCGCTCGTGGAGATTGGCTGTGACACTTTTGTCGAGGTCGGTCCGAAACGCGCGCTGACCGGAATGATGAAAGAGCTCGCCCCGGGCAAGAACGCAGTGGCGGTGGGAACTCCGGCCGCCGGCCTGGAGCTCACGATCCCTGCTTGAGGCGGTTCAGGGGTCCCCGCGAACTCACGGCATCGCCTCTGAGTTCGTGGGGCCCGGGCTGGTAAAGTAGGTCGCGGCAACCCCCAACGTGCGTTCGCATTGGAGGCGAGATTGGAAACCCAGAAACTGAGCTTCGAAGACTTCAAGAACATCGTGGTGGAGCGGCTTGGCTGCGAGCCTGAGCAGGTGACGATGGATGCCTCCTTCCAGGAGGACCTGAACGCCGACTCGCTCGACCTCGTTGAGCTGATCTATGCATTCGAAGAGAACACGGGTCTTGAGATTCCCGACGAGGATGCCGAGAAGATCACGACCGTCGGCCAGGCCTGGGAATACATACAGGAGAAGGCCGGCTCATAGCACAGAGCGCAGCTCCTCTCGCGCAGTCGTTAGAGCAGCTCCAGCAGAAGATCGGGATTCACTTTCGCGATCCAGGCCTTTTACTCGAGGCGGTCACCCATAGCTCGTTCGCGAACGAGAGCCCGCATCAATCGCCGCGTGACAACGAACGGCTCGAGTATCTCGGCGACGCCGTCCTGCAGCTGATCACCGCCGAGTACCTGTACAAGCACCACCCGCGCGCGGCCGAGGGCGAGCTGACACAGACTCGTTCGGCGATGGTCAACACCAACACGCTGGCCCAGATGGCCGAGCAGCTCGACCTCGGCAGCTACCTCTACTTGGGCAAGGGCATCGCCAAGGGCGGCGGTCGAAGTCTGAAGTCGCTGCTCGCGAATGCGTTCGAGGCCGTGCTTGGCGCCGTGTTTCTGGATGCCGGCTACGACGCCGCCTATCACTACTACCTCAACCGCTACCGATCGCTGCCGGCCCCCGCCCAGGACGAGAACTTCAAAGGCCGCCTGCAGCAGGTGGCGCAAGAGCGTTTCGGATCGACCCCGTTCTACGACAGCGAAGGTGCGCGCGTGGGCAACCAGCGCGAGTACACATCCGTGGTCTTCGCGGGATCGGAGCCGCTCGGCACCGGGCATGGGGCGACCAAGCAGGAGGCTGAGCAAGAGGCCGCGCGGGCGGCACTGCAAGGCCTTGGCGATGGTCTGGTCGCGAACGCGGCGCCGAAGGCGGCTCGCACGCCTAGACCGCGTAAGCGGCGCACGCCGAGTGCGCGTACGGCGGCGGCCTCGGCAGAGGGCCCCGCGCCGGCGGCCGAAACGCTCACGATCGTTCCCGACCCGGAGCCGCAGCCAATCCCCTCTCCCCCTCGGGGAGAGGGTGAGCAGGGGGGTGCGCCGGGAGCCGGCTCCGCCGGGCCCGGCGCCTCCAGGGGGGAGTCCCCCCTCGACGGAGAGGGGCGTGAGTCGCCAGAACCCTCGACCAGAAGCCGGCAGTTCGGAGAACCGCTGGAATAGTCCACATGTTGTGCCCCGGAGTCAGATGGGCCCTACATCTGCTACCTTGAGGCGAACTTGTTCCTGCGCTCGCTGAGCCTGCTGGGCTTCAAGACGTTCGCCCGGCCGACCGAGATCCGATTCGAAGGCGGAGTCACGGCGATCGTCGGGCCGAACGGCTCCGGGAAGACCAACATCGTCGACTCCATCAAGTGGGTGCTCGGGTCGGGCCAGGCGAAGGACCTCCGCGGCAAGAAGATGGAGGAGGTCATCTACGCGGGCGGCGAGCGGCGCTCGCGCGCCGCGTACGCCGAGGTGACGGTCGTCTTCGACAACACCGCGGGCCGACTCCCAGTGGACTACCACGAGGTCGCGATCAAACGACGCATCGAGCGCGACGGCGAAAGCGACTACTTTCTCAACGGCACTCGCGTGCGCCGCCGCGACCTCATCCACATCCTCGCCTCAACGGGTCTCACCGTCGACTCCTACGCGATCATCGACCAGCACGACATCGAGACGATCGTCGTGTGCTCGCCCGCCGAGCGCCGCGCGCTGCTCGAAGAGGCAGCTCAGGTTCGCGGGGTGAAGGCGCGGCGTCAGGAGGCAGCTCAGCGGCTGACCGAGCTGGCGCAGAACCTCCTCCGCCTGGAGGACCTGAGGTTGGAGATCGAACCGCGCCTGGAGGTCGTACGCGTCCAGGCGGCATCCGCGCACGAAGCGGCCGAAGCGCAGGCGCGGTTGGAGCTGCTGCGCGGCAGCATCGTATGGGAGGAGTGGCGCGAAGCTCGAGACGCCCACCGGCGCGCGTCGACGCAAGCGCAGGCACTCGACCGGCGCCTGATCGAGGCGCGCGAGCAGGCCCGATCAGCGGAGGCCGAGTTCGCCGGATGGCGCGTCGAGATGCAGGCCGCGCAAGACCGAAGGGTCAATCGCCAGACCACACTGGGTCGGCTGCGACTCGATCTGGCCGCGGGCGAGCACTCGCTGGAGCTCGCCAAAGAGCGGGCCGAGAGCCACACGGCGTTCGCCGAGGCCCTGCGTCGCGAGGATGCGGAACACCGTAGGCAGGCCGGCGTTGCCGAGGCGCTTCGCGACCAGCTGAACGCCGAGCTCGCGCAGGCCGTGCGAGCCCTCGAGGCGGTGCCCACCCTGGCGCCCGCAAGCGAGCCGGCGGACCCGACGCAAGCGCAGCATGCCCAGCGCGCGGCCGAGCAGGCTCTGCGCGCGGTCGCCATCGCCACGTCGTCGCTCGCCGGCCTGCGCACGAGGCGCGAGTTCCTCGAGCAACAGGTCATTCGATCGCGCGCCGGGGCGGAGGCTGCAAAAAAGATTCCCGATGCAGAAGCGGCGCTGGCGGCAGAGCGGTCCGCGGCCCGGACTGCGGAATCCGCCGCCATCTCCATCGCCGGGTCGCGATCCCAGCTGGAGGGTCTCGAATCGCTGCGCCCTGGAACGGCTCCGGGCTTGATGCGGCTCGGAGACGTCCTGACTGCTGAGCCTGGCTACGAGCGGGCGCTGTCGGCCGCGCTCGGTCCCTTGGCGGATGCGCTGGTGGCCTCCGATGAGGAGGCGGCCGGAAGGACGGAGGAGACAACAGGGCCACAGCTCACAGTCCTCTACCCCTTGGCCGCATCGCCTGAGCCGAAGGCAGGATCCATGTTCCATCACGTTCGGATCCGCAAGGGTTTCGAGCTGGTGGCGCGGCGGCTCCTGGGGCCCGTGGTGGTAGGGGTGGACGTGACGATCGCGGGCGTATATCGCGAACCGGGACTCATTCGCGCCGGAGCCGACCCTCGGGTCGAAATCGACGCGCGCCGTGCTCGCCTGGAGGCGGAGATCGAAACTTTGGCGCCCGTCGCCGCGGGCGCTGACATCGCCGCCAAACGGATCAAGGAGTCCGAGGCCCGGCTCGATGACCTGCGGACGCGTGCCGCTGGAGCGACGAGCCTGGAGGAGTCGGAGCGGCTGCTCGAGGCGGCGCGGGAGGCTGAGAGGATCGAAGCCGCCAAGGTGCCGGAGCTCGAGCGGCTGGCAGCACAGGCGGAGCAAGTGGCTGCGGCCAAGGCCGCCGACCTCGCCGCTGTGGCGACACAGAAGGCGGCATTGCGGCAGGTCGAGCTGGAGCGAGCCCGCTGGCACGATCGCGGCGAGGACCTGCGGCGACAGCTCGGCGTCGTGGAGGCGGACCTCGCTCGCCACCGCCTGGTGGCGGATGAGCGCAGTCGCCGTGTGGCCGACGCCGAGAGCAGCGCCGCTTTGGCGGCCGAGGTGCTGCCCCGCCTCGGTGCCGAGGCCGAAGCGGCGAAGAAACGCCTCGCCGAAGCGGAGCTCGAAGCACCCGGCGAAGAAGCCGAGATGGCGGAGGGTGCGCGGCGCCTGGTCGCGTTGGAAGAGGCGCGAATCGACGCCCGGCTCAGGGCGGGAACGCTGGAGGGCAACCTCGAGCTGATGACGAGAGAGGCGGAGCTTCATGCGGCGCGCCTGGAGGAGATCCGCCTGCGCATGCCGGACGGAGTTGCGCCCGAGGAGATTCCGGGCGGGAAGGCACGCGAGAAGGAGATGCGGGCGCTGGAGCGGCGCCTGCAGGAGATCGGCCCGACGAACGCGCTGGCAGAAGCCGAGTGCCGAGAGCTTGAGGAGCGGTTCGAGACGCTGCGCACTCAGCTGGACGACATCGCGGCCGCACGCGGCGACCTCGAGCAGCTCATCGGCAAGCTGCGCGAAGAGGAGGAGTCTCGCTACGAGGCGGTCTTCGGCGCGGTCGCGACCAACTTCCACGAATATTTTTCGCAGCTGGCGCCTGGGGGCCGGGCCACTCTTCGTCACGCCGACGGCGCCGAAGGTCCGCGGTCTGGAGTGGAGATTCTCGTCCAGCCGCCGCGCAAGCGACTTCAGAACGTGACGCTGCTGTCGTCAGGCGAAAGGTCGCTCGCTGCCCTCGCCCTGGTGCTGGCGCTCGATGAGGTCAATCCCAGCCCGTTCACGATCCTCGATGAGGTGGACGCCGCCCTCGATGATGCCAACGTGGGCCGTTTCGGAGAGATGGTGGCGCGTCTTGGCGCCGAGCGACAATTCCTCGTCATCACTCACAACCACGTGACGATGGCCCATGCATCGACGCTGTACGGCATTCATCTCGATGAGAGCGGCGCATCTCACATCGTTTCGGTCCGTCTCGAAGACATCCGAAAGCCCGCGACGGCACAAGGGGCGCTGCCAAACAATCACACGGCCCAGGCCGGCTGATCGTCCCCTCTCCCCACCGGGGAG
>WNFA01000691.1_pt1 | contig 32490 bp, 28 predicted proteins | sample 5400481 | NCBI WGS metagenome assembly WNFA01 (sample SAMN13153340, study PRJNA577476) | soil metagenome | isolation source: 120 cm saprolite under Douglas fir tree site 2 hole 1 replicate 2 | place: USA:California | collected 2015-04-18 | reverse complement strand
GTCCGAAAATTCCCGCTAACTCTATGATTCCAGGAGACCGGGGGGAGGGGGGTAGGGGTACCAAGTAGTAAACTCCCAGTGCCGTCACAGCGGCACGAATGAAGTCGTGACCTTCCCGTTTCGGACAGAAAAAACAGTTCTGATCAGCGGCCGGCGGCGGCGGGAATAGCTTTTTTGCCGGACTCGCGAGCTTCGACGTGCAGTTCTTTTTCGATCGAAGCGAAGCGCTGAAAGACTTCGTGAAGCCGCAGCGCCATGTTGCGGATGGTATCGGCTTGCGCCAGCACGGTGGCGGGCAGTCCGGGCTCGAGGACCAGTAGTTCGGCGTTGCCGAGCACGGTGGTCAGAGCGTTGTTGACGTTCGTCCGCATCTCGACCATGAAGCGTCCGAGAGTGGCCTCGGCTTGGGCGGCGGCGCATATCTTCTCGGCTTCGCGGGCGCGGGATTCGGCGTGGCAGCGGCGAAGGATCTCGCGTCCGGCGAGACCGGCCATCGCCGGCCAGACTCCGGGCTCGCGGCGCAACTCGAGAATGGCGCCGTGGATGTTATAGAAATCGCGCGAAGGGTCGGAGTGAATCAGGATGGCGGGCTTGCCGGCGGCGGCCAGCGACTGCTTCAGGTCTTTGTTCAGGCGTTTGTTCAGATGCTTGCGCTTGTCCTTCTTAAGCTTTTCATCCTTAAGCTTTTCCTCGGATGAGGCGTCGGCGATCGCGAGGTCGTAGTGGCTGCCCTCGAGGCCGCGAGAGAAGCCTTCGTCGAGGACGATGAATTCTGGACCATCGGAACGGGGAGCGGGATCCTGCGGCCAATTCGCGGTAATCTCCCGGGCGAAGGCGGGGTCGCTGGCGAGGATCAGGACGGTCGGGCGATGGATGCTCATGGTCGCTTTCTGGCTCAGGTAGAGACGCGGCTTGCCGCGTCTCCGGAGACGGGGCAAGCCCCGTCTCTACGGGAAATTTATTCTTGGGTTCCGCCGCCTGATTTTGCGGCAGCGCTGGCGGCGAGCGGACGCTTGCTCGCCGCGTTCTGGAGCGCGTCATCGACTGCCGCCCGGAGATCGACCAGCATGCGCAGCGGCTGTCCGGAAGAGTATTCGGCGTGGAACATTACCTTCCAGGACTGGCAGATCATGCGCAGACGCCCGGTCGGTTCCTCAGCGGAGAATTGGGCGCGACGGCAATCAATGCTGGTGACGCCGCGGCGCTCGAGTTCGCGCAAACCGTCCTGGATAGCGTTGAGATCGTCGTGCATGAGGCGGAAGAATATCCGCCGGATCATGAAGCTGAAACGGGCAAAGGCCACCATGGCCGAGGGCTCGAAATAGCGGGCCGCGTTCTGCGTCTTGAGCTTGCGCCCTTGCTCAAGCGCGCCGCTGTGCAACAGTTCGCTGAGACGGCGGCAACGCGCCGCCGACTGCATGATGGTTTCAAGCGAAGCCAACCATGCGGGGAGCTTCGGCTCCTGCGGCCCGAGCACGGGCTCCAGCACCTGGGCCACATAGTCGAGGTCCAGGTCGGTATCTTCAAGGCCAGAGGGCGCGCAGAGCGAAAAATACTGGACGAGCAGGAAATCAGTCTTGTCACGGTCGCTGTTAGACTTCGCGGTCTTGTGCATGTGATGCAAGAGAAGATGGCGCAACACGCCTTCGTTGGCCAGAGGCGTGGTCTGCAGAAATTGGCGCAACTGGTGGACCTGGATCTGCGTGTCCACCTGCTGGAACCAGGCTTCGGCCTCCTCGATCGATTCGGGCGAAGATGAGAATCCCTCGTCGACGGGGCAGGCGGAAACTTCAATCACAAATTCGCGCACCAGCGCAGAGTACATGGGCTGCAAGGCAGAGAGCGTGGCCCCCTGCTCTTCAATTGAAGGCTGGAACGAAGGTTTGGAGGATGCGGTCATGATTTCACAATCCAGTTGGGAACATGTTTTAGGAAACGGACGGCAACCGCAGTCCGCTCCAGATGATATTGAACGGCGACCACGAATGCTTCGGCATGAAGCGTGCCGTCGTTGCTTTCGACCAGGACGCGATCGGCGAATTGCAGAGGACGGTCGAGCACAAACAAAACTTCGTGCGGCGTGCCGAACTCGATGACGGTGTCCTGAAAAAAGACGTTTTCGTTCTCGTGTTCGCGGGCGGTGAGATCGCCATTGGCACTGCCGTTGCCGTTTCCGTTGCTGTTTCCGTTGGCATTAACGATAGTGCGGCTGAGCTTGATCGGGATCCGCACCGGAGTGGCTTCGGGAAAGAACCTGGCCAAGCGGCTTACGATGTCTGGTTCGAGCGCGCGAGCAGCTGCCTGGTTGGGCACGGTAAGACCTCGACTCCGGAGTTTGGAGCAGCCGAGTCCCCTCTCTTCCCGGTTTGGAAGAACTACGGGGAGACTCGTTCTGCTTTATCGGCATTCAGTGGTGCACGGGCCCCACCAAAAACGTGAAGGTCATATACCTTAGAGCAAGTGATAGAAGGGTATGCAGTTAGCGGACGTCAAGTAGGGGTCGGAACGGCTTAAGTTTTGGGGGAATGGGAAAGTCCGTCTCATTGTGACACAACTGTCTCAATTTCGCAGCTTGCGACCATGCTGCTGCGCCGAACCTGCGAAGAAAGGCGCCCACCTCCGAACGGAAACCGCTATTGATTTTGCGGGATTTAGGGGACCCTAGCTGTGCCTTTTCGAAGACCCGGCCCGCGGCTGGACCTGCGAGTGACCCCTTCCTTGGCGTTGACGTTCTTCGTCAGTGGAATTACCACGGTCGTGTCCCGCTGGGGATGTTCGTTGATGTTGTTGAATGGCGCGGAGTTTAAGTAATTTCCAACTAGGGCGAAATCAGCCGCACTGCCACGGGAGACGCGCCGTTGCCAAGAATTGGAGTTCCGGCGACGCCACCGGTGCCAGCTCCGCAACCAACCAGGTTGACGACCTGCGTGTGGATATGATTGCTTCCCGGGACTTTTTGTCCAGTTGGATTTAGAAATAGCTGCACAAATCCAATGATCTGAACGGCGGGATAGCCGCCGGGCCATGCCGATGTAGTGTCAATGACCGGCACTGTCACCAGCGAGTCGCTGACCATAATATTGGTTCCCGCCCCCAGCGCGCCAGATTCCACGACCGGATTATCTGAACCCGCGACGAACTGAAAAGGAGGCGGCACTGTGGTGGTGTCGACGCTGTCTCCCTGGTTGCGGGACGGGTGAGCCAAGCCATCCAAAGCATCCGCCGCTTCTGCATCGCGATTTGAATCGGGAGCTTGATCGACGTGAACGACACTGTTGCATTTAATGGGTGGCTGAACGCAGCCCGCAATACTCAGCTGGAAGTTGTTGAACCCGGCACATGCGGGACATGCGACGGACGACGCACTGGGGGCCGGGAAATCAACTGGATCGCCAGGATAATACCTCCAAACCGTCGGCCCCGGCGGCGGGAGGCCGCAGTTGGTAGTGCATTCTGCCCGCAGCCGGATGCCCCCAAAGCCGGGTGGTGGAGTGATCCAACCCAGCAGACCGGGTGCCGTAATGGCACCGCTGGCCGGATCAAAAATTTGGCCGGGCGGATTGGAGGGATCTAAGTTTGGCAGCAGCCAGGGCTTTACACACGTCGGCGCCACCGGCAGTCCGGGCCCGGCCGCAGTTCCCTGGAGATAGGAAGGGTTGTAGGCCTCGGCTGTCGCCGACGCTTTGACCGTGATCGTCGTGCGTCCCCAGATGCGGGCAAAAAAAGTCGGCAGATCGCTGCGCTGCACCTGCACGGTAACTTGGGGATTGGCAATAAAATTTGTAATACCTTGGTTGATGTTGACGCAAATTTCCTGCCCCGAGATGCATGGCGATGCCCCGGCGACTAAGTTTCTGCCGCCGACCGGGTTACTCGCCGCCACTTGCGTAGCCACGGCAATAGCCGACGGTACCGCGTTCGCTCCCACCGTTGCATCTGAGGCCGAAGTCATCCCCGAGTTCGCCAGTACCCGTGCCCCGGCCAACGCCGCGCCATCGGCCGCCAGTTGCGCCTCGCTACGCGCGGTGTAAAGCGTCACCACGTCGATTGACAGTGCCGCCATCGCTCCGATAACAAACAGCATGACCACTGCCACCAGAATGATGACGATCCCTTGCTCGTTGTTGCGTCGCGAGTTAGGTCGCGAAGTATTTCGATGACGTCGCAAGCATCCTCACATCTGGTTGTGGACCGTCCCGCTCTCGGTCAAGTTCGTGATGGCCGCATAGCCTGCGCCCGGAAACAACAATTGAATCACACTATTGAATCGCCAATGGTACGGATAGACTACGGTGACCCTGGTCCCGACGGCCGCGGGCGAACTGGAGGCAGATACCCATCCGCGGTTGATGGTGATGACCAGGTTGTCCAGCGAGTTGAAAACTGCGATCACCACCGGATGCAGCGACTCGGGGTCGCTGGTGGTCGACGCAATGTCGCTCATCTGCTGAGCGCCGGCGATGATGGCACCTTCCTGCGCGGCCTGCTCGATCTTCTGCTTCTGGTTGAAGGCACCGCTAAAATCGAAGATGCCCACGACGAACACCACCAGAAGCGGCAGCGTGATGGCAAACTCCAGCAGCGCCGCGCCCTGCACTTCCCTCAGTAGACTGACCGCGCCGCGATGCAGAATTCGGAAGCTAAGCATCTAGTTCTCCATCCTGCTTTGCGCTTGCGCCGACAAAATAATCTTTTGCATGTTGAGGGAAGTGAAAGGCAGATAGAACTGGAATGGATATTGAAAGCTCACCACGGTTCCACATTGGGGGGGCTGGGTCCCGCCGGCCGGGGGATTCAGCAGCACATTATGGCAAACCTTGATGTTGTCGGCGGCGGTATTGCACGTGTTCGGAGGATTCGCGCAGAAGACCGGGGCAGCGGGGTTGGGGTTTACGAGAATTTGACTCGTGTCGAGACTTGAAGATTTCATCACAGCCTCAACCACGCCCGTCACGGTGGTATCGCTGGGAGCGGCATTGCCGCAAGTGCCGCACGAAGAACGCGCCGCGGTGATCGCTCCCTGCTGCGCCGCCTGGGTGATCGTCGAGTAAATGTTGAAGGCCCGTCCAAACCAGACGATGCCCAGCAGAAGCATGAACACCAATGGCAGCACCAGCGCGGCCTCGGCGATCTCCGCGCCGTCCGTGGTTTTGAACTTGCCCGCGATTCGTTTGATATTCAGCAAACTGCAGATCCCTCGCTCCCCCACCCCATCCGGCAAGTGCGGCCGGCTGGGGACCCCGGTCGCTCGGGATGACAAATCATAAACGTGCTGACAAATCGAAAATAGGATGACAAATCATAAAGCTGTCCATCGACGCTGCTAGATTTTCCCCATCGCTCTGCCTATCCCATACAACAACACCGTAAGCGCCATGGCCACTCCGAACGGAATTTTTGTGGACTGCGGATTGTCGAGCGATACCTCAGACCCGGGCATCCGCAGACTGAACAACGCCGCCAGCAAATGCGCGATGTTCACGAGCGTCCGTTTCAGCCGCCCTTTCAAGATAACCACGGCCAGCGCCATTACTCCCGCAACCAGAATCGCGCCCACGAGCACGGAGAGCAGTTGCCGCCAACCGAGACACGCTCCTAAGGCGCCGGCCAGTTTCCAGTCTCCGGCGCCGAGGCTGCGTACCAGAACGAAGGGCAGCAGCAGCCCGAGGCCCAACAGCGTTAGAGAATCGTGTTGACCGCGACGCCCGCCACCAGGCCCGACACCGTGAGCCAGTTCGGAATCCGACGGTAGCGCCAATCGAGAATTCCCGCACCAATCGCCACCAGCACCGCGGGAATCCATGGCCCAGATTGAAGCATGCTTGCCGCTGGCAGACAGGCGCCCTCTCGCACTTCGCTTCCTGTACTTTAGGACTTTCGGGGGCCACACTCAAGGGGGAAGTTCTCAGTTCTCGGTTCTCAGTTCTCAGTTAAAACTCAGAGTCAACAAACTGAGAACTGGGAACTGCTAATCAGTGCAAGCCTCTGAAGACGGGATCCCGCCTCAGATGCTCCGGGAAATCCTTCTCGTACGACGCCAATCCGGGACAGATGAAATGATGAGCCTCGTTGAAGCCGAATTCACGCATTTCGATCATTGCCTCGTCTGCGGTCCATCCTTCTGCCGCCATCCGATAGGCGGCGATCATCATCCCGGTCCGATCGTCCCCCAACCGGCAGTGCACAAATACCTTTTTGTTTGGATTATCCCGCATTAGTTTCAGGAATCGTGCGAAGGTTTCGTCCCTCGGGAACGGACAGTGCCACGGAATCGCAACATATTGCATTCCGTGGCGGCGCACCTCTTTCCCTTCGCTCTTGGTTCGGTTGCCGCGCGTATCGACGACAATGTCGATCCCCATCTTGGCCAGCGCTTGGTACCCTCTCTTATTTGGCTGCGCCCCGCGAAAAAGCCTCGGTGTTACTTCACCGAAATTGCCAATGCCATTGATTCGCCGCTTTTGGCCGGACTGCCGTACGCGCTGAAGATGAGGGTGAGATCCGGAGCTACCGGGTTGGAGTGGCCGCTCTTCACCACCAGACATCGTGATCGCCAAAAACAACGGGACGGCGATCAACTGGAGATGGCGAAACCTGAGACCGATATAGAGTCGAGTCAAGAGTCGAGTCATCGAACAGAGGACAGATGCCTGCATCTTTATTGTATGCAAGAGGCGAAGCTTTGATGATGAAAGCAAAAGGCCCGGTTGCCCGGGCCTGAATTTGAAATCAAAATACTGGAATCAAAAGCCTTGTCAATAAGGCATCGTTAACGTGTAACCGGAGGGGCCGAGTTCCGTTGCGCAACGACTTTCTTCGCATTGTCAGCCAGCGCACGCGCCTGCGGCATCAGGTCCAGAGCCTTGATCACATCCGGGTCAGTTTCGGCTCGTACCTTTAAGCCCTCTTCCTGGCCGAACGTATCCACGAAGAGTTCGCTCTTGATGTTGGAGCGCAGCCACTCGTTGCTCTCGATCATCTCGGCTTCGGTATAGGCTATTTTTTCGCTATCGAGAAATTTGCGGAAGTCCAGCAGCACCGCATCGTCTACTTCGAAATTCTGCGTGATCTTGTGAGTGATCGCGTAATGCTTGGAAAAATTAAACAGCGCGTAGTGTTGCAGCAATGAGTCCTGGAATTTGTTGGGCTTGTAAGGCGCCAATTTCACATCGGGAGTGATGCCGCCGCCGCCATACACAGTGCGTCCGCCATCGGTGAGCTTCACTTCGTGGTTAGCATTGTTATCTTCACCCTCTCGATTGTAATAATAATCATAGAGAGAGAGGTTAGAGTAATCGCGCTGAATTAGGCGTCCGCTGGGGGTGTAGTACTTCGCGGTCGTTAGGGCCAGGCCGGTATTTTCTGCCAGGGGATACACGGTTTGCACCAGGCCCTTGCCGAACGTGACCTCACCTGCGATGAGGCCGCGGTCGTGATCCTGAATTGCTCCAGCAACAATTTCGGCTGCTGACGCGGTGCCGCGATTGACCAGCACCACCAGTGGGTATTCCTTGCCTCCGTTGCCGCGGGCTGCGACATATCGTTTTTCCGGAGATGACCGGCCGTGGTGCGAGACGATCAACTGTCCCTTCTTTAGAAATTTGTCGGCCACGCCTACGCCTTCACTCAGCAGTCCTCCAGGATTCTGCCGCAGATCGAGGACAAGGCCTTTCAGATCGCCCATCTGATCGAGAGCTTCGGCGACTTCATGCTCTGTCGTTTCCTGGAATCCGGAAACGTGCATGTAACCGATGCCGGGCTTGATCATGAAATGCAAGTCCACGCTGTAGCGCGGAATCTCGTCGCGGATGACGGCAAATTCGAGGGGCTTGTCGGAGCCTTCGCGCAACATCGTGATGCGGACGGTGGTGCCCTTCGGTCCCTTGAGCAGATCGGCGACGTCGGAGGTGCTCATGTTGTCGGTGGGCTTGCCGTCGATGGCGGCAATAATGTCGCCCGGCCGGATGCCGGCGCGATAGGCCGGTGTGCCGACGAAGGGAGCGATGACGATAACCTTATTATTGCGCGGGCCGACCGTCATGCCCACGCCGTAATACTTGCCACGCTGTTCTTCGCGCAGAGCGGAGTAAGACTTCGGATCGAAAAAGTTCGAGTGCGGATCGAGCTGGTGCAGCATGCTCGGGATGGCGCCGTTATAAATTGCCTTGTCGGCATTCACCGGGTCGGCATAGTTCTGCTCGATCGTTTCATACACCTCGGTGAACTGCTTCAAGCTATCGCGGACATCGGAGTCGCTGCTGGGCGTGGCTGCCGGGCTGATTCTCTGCGCGAACAGCATGCCCAGTAGACCGAACGTAGCAAGCACGAAAACAATCAGGAAGAGAGAACGACGAGAACTACCAGCCATGTATCGAAATCCTCGGGCAGGGACGTGGAGGGACCCGGCCACCCCATCTGAGCGCAGTATAACATTTGAAGCGCCTGTTTTGTTGGATGCAAACGGGCGCTGGGGGTTACATCGGAGCGACGGCCTTGGGGGGCGGTTGGTGTGGCCCGAGTCTGCCATGGCCATCAAGGAAGTCCAGCGTGGGGACGGGCCTCTGGCCCGTCCAACGGGGCGGAGCCCCGTCACCACACGATCTTTATCTACTTGCCGACGTAGGTACGCGGCGAGCCGATACCGGTGCATTGGTCGAAGCCAATCTTGCAGCGCGAATCCCCCGTGGTGATGTCTTTGAAATCGGCTTTGTACTCGGCTGGATTAGCTAACTCGCTGTAAAGCCAGGTGAGCTCATTCCGGCTCGACGTCTGTTTGTTGCCGGCAGCATTCACAATCCCCGCAAAGGTCGGCGAGGCCCAGCTCGTACCGCCGACCGAATACCAGCCGCCCTGGAGGTAGATCGCCGCGCAGCAGTAATCGGCAGCCACATCGGGATATCCACGATGAGTGCCGACGATGGCTGAAACGCCGTCCTGGTAGCTCGGTCTGGGCTCGTAGGGACTGAGGTCGCCACCGCCCCCGCCCGTGTAGTAAACCTCTTTCACAAAATTGCCGTTTTGGTCGCGGCTGAAACGTGTGCCTCCGACCGAGACCACATTCGGAGACGCTCCGGGATAGATGCTGACGCCTATACCGGAATCACCACTGGCGGCGAAGTAGACAACTCCCGGCTTGGTGAAGTATGCGTCCCAGTTGATCTCCTGGCCAACTTCCGGATCGCCCCAGCTCATGCTGACGACACCGCCTCCAGCTTTGGCCACCAGGCTTGCTGCGAGTTTGACCGCTGCCCAAGTCGGGTCGGTATTGACCTGCTTGGATTCAACCAGGTAGAGCTTGGCATTTGGCGCCATGGCGTGGGCCCACTCGATGTCTAATGCCTCCTCGACCAACCACTCCCCATAGACGGGAGGCTTCGTGATGCCGGGCCATCTGACGGTGAGGTTGGCGTCTGGGATTCCAAAGTAAGAGGAGAAGGCGTGCAGATCGGCTGCTGCGGTCGGGTAGTCACCGGCATCGACGATGGCAATCGCGCCCCAGCCACCTGTGGGCAGATTCTTGCTGGTAGCGATTGGGCAACCCGTGGGTCCGGTCACCAACTTGTATACACAGGCGAGGGATCCGGGCGTCTCGTCGCCGGGAGAGGGGCCGTTCGGGTTTGGGACATCGGAGTCGACAAAGAAGTAATTTGTGTGATGACGGCCAGGCTGCGGAATGCTGGATTGAGGGTAGATGATTCTGTGTCCGTTAAAAACGGACTCGGTGCGCGTTTGAGCGGAAACTTGGGAAGATGCCATGCCGAGAAAAAGTGCAATCCCGATGATCATTGCGATTACAAAGGAACGTTTCATTCGGTGACTCCTTAATATGCGGCCGACAATTATGCCAGCGATATGATGACGGTTGTATCGCGCAAATGCAAGCTCGAAACTGGGCGGCTGACGCGGCTCATGGCCATCATCCGAAATCCGAAGGGTGTTCACCAACTTCACCGGATGCGCAGGCCGAAATGAACAAACTGAGAAGAAATGTTTGTTATTTCGCTTGCACTTCCACCGCATCGGCCAAGTGCATCGGCGTGGGGGAGCGATCTCCGACTTCGATCGTTTGCCCGTGCTGGAGATATTGCGCGAGCACGGCGGGCTCGGACCAGTCCAGATCCCAGCCGTTTTCAACTGCGACGATGGTGTAGGAGCCGGGAATTACATTGGGCAGGCTGAAACTTCCGTCGAGATCGCTTTGGTCGCGGCGGAAGCGATCGTGATTCGTTTCCGGATCTTCGGGTACCAGAACGATCATCGCGCCGGACGAACCTTTTCCAGTTCGCTTGGCGAAGCCTTCGACGGTGACCGAACCTCCCACCAGCGAGAGTGCAACGGTGAGCGATGCGCCGGGAGGCACGTTCAAGGCGTGTCCGGAAATTGTTCCGGCCTCCGACGCGATGCGAACCACCGAATACCGGTTCGTAGCGGAGCCCGCCACCACGTCATACTTGCCCGGAATGACGTCCGCAAAATTGGCCTCGCCCTTGGCGTCCACTTGGGTAGCGTCGACTCTGCCCTTGCCGTTGCGGAGGCCAATCTGGAGTTGCGATGGAAGACTCGACGCGCCCTCGATCTGAACCGTCGCCTTGATCTTGCTCGCCGTTCGCCCCGAGGACACGTCGAGTTCGCCGCCGCTGTTGAGATTGACTTCGGTGGGCTCTTGCAGCTGGCCGCTGGAATCCCGCATCCGGACTGTATATCGGCCCGCGGCAACTCCAGTAAGCTCAACCACGCCAGGAGCGACATTCTGAATATTGCTGTTCTCGACCTCTTCTACGCCGTCGAAGGAGGGTTTTTGCAGAACCGGGACGCTCATCCCTTGGGTGCTGTCTTCGGGAACGTGCACGATGAGATGCAATGAGGGAACGGGATTCAGGTGGATGTCGGCTTCTAGGCGATCCCCGCCGCGAACCGGGATGGGAGCGGCATCCTCGGCCTCGGTGGCGTCCCCGTAGTAGGTGATGGGGTAGACGACGTCGAGTGATGGATCCACCTGTGAGGGCGGATTCGTTGCGCCCTCGCCCGTCGAAGTTGGATGAACCGCGTACCAGGGCGAAGCTTTTGCCGAGACAAAGTACGTTCCCTCGTTGAGGGGCGTCACTTCGTAGCGGCCTTGATCGTCCGTCATGGCGCTGCGAAAACCAAAGATGCGACTCACGCCCTGAAAATGGTTCTCGCGATACACCGTGACTTGCGTATTGCGGACGGGGTCCTGGAATTCATCGAGCACCTTGCCGGTGAGCACGGCGTTCGGCGCGAGGCGTAGAGCAAGGTTCTCGGTATCGAGATCGGCGCCGGTTACGATCGCGGTCGAGAACTGGTCATGCTGGTTGTAGGAAGCGGTGATGAATCCGCGTTTCGCGCCATCGAGCGAGTACTTGCCTGCGGGGACATGGAACTCGAAGCGTCCGTCGTTGCCGCTGACGACGGATTGCATGCTCAGTCGATTCTTGGCGTCAGCGATGGTGACCCGGGAGCGCGCCAGCGAACCACCGGTCTTCGCGTTGACGACTGTCCCGGCGATGCGGTAGGGGCCGGAAGGAATCTGGGTTCGCTGAGGGTTCTCGGTTTGCGCATGCGCGGAGCTGAAGAGGAGCGCACAGGCCGCCGTGAGTATTGCCTGTCGGCATGATCGAGAGACAGGAATCATTGGTCGTTCTCCGAAACGCCTGCCGAAATGCTCGTGGAAATCAACTGCAACTGCACGTGTTCCTTTTGTCCGCCGACCACGCGAACCACGGGTCCCTTCGAATCGTAGGTGCGCAGGGCTTCGGGATTCCGGTATTCGAGCTCGTGTTGCTCCCGATCGAATGCAAGCAGGCGATAGGCGCCCGGAGCCAGTCCCTGCGAAACGAAACTTCCATCCGGACTCACCCAAATCTCGGTGAATTGCCCGCTGCTCTCCGCAAGCGGAACGCAGTAGATATGCGCCGCGGCCTGCCCACCTGATGGTGAATAAAAAGTCCAGTCTCGCGCGTCGGCGCTTGCGGCGCCTGCCCCGCCCGCATTGACCGGCCCCTGCGCGGGCGACGTAATTCCCTCGACTGTGCCGCTGATCTCCGCCGTATCGTCGCGCATCGTGATCTCGATGGGAGACGCTGTCCCTCCCGCGCCGACGACCAGCGGCTGATGCAGCAGGTCAAGATTGCCGGAACGGATCGAGGCACGGTAGCCGCGTGACGAATTGACTCGCACCCAGTAGCTTCCCGCTGGCGCACCCTCGATGACCAAAGCGTCGTCAGCCCGCCTTGGGTCGCGCAGAGAAACCTGTGGCCCTGCTCCAAAATCGTCGGCGGGCTCGAGCGTCACGCTCAAATAGCGACGCGGGCCCTTGATCACTGCGTTTCGACCGTTGATGTTCCAGGTCATCGAACCTGCGTTGTCGGCAGAAGTGAATTCTTCCTTTACGTTGACTGGGATCGAGGCATTGGGCAGGAGCGTCATACTTGGCCCATCGATTGCGGCGCCTTTGATCGTGATTGTATGTAATCCGGTCATGCCATCGTGTCCGAACCTCGATGCTTCGATGGTGTAGGTTCCGTCGGGCAACATGCCTTCAATCGCATGGTCACTGTTGTTGTAGCCGAGGGAAAATCCCGGCCCCTTCCGTCCGTGCGCGTACACGCCGACGGCGATTCCGTTGTCCGGCGCATTTATGACTGGCACTTTGACACGGTAATACGGCAGTTTCACCAATGAAAGGTTGACTGTCTGCGTCTGTCCGGCCGCTAATTGAATTGTGGCGGCAGATCCGAAATCGGGTGCGCTCTGGTAGTAGACAGGCGGGTATCCGAACAGCTTTCCGATCGGGACATTGGGGGGAGGAAGGGTAAGCGGATCAGTGGTGAGCGGGTCGTGGTCGAGTAACTCGTGAGTCAACAGCTTATAAGTGCCGGCCGGAAGGTCCGCGAAACGAAATTGACCGTCAGACGTGGATTGAGCGCCTCCAACTGGAAGCCAGCGGGCGCGACCGTCCTGCACCTGCCGGCGGAAGACTTGCAGCATGATGCTGTCGGGCGGTTCTGACGTGGGAAGAGTGACGGTGCCGACAATCAGACTCTCGGGTGTGAGGGCGAGCGTGAAGTCCTTCATCGCTTCGTTCTGAAGGTTTTGCGCTTGGCTGTAGGCATCGGCCAGGAAGCCTGGCTTACGGGCCATCAGCATGTAAGGACGATTGGGAATAGCAGACTGAATCTGGCCGCTGACAGGAGTGGTCGAACCCGAAACGCCCTCAGGAGCGGAGTCGACCTTCGGCAAGGTGAATTCAAAGCGGCCCTCACTATTGCTCAGGGTGGCGAAGCGATTGTCGGGGGAAGAAACCAGGGCGCGGGCGATCGGCTCATGCGTCACGCTGTTGATCACAATGCCGCGGACGGTGTCGGTGTCGGTCTTGTCGGATGTGGACTGCGCGGCGGACAGGGTGGCGCTCAAGCAGGCGGCGGCGAGGGAGAACAAGAGGATGCTTGCGCCTTGAGATGTTCGCCGCGATACTTGCCGGAACGAGCGCAGTAAAACCTTGCAAGGTAAAACATGCAGAGACACATGATGCTCGCCGGTCTTCAACTGGATTGCTCCAACCTTGAATTATTGTGGCCCAGCATCGGGGAATGCACAACGCGAGAGCTACGGAGTGGGAATCGTCAGGGCGGTTAAGGGTTGCCTTCGGGGTGGGGAATCCAGCCTCAGAAGAAGCGCGTGACGCCTTCTTCCAGCACTACCACCTTATCTTTCACGCCGGCCTTCAGCGCTTCGCGTTCCAACAACTGGAGAGGTTCTTCTATGGGCTCGTGCGACAGGCGAAATGTTCCGTAGTGCATCGGGACCATCCAGCGGGCATTGAGATCGAGAAAGGCGCGAGTGGCGTCGGCGGGACTGGTGTGGACATTGCGAAATTGGGGCGGATTGTAGGCGCCGATGGGAAGCAGCGCGAGTTGGGGTGACAGGCGGCGTCCTATTTCGCGGAAGCCGGCGAAGTAGGCGGTGTCTCCGGCGTGGTAGACGGAGTGTTTGCCGCTGCGCAGCACGTAGCCGCCGTAGCCGCGGTGCGAATCCTTGAGGATGCGGGCTCCCCAATGCCGAGAAGGTACGTGAGTGACGTCGAGCGTGCCGTGGCGATAGGTATTCCACCACTCGAGTTCGACAATCTGTTCGAAGCCGAGATCGGAAACCAGGTCGAATAAATGATGAGGGACGACGAGCGTGGGTGCGGTTCCTGTCTGGCGGCGGGTTTGCCGCGCGATGGTGCGCAGCGACTGGCGATGCAGGTGATCGAAATGCGCGTGCGTTACCAGGACGACATCCATCGGAGGCAGGTCGCGCAAGTTCAATCCCGGTTGGCGGAGGCGCTTGAGGACGAACAGCCAGCGCGCGAAGTTGGGATCGATGACAACGTTCTGTCCGCCGATTTGCAGGAAGAAGCTGGAGTGCCCGATGAAGGTGACGCCGAGTTCGCCGTTTGAAACCAGTTGCGGTTTGTGCGTCTTGCCGGTGCGAGGCGTGACCACGGAATGCCGCACCAGGCGTGTGAAGTCGCCGGCTCGCTTGCGTAGCGCGGGATTTTTCAATGAGGACTTCAACATTGGTTCGACCAGTATGATTCGACCAGTAAGATTCGCCTACTATGATTCGACCGGTATGATTGGCCCGGTGCGGTTCGGCCAGTCCGACGGAAACGCCGTCGATTGCTACATTATCGGCTTTGTACTCTCAAGTCTCCAGCAAAGTATAGATGCTGTGGAGGCTGGCGGCGACACCGGGGGCGGACGGTTTCTTTGGGAACCGGTCGTTTCCTTGGGAACTGCTCAGGGTGAATCCGAGGCCTCAGAAACGAACGCTTCGGGTCGAACACCACAGTTGAACAAGCACCACGAGAAGCCCGGACCCTTCTCAGGCACTCACGAAAATCGCTGTCTACTCTACTTTTGCGGGCCAACCAGGTCGCTCATGGGCGGCACATTGGCGGTGTCGCAGGTAAATGCCAGGCAGCCTAATTGCCAGCCATCCTCGATCGTTGCCAGCATGGATTGGTGGTTGTAGGCGACGCTCGAGGTACGGGGCGAATGATCAGAGTGAGAAATGGTGATCGTTACGACATGGCCACCGCCTTGGCCGGGAACCGAGTCGCAGCAACCGCTGTCGTCCCCGAACCCATTGAAGCCTGAGCCGGTGAAGTCGGATTCATCCCAAGCGATGAAGATGACCGAGTTGCCAGTCCAAGCCGGCGAATTCATGATGGCGCTGACCGTGTTGCTAAGAAAGGAATCGCCCGTGGCAATTAGCGCCTGCACCTGAGAAAAATCGCATGGGTCGTCGGGAGTGGAGGCCCGCCCATGCATGTCATGACATTGGTCGGGACTGATCCAGGTGTAATCAGCCACCTTGCCGCTGGCCAGGTCGGTCGCAAACTGGCCGAAGTCGACAATATTGGCCACGCGCGCCGGGTTGCTCTGCACGTCCTCATACGAAATGAAGGGGTTGTGCTTGCGTTCGTAGAGCTGGTTGCCGCAAGAGTGATCAAGCGGAGTGGTGCAAAGCGAGTAGGACTGCATATAGGCCTTCCAGGTTTTGCGGTTGGCCTCGAGCTGATCCACGATGTTAGCGACGTTGATGGTGGTGTCGTTGTCATCAGCGACGCCGTTCGTCGAACCGGAGGTAGCTGCAATGTAATTTGGCTGGCTGGGGTGGGTGACGCCGAAGTAGTTGTTTGCCAGACCGTAGTTGGCAGCCGCGGCGTTGGTGAATGGTGCATTCGGGTTCCCTATCAGGGTGTCGAAGCCCGTGTTCTCCATCATGATGATGAAGACGTGCTGAAAGTTCTTCATGCTGGAACGGCTGTCCTGCGCGGCGAGCGGGGACGGCGTGAGCGAAACAAAAATCAGGAGAAAACAGGCCGCAGTGATTCTGCACAGCCCGAGAAGACGTTGCGATTTCATGTGGATCCTCCTAAAGCTCTTGAATTCGATCTCCCGCAGTACTCCAAAGACGGCGACCATAGTACACCCATCTCGCCCGTCCACAACACGGTGAAATGATTTTCACCTGAAGCGCTGGGGATCGGGGTGCGATCTGTACCAGCATTGCTTAACCCGCCCCCATTTGTGGCCCCCCTTTGCCCACCTTCATTTCTGTCAAACGCAAAATTCCCTGCGTTTGCCTTGACCGTCAGTTTGCTGGTCATATCTAATTCAGAGCTTAGGTGAAATACGTTTGGAGGAATTAAAGCTGATGAACGTAGCTTTTCTTGGCATGGGAATTATGGGTCGGTCGATGGCCGCCAACCTGGTCAAAGCCGGACATGAGGTCGCGGTCTGGAATCGGAGCGCCGGTAAGGATGTGGAAGGCGCACGCACCGCGGCTTCTCCGGCGGACGCGGCCGAGGGCGTCGAAGTCGTTTGGATGTGCGTCTCCGATACGAAGGCGGTCGATGATTTGCTGTTTGGCCCGGGCGGCGTTGATCAAGTTCTGGCCGAGGGCATGATTATCGCGGACTCGAGCACGATTTCACCCTCCGCCACGCGACGCTTTGCGGAACGCGTGAAGGCGCGTGGCGTTGACTATGTGGACGCTCCGATGACCGGCTCAAAGATTGCCGCTGAAGCGGGGCAACTGATTTTCATGGTGGGCGGCGAGGAAGCTGTACTCGCTCGACTCCAGCCGCTTTTTCAGGCCATGGGCAAGCAGGTGTTTCACATGGGTGAGACGAGCAAAGGACAGGCCACGAAGCTGGTCATGAATCTGCAGATCGCGCTCATCTATGAAGGATTCGCCGAAGCGCTCGCGCTCGCGACAAAGCTGGGCGTCGATGTGGAAAAGCTATTGCCTCTGATACAGGCATCCATGGTGCGTTCGGGGGTGGTGGAATACAAAGCCCCGTTCATTCTGAAGCGCGACTTCTCGCCGAATTTTCCTCTACGGTTGATGCTGAAAGACATTCGTCTGGCGCTTGATGCCGCCAAGGAAGCGCGGGTGCGCCTGCCTGGACTGGAGGCGGTGGAAGAGGTCTACGACGTCGCCGCCGAGGAAGGGCAGGCGGATCTGGACTATGCTTCGACGCTCACGCTGCTGGAGAAGTGGGCGGGGGTGGAAGTAAAGGCGGCAGCGAAGTAAGGCGAAGGCGACGTATCGCGACTCCAGGGTGCTGTGGCACAGGCGGCTGCCGAGCTTTGCTCGGCTTGGACGGGCGAGGCGCCCGTCCCCACACAAGCGATTCTTCTACTTCTTCGCGAACGATCTGATGTAGTTCACCATGTTCCAGACGTCATCATTTTTGGCGCGGTTGTCCTCGGGCGGCATGTCGGAGCCCTTGCCATTCCTCGTGACGTAGAAGAGCTCACCGTCTGTACGATTTTTCAAAGCATCCGGATTGGTGAAATCGGGAATGCTTTTGTAGTCCCCGCCGATGTCGCCCTTGCCATCGCCGCTATTTCCGTGACACATCGCGCAGTCGATGCCATACATCTTCTTGCCCTTGGCGAGCGACTCCGCGGTCGGCTTGACGGGATTTACCTTGGCCGCCTCTTCGGGGGGGATCTTGGATTCCGGGGCGGGAGTTTTTGCGGGGGGCTGATCCTTCTGCGCCCATAACGCGAACACAACAGAGAGCAATAGAAGAAGGATCAGCGGAGTTTTATTTTTCAACACACCCCTCCTGTTCGGGAGCACGGTTGAAACGTTCAACAATACTCCGCAACCCAAAAACGTGCACGGAAAAAATGCAGCCTGTAAGGCACGCTTCGTATCGGGTCATCGCTTTGGCGATGACGTAGACCCTCTGAAATCACATGCCCCTTTAGGGGCTGAGCATCAGATCCCGACTCCTTCCCGAACCTATTTGACCGTGCAGGCTGGCCGCGGCGAGAGGGCCTCCAAGGCCTTTTGCTCTTGAACACGTTACGCTCGTAACCCCTTTAACGAGCGAGGATTACAGAAGTATTACAAAGCAGTTCCTCGACTCTTGGTATTGTCTAAATAGACCCCAGCAAGACAGGTGTTCGGAGAAGAAAAACGATGAGCGTAACGATGCGCGAGACCATGAACGAAGCAACCAGCCAGGCAATGAGCGAAACCGGAGAAGGCACGAATCGTAGAGAACGGGCGAACCGCGATGGCTTCAATTGGGGCACCGCGATCGCCATGGGCCTGTTTCATGTGGGCGCAGTTGCGGCATTATTTTTCTTTACCTGGCCGGCATTTTTTGCCGCCATTTTCTTGTGGTGGGTATCGGGCAGCCTCGGGATCGGGATGAGCTATCACCGTCTGCTGACGCATCGCGGATACAGGACGCCGAAGTGGGTGGAATACTTCCTGACCTGGTGCGCGACGCTGGCCCTCGAAGGCGGACCGATTTTCTGGGTGGCGACGCACCGGATTCATCATCAGTTTTCCGACGACGAAGGCGATCCACACTCGCCGATCGACGGCAAGTGGTGGTCGCACATGGGATGGATCCTGATGGGCAAGTCGATGCATCACGACACCACGACCCTGGGCCGTTATGTCCCTGACTTGACCAAGGACAAAGTTCACGTCTGGCTCACCAAGTATCACTGGACCTCAAATATTATTCTGGGCGTGATCCTGTTTGCGATTGGCGGATTGCCGTGGCTGCTGTGGGGAGTGTTCGCGCGCGTCGTCGTCGGACTGCACTCCACCTGGATGGTGAACTCGATCACACATCTGTGGGGATCGCGGCGCTTCGCGACCAAAGATCTTTCCACCAACAACTTTCTGGTGGCCCTCGTGACATTTGGCGAAGGCTGGCACAACAATCATCATGCGCATCCGGTTTCCGCGCGTCATGGTTTGAAGTGGTACGAAATCGACATGAACTGGTACGGCATCTGGGCGCTGAAGAAACTTGGATTGGCACGGCATGTGTATAAGGTCGATCTCGATAGGCTCCCGCCGAAGCCGGCCTTGACGCGGGATGTAAAGGCCGCTGAGGTGATGGTCGCGGCTGGGGACTAAAGGTCTCAGGGATTAGGGATTAGGAATTAGGTCTCAGGAAAGGCTCTCGAACCGGCCAGAGTGGTCGGCGTTGGGAGCCTTCTTAGTGTAAACGCCTGTGGGTGTTGAAAAAGGGCCTCGTGGAATCGAGAGTTGGTGGGTCTGAGTACCGCAGCGAGGAAGAGTTCTTGCGGGGATTAGAAGACTAACCGTGTTCTCGACAACTAGGAGCGAGCGGTCAAGCGCGGTGAAGACTCTGCAGCTTCGCGTACTCCGCCTTGGCCTGCTTCAGGACTGAGGGTGTCCAAAGAGTTCGTTGTAGTGCTTCCAGTATCCCTCAACTTCAAGCATGATACGTTGAAATTCAGCGTCTCCGCGCAGCTTGTCCCAGTTTTTGTCGCGCTGAAACCATGGAAAATTATGATTTCCAACCTGAACCGCTCGTCTCAACCAAGCGAGAGCCGGTTGCTTTTCGCCTAATAGTGCGTACACGGCACCGATCCATTCTGCCAGATCGCCGTCAACTACCTCCTCGGGTCTGTAGCGAAAAATGCTTGGGTCAATTCTGTCACGTTCGCCGCGCGAGGCATATATGAATGCTGAAATGACCCGCGGTTCGTCTTCAGCCCGACTACCGCTGAGTTGCGATGCGCGGTCCAGCACTCGTTCGGCTTCCTCAGTTTTCCCCTGATAGTAGAGAAAATCACCCAAGAACGCCAAGAGCTTGAATTGGTCCGGGTACCGAGCCAGGGCTTGGCGCACCTCCACTTCCGCGTCATGAGCCTTCCCTTGATACAACAGCATTCGACCATGCATCCAGTAGGACTGTGGCGGGGTGGGATCCAAGTCGCGGCCGCGGCGAAAGCCCGCCTCGGCCTGATCGATCAACCCGGCGTAGTGGTAGATATAGCCAAGCTGCTTCCATGCCAAAGCCGAGTTTGGGGCCAGAGCCACGGCCTCCCGCAGCATCGGCAGGGAATCGGCGATCTTGCCCTGCTCGCCATAAACCGCTCCCAGGGCCATGTTCGCCTCAAACGAATGTGGGTTCAGAGCTATTGCCTTGCGGGCGGCCTGCTCTGCCAAGGCCAGGTTGCGCGCACCGTGTTCCTGGAAATTTGCGGCCTCAAGCGAATAAGCCTGTGCCAACGACGAATATGCGTCCACGAACGTGGGATCTTTCTCAATCGCAGCTTGGGCCATTTGCTGGGAGCGTTGCAGCGTCTCCAGCCGCGAGTCGATGAAGTAATCGTTCCAGTACGCCCGCGCCTGCAGCAACAAATTGTAAGCTTCCGCCGAACTCGTCGACGGAGCTTTCAAGTTCTCCTGCTCTGTACTTGAAAGCAGCACGCTCAAACCGTCGACCACCTTCTGTGCGACGTCATCTTCAAAGCGCAACATGTCGCGACCTTGCAGGTCATAGCGGCTCGCCCAGCGGGCGTTGCCGTGGTCGATCAGTTGCACGGAAACGCGCATGACTCCGCCTACACGTTGATATGTTCCCGCCAGCACCGAATTTACCTCGAGTTCCCGTGCCGCTTGCGCGGGATCATCGGTCCCTTTCGCGTATCTCAGGACCGAGTTCGTGGGACGGACCGCGAGATTTTGCAATGTCGCGAGGCGGCTGATGATGGCGTCGGCTATGCCGATGCCCCAGATTTCGCCGCCGCTTTGTCCTGAAAGATCATGGAAAGGCAATACCGCCAGCGTTCTCACGGCGGGCGCTGCTGGCGGTGCAACTGCCGCTGGCGCGGATGGCATTACCGGTGTTCGCTTGGAGCGGTAAAGCATCAGGCCGCCGGCAGCCGCTCCGATTACTACGGCAGCCGCAATGAGAGGAACGAAAATTTTTCGTTTCGCGAGCTTCGGACGCTCTTCCGCACTCGCTACCCGGGCGGAGCCGGATTCAGAGTCACGCTTCAATCGCTTTAAGTCGGCTCGTATATCCGCTGCGTGCTGATAACGCAGGTCGCGGTCCTTCTCCAGCGCCTTATTGATAATGGGTTCCAGCTGGACCGGCAGGTCGGGATTGACTCGAATGGGTGATGTGGGTGCGCGGTCCAGGATGGCGTGAAAAATCAGTCCTGAGGTATCGCCGCGGAAGGGGAGCAGACCTGTAGCCATTTCGTACAAGACAATTCCGAAAGAGAACAGGTCGCTACGCGTATCCAATTCCTTGCCTCGCACCTGCTCCGGCGACATGTAGGCCACTGTGCCCAGTGTGCTGCCCGGACTGGTCAGGTGTTCCTCGCTCAACGCTGTAGGTGCGGTTGCCTCTACAGCTGCTCTGCCGGCCCCACTGGTCAGGACCTTTGCCAAACCGAAGTCGAGGACCTTCACCTGTCCGCGCTCCGTGACGAAAATGTTCGCCGGCTTTACGTCGCGATGCAGGATGCCTTTAGCGTGAGCGGCGTCGAGCGCATCGGTGATCTGGATGGCGATGTCGAGCAGGGTGTCGGAGTCTAGCGGACGGCCCGTGATCCGGTGCTTCAGTGTGGCGCCGTCAAGGAACTCCATCGCGATGAAGGGCTGGCCCTCGTGCTGGCCGATTTCGTGAATGGTGCAGATATTGGGATGGTTCAGGCCGGAAGCCGCGCGGGCCTCGCGGCGAAAGCGCTCTAGCGCGCTCGGGTCGCGGGCGACGTCCGTGGGGAGGAATTTGAGCGCGACGAAGCGGCCGAGTTCGGTGTCTTCGGCTTTATAGACCACACCCATACCGCCGCCGCCCAGTTTCTCGACGATCCTGTAGTGCGATATCGTTTTGCCGATCACCGTGCGCGAATCTTACGTGGGTGAAACGGGCAAGTCAATGAAGGCAGAGCAGTTGGGCGGCCTTAAACAAATCGTTGACGTAAAATCCCCATTTCACTAACAACCTCGGAAGACCTCCATCCGGCCCCTGACACCTTGCACCTGCGACCTGACACCTGAACACCCGCCCCGCTACAATCCTCCTGTGCGGATCATCAGCCGGCAGAAAGCGATTTATTTCTTCCTTACGCTGGGCGTTTGCCTGGCGGCGGTGGCGTTCGCGGTCGGTAGCGGCTGGATCATCCTCAATTGGCGCCAGGGCATCAAAGTTTTTCTCGGCATCATTTTTTTTGGCGCCATAGTCGCCGGCCTCGTTCTCAATACGATTTTTCTCGTCCGCGAAATTCGCCGCAACGAGAAGCATGACAGTTTCATCAATGCGGTCACCCATGAATTGAAGACGCCAATCGCGTCCATCCGGCTCTACCTTCAAACTTTGCAGCGACTCGAGGTGGGAGAAGCGCAGCGGCGGCAGTTCTACGAGTTGATGCTGCTCGATACCGAGCGCCTGCTGCACACCGTGGAACAGGTGCTAAAAGCGGGTGAGGCGGCGCAAAAGAAAACTCCGTCGCAGCGCTTGCCGGTGGAATTCAACTCGCTGGTGCGTGAGTGCATGGAGCTGGCGCGAGTGCGCCATCATTTGCAGGCGGACGATCTCGAATATCGCGAGCAGAACGGCGGCGGAGCGCGTGTCACGGGCGACCCGGAAGAGTTGCGGACCGCGGTCTCAAACCTGCTCGACAATGCGGTGAAGTACTCGCCGGATGGCGTGCACATCTCGGTGGAGGTGGACGCTCCCGATGAGAAGCGAGTGGTGCTGCGGGTGCACGATCGGGGCGTGGGGATTCCGGAGCAGGAACTGAAACGCGTCTTCAAGCGGTTTTACCGGGTGACACAGCGCTCGCTCTCGCAGGTGAAGGGAACGGGCCTCGGATTATTCATCGTGCGGTCGATTGCGCGCAAGCACGGGGGGCGCGTTTTCGCCGAGAGCGGAGGGGCAGGGAAGGGAACCACCGTGACCCTGGAATTGCCCCGGAAAGTGACAGTGGCATGAGCCGGGTGCTGGTGGTAGAGGACGAGGCGCACCTGGCGGACGGCTTGCGCTTCAACCTGCAAGCCGAAGGACACGCCGTAGAAGTTGCGGCCGACGGCGAGTCGGCTCTGGAGAGGCTCGTCGAAAAAAGAGAACGCTTCGACGTAGTCGTTCTCGACGTGATGCTGCCGGGCAAGAGCGGCTTTGATGTCGCGGCCCTGCTGCGCGAGAAAAAGAACTATGTGCCGATTCTGATGCTGACGGCGCGCGGACGCGCGGAAGATGTGCTGCAAGGATTCGCGTCGGGGGCGGATGATTATTTGCCGAAGCCGTTTGAGTTGGCGATTCTGATTGCGCGATTGGAGAGCTTGCTACGGCGCAGCGTGTGGATGAAAGACCGCGACCGGGCGGGCGCGGGCGATGGCGCGGGCCACGACGGGGACAAAGCGCGCCAGTCGCCGGAGGGCGAGCAGAGAACTGGCGGGGACACGTTCAGTTTTGGCGGCAAGACGATTGACTTCGGAGAACTGGAATTGCGCACGCTGGGAAATACGATCCATCTGACGGTGATGGAGGCGGAGCTGCTTCGTTATCTGGTGAAGAGCGAAGGTCGCGTGGTTTCGCGCAAGTCCATTCTCGAAGACGTGTGGGGATTACACGAGGACACCGATACGCGCGCCATCGATAATTTTGTAGTGCGGCTGCGGCGCTACATCGAAGAGGATCCGTCGCGTCCGAAGCATTTGCAGACGGTGCGGGGAGTGGGGTATCGGTTTGTGGCGGAGCCGGAGTAGTGGGATCGAGAGAGACGCCATGAAACGCGCGATTCTTCATGGGTTATTAGCGATGCTGGTTTTGCTGCTGGTGGTTTATGTGGGCGACTACTGCTCCCTCCGCTATCAGATTCCTCGCGGTCGCCCGCAGTTCGGGGAGATTACGGTCGATACTCTTTACGCCATCCATCAAAAGAACGGAAAGACCGAGTATGAACTCGGGGAACCGGGGACCGAAACCTGTGTCCATTCGCTGTTTCCCCACTTCGGTTGCAGTCCCTGTCGGTATGCCGGTCGCCACACCGAGAGACGCGTCAATATTTGATTACTCGATTTGATTGAGCGCCATCGCTCCTACACCTTGGTAACTCGAGACAAACGCGCGCGTGCCCCAAAATCTATAAGCCATGCTCCATCATCTCTGCAATCACTGGATTCGCTCTCCGAGAATTGCCCGCACACATTCGGGCGCGCCAGATCGATGAGCCAAAAGTTTAGTCTAGCGTTGCCGGTCATTAGAGAGAGTGATCAGCGCCACCATTCCACCTCTTAACCAGCTTGCTGAATGGGAGCTTCTACTTTTCCGCGGCAACCACTTTTTAGTGCTGTTTGGCCGAGGAACTCGCGGCTAGTTCGCGGAAGAGGCCGAGCAAGGCGGCTGCGGCTTTCTGATCGGAGAGATTTTCGAGCGCTACCGTGGCGGTGAAGTGGGGCGAGGTGGAGTTGAAGCGGACACCGACAAAATTCTTGTCGCGCCAGGAGGCCAGCGCATTCACCACGGGGCTGAGTTCGACGGGCCAGTCTTCTTTGGTGGTCAGAATGACCGGGCCGGGGCGGCTGATGGTCCAGGAGCGAGTGCGGGTCGAGTCTTTCGACTCTGCGTCTTTGAAACCTCGGCCCTTCGCTCCCGAGTCTTTAGCCCCAGTACGGCCCGACCAGCGATGACGGATGACGTCGAGATGAAAGCCGGGGGGAAATCCCATGTTGGCTTCGAAAGTGAGAGTTTCCTGTTGCTGGCGCCAGCGGCTCATAGCCCATTGCACCGGGAGCGCGCGCGGCAACAGGCGAATGGTGAGATGGGCGTCCTCAAACCAGCGCGAGGAAAGATGAAGAGTGGCCTTGAGCCGGGAGCTATTTGCCTGCCATCGCAGATCGGCGACGCGGCCTTTTCCGAGGCATGCGGCCTGCACCCACTGCAGCACGTCGGCTGCCCGCCGCCGGTTGTAGTGGATAAACCAGGCATACCAGAGGATGAGGAGCGTGCTCGCCACAATCACGTCGATGAGAATGAAACGCCCCACGGTGCAGGTGCCTCTTGGCAGAAATCGTACTTCTTATAGATGCAACTGCGCAAGGGGCGGAAACGGAAAAAAAGAGGCACAGACGGTTGGCCGTTTTTTCTGCCGCTCTCCCGCTACAATGGCGGCGTGCCGTTTCGAATCCGGCAATTCGAGAAAGCCGATTTCGACACGCTGTGGCGGATTGACCAGGCGTGCTTCGATGCGCAATTGGCGTATTCGCGGCCGGAAATGGCGTTCTACATGCGCCGGCCCGGATCGTTTACTCTGGTGGCCGAAGCGGACGGCAGCGAGGTTCCGGGCAACGGCATTCTAGGTTTCATCGTGGCGGAGGCGCACCGCAAGAGCGGCCACATCATTACCATCGATGTGGTCGCGAAGGCCAGGCGCGCAGGCGTCGGCTCGGCTTTACTGCGAGCGGCGGAAGATCAATTGCTCCGAGCGGGAGTGGTCGCGGTGGCGCTGGAGACACCGGTGAATAATGAGGCCGCGATCCGCTTCTACAAGCGGAAAGGATACTTCGTCGAAAAGACGGTTGCGGGATATTATTCCGGTCAGATGGACGCGCTGGTGATGACGAAGGAGCTAGCGCGGTCGCCGGTCGGATGATTTCGCCGCCACATCAACTCTCCTGCCGCGTGGGGATCTGGTGCTAGCAAGACGGGGCAAGCCCCGTCTCTACCGGGGAATGGTTTGACGATGAAGATTGCTATCCAGGGAGAACTCGGTTCTTTCAGCCACGAGGCGGCCGAAACGATGTTGCCGCGGGCGAAGGTGGTGCCCTGCGCGCGTTCGCTCGAGGTCTTCGACCGGGTCAAGCGGGGAACGGTGGACGGCGCGGTGATCCCGATTGAAAACTCTTTGGCGGGTTCGGTCGCCGAACATTTTGATTTGTTGCTGGGCCGCGACGTTCACATCGTTCGCGAGTTTCGCCTGCGCATTGTGCACAACCTGATCGCGCTGCCGGGCACCAAGCTTGGAGACGTCCGGCGCGTGTTCTCGCATCCGGTGGCGCTCGATCAGTGCCGCGACCTGTTTGCGAAGAACCCGAGGCTGGAGCCGGTGCCGTTCTACGACACAGCAGGAAGCGTGAAGCATGTTGTCGCAGAGGGCTTGCGCGATGCGGCGGGCATTGCCAGCCGGCGTGCCGGAAAAGTGTATGCCGGAAAAATCCTGAAGGCCGGCATCGAAGACGACAAGAAGAACTTTACTCGCTTCTTTCTGATCCGCCGGGGGAAGGCGCAGGCGGACAATCACAATGCGGATAAGACTTCGCTGGCGTTCAGCGTGAAGAATATTCCAGGAGCGTTGTTCAAGGCGCTCAGCGTGTTCGCTCTGCGCGACATCAGTCTGAGCAAGATCGAGTCGCGGCCCATGCGCGGGCGTCCGTGGGAATACGTATTCTTCGTGGATCTGCTGCGCGGCGATGACGAAGATTCACGGAATGCCCTGCGGCATCTAAGCGAGGTCTCCGACTTGGTGAAGGTGCTGGGAATTTATCCGGAAGCGTGAGCCGGCGTCCGTGCTTCGTAGCCAGCGCCCCGGCGCCGGTGCATTTGAGGTTCATGATTATTCATGATCACGGGAGGAAAAGCCGATGAAGGCGTCGAGAGGAAGCGGTGCCACGTCTTTCATCACAAGCTGGTGTGAGGAGATGCACTGCGCTCTCCATCCCGATCGGCGTACTTTGGGAGCGTAGCTTGGACCTCAAAAGGGAGCATGCCCCGAGCCCAGTTACCGGAGTGGGGCTGAAACCCTTCCGAGCCTTGCAAAAGGCTGGAAAAGGTCTAGAATTCAACAACCTAGCACGTGGGTTTGCATCTTTTTGCCAGTTCGAGTCATCCAAGGTTGAGTGAAAGTCACTCAAGGACAAATCATGAGCGATCCTATTATTACTTCTACCGACCAAACTTCTTACGAAACCACCGAGCGGTCGCTGCCGATTCTGCCAGTGCGCGACACGGTGCTGTTTCCCCATGCTGTGCTTCCGCTGACGGTTGGGCGCGAAAGCTCCGTGCAGCTGATTAACTCGCTGGGTGAAGACAAGACCATTGTCGTCGTAGCGCAGCGCGAAGCGCGCGTGGACACGCCGCAGCCGACTGATCTGTACTCCATTGGAACGCTGGCGGTGGTGCACAAAGTGGTCAAGATGCCGAACCAGAGCCTGTTTGTTTTTGCCGAAGGACTGGAGCGCGTGCGGCTCGAAGATTTCGCGCAGCTCTCGCCGTTCATGCGGGCGCGCGTAACCACGATTCCGGAGACAATTCCGCCAAAGGATTCCGAGGTCGAAGCGCTCCAGCGCAACGTGCTGACCTTGTTCCAACAGATCGTGGCCGGTTCGCCGACCCTTTCTGACGAGCTTTCGACGGTTGCGATGAACATTGAAGAACCGGGACGGCTGGTGGACTTTATCGCCTCGTCGCTGCCATCGCTGTCGACGTCCGACAAGCAGGAGACGCTGGAGACGAGCGACGTCCGGGTGCGGCTGGGAAAAATCAATCAGCATCTGGCCAAGGAATTGGAAGTGCAGCAACTGCGGAATAAGATCCAGTCGGAAGTGCAGGATCGTGTGCAGCAGACGCAGCGCGAGTACTACTTGCGCGAGCAGATGAAGGCGATCCAAAAAGAACTGGGCGAGCAGGACGAAGGCCAGCGTGACACCGAAGAACTGAAGCAGAAGATCGAATCCGCAGGCATGCCCGACGAAGTGAAGAAAGAAGCGCTGAAGGAACTCGGGCGCCTGACGCGCATGTCGCCGATGGCGGCGGACTATTCGGTCACGCGAAACTACATCGAGTGGCTGGCCGTGCTGCCCTGGGCGAAGACTTCGGGTGGAGAAATTGAAATCCCGAAGGCGAAAGAGATTCTGGATGCCGACCACTACGACTTGCAGAAAGTAAAAGACCGCATCCTCGACTACCTTTCGGTGCGGCGTCTGAAGCCCAACATGAAAGGACCGATTCTGTGCTTCGTGGGGCCTCCGGGAGTCGGCAAAACATCGTTGGGAAAATCCATTGCGCGCGCGCTCGGACGGAAGTTCACTCGTCTGTCGCTCGGCGGAGTGCACGACGAAGCGGAAATTCGTGGCCATCGCCGCACCTACATCGGGGCCTTGCCCGGTCAGATCATTCAGGGGATACGACGCGCGGAGACGAAAGATCCGGTCTTCATGCTCGACGAAATTGACAAGGTGGGACGCGACTTCCGTGGCGATCCGGCGTCGGCGCTGCTGGAAGCGCTCGATCCGGAGCAGAACGCGACGTTCCGCGACAACTATCTGGATGTGACTTTCGATCTCTCGAAAGTCTTGTTCATTACGACCGCGAACATGCTCGATCCGATCGCCGAGCCGCTGCGCGACCGCATGGAGATTATCGAGCTTCAAGGCTACACCGAAGAAGAGAAAGTTCACATCGCGTTCCAGTACCTGATTCCGCGGCAGATCGAGGAAAACGGAATCACGGCGGAACAGATCGAATTTCCGGAACAGGCGGTCAGCTACATCATCCGTCATTACACGCGCGAGGCGGGAGTGCGGAACCTGGAACGCACCATCGGCACCATCTGCCGTAAGCAGGCGCGCCGGTTGGCGGAAGGGAAGAGCGAGAAGCTGGTCATCACCAAAGAGGTTGTGCAGGAGTTTCTTGGCGGCATCAAGGTCCGCAGCGAAGGTGAAATTGCCGAACGCACCAAGCGTGCGGGCGTGGTCGTTGGATTGGCGTGGACGCCGTCGGGCGGCGACGTGTTGTTTGTCGAAGCCAACCAGATGAAGGGCAAAGGGGGCTTGACCATTACCGGGCAGATTCAGGACGTGATGCGCGAGTCGATGCAGGCCGGATTGAGCTGGGTGCGTTCGAACGCGAAGCAGTTGGGCATCGACGAAGATTTCTTTGCGAATCATGACATCCACATTCACGTGCCTGCGGGAGCGATCCCGAAAGACGGTCCTTCGGCGGGCGTCACGATCGTGACTGCTCTCGTGTCGTTGTTGTCGGGCAAGCAGGTTCGTCCGCTGACGGCGATGACGGGCGAGATCACGCTGAGTGGGAACGTGCTGCCGGTCGGCGGCATCAAGGAGAAAGTGCTCGCCGCAAAACGCGCCGGTGTGCATGATGTAATCCTTCCTGCGGACAACAAAACAAACGTCGAGGAAGACCTGACGCCCGAGCAGTTGACGGGATTAACTCCCCACTACGTCAAGACCATCGACGAAGTGCTGGAAATTGCGCTGCCGACGTCGCCGCGTGAGGAACTCCAAGATGCCGAGGAGCGCGAGAAAGTTCTCAGCACCTAAAATCACCTTCCCGTGGAGACGCGGCTCGCCGCGTCTCCCTCGGCAGCGAAACGGTCCCGGATCGTCGCGTCTCGCGCTCTTCGAGACACAGGAGACGCTCCTCATCCTCATCGGAGTCGAAGCGCCCGTTCCGCTCTACCGAAACATCGCACAAAATCAACCCCACGAAGGTGGAATCGGCACTACTCATTGGTGGTGAATATTTTCCTGTATTCCCTGAGGCGGTTTTGTTTGGCATCCTGCAGCCGTCCCTCCCCCAATGGATACCGATATCAAAGATCGAATTGCTGACCTGTGCGCGAAAGTGATTGCGGCGCCTGACGGTTCCGAAGAATTCGGAGGTGCCATGGCGGAACTACGTTCTGCGTTAAATGAACACGCAGAGAACCTGCGAAGGCAGATTGCGAATCTGCGGAAAAAAGGCTTTCCGCAAACCGGCGATACGAGTGAGGGTTGAATCTCAGCCACCCTTTCAAAACTGTCTTCCTGAGCGGAGCAGAGACTTCAAGAAGTGAAGTTTCTGCGGAGTCGAAGGACCCCTGCATCTTTTCGCCAACGAAGCGTCAGGGAGTTCTCCCCGCGCAGTCTGGTTTCGTGGTTGCTGTTCTTCACTGTTTACTCATGAGATATTAGCCCGTGTTTACTACTACCCCCCTCCCCCTGATCGTTTCGAATCATCGGGTTGCGGGAGATCGCGCGACCAAAATTTAGAGCGCAAAGGACTTATTGTCAAAATCTTCCGGAATAAGGACTTAGCTCAATTCCTCGCTCAATTCTATTAAAATCCACAGTTTTTGGGTGGCCTGCCGACGCTGCTTATTGCTGCATATGGTTGTCACATAGTTAACGGCCACTGACCTGGCGCGGCCTCGGTGGCCTTGAATGGGGTTGGCGCACCTCGGCTGCGACAGATCAAGGAACATTGTCGCGCATTGGCGGATTTGTGTCTGTGATGGGTGTACCGGGCGTTTGTGATGAAAAACGGGGTGATCTCTTCCGGTCGTCTGTGCCGGAATCCCGCCCATCGAGGAGCGATGACACTGCAGCAAAGTGTCACGCGCTGACCTTAGCTGAGCTGATTCGAACGCAAGCTAAGCCTCTCGGGTGGTAGCGAGGGCCGGGTAGGTAACCCCGGCAAACCCATCCCAACCCTCAATGAGTGTGATCGCTGATTTCGCCACCTGAGAGTTCGAGAAAAGGTATCGCCCAGCCGAAATTGGTGGGATTATTGAATGATGATGGGAGCCAAGAAAAACGCCCGCGTGATCGCCAAAGAGATTGTGGTACGCCTTTTCGTAGCTGTGTTTTTGTGGGCGCTCTTGATTGTTTGTTCCATCTATTACCCCTACGCACGTCCATCTCTGTTGCCGTATGCAGGTCTGGCTCTCCTAATTCTCTGGTACCTCTACATTCCCTTGCTTTGGTGTGTCGTCACGATTACGTGGTCGGCTGTGCAGAGGCTTGCGCAACTTCGCAGGGAACAGCGGCATAACCCGTCAGAACGGGTCAATGAGTGAAATCGCCTGGTTACATAAACCAAGATGTGGCTGGGATCACTGACTTGCTGTTTTGACTGACTATTATCATAGCGACGGGGGAATGTTCGTATGGCTATCGCGCCAAGTGAAGGACCGGGGCTACCTATGTACAAGACCTATTACGAATCCGCTCCGGGGGTGATTCGTTCGACCGGGGAACCAGCAATTTCGAGATTTTGGGACGCCGCCGACGGCACTGGCATGTGGCGTCAATCTAACTTTTGGGGTAAATCAGGGACAAGTGACTGGACTTTGGGAAGCCGGGAGTCCATGCAATCAAAAGGTGGAGTGGAAGTAGAACCCGACTTTTGGTTCTTTGACAAGCCAGCAACCGCGTACGTCAAGTTCTCTGACATGAGACCTAGGGCTTAAAGAACCGTAGACATCCAACATTCGGAGCGGCAATGGACTTCTGGAAGAGCAAAGAGTGGCAGGAATTATCCGGCTTGTTGACGACGGCATATTTGCCAAGCGTTACCGTCGGCGGCAAGTACCTCGGCCTGCTGAGCGTCCGCACGCCCGACGGTAAAATGGTGCTTGCTGCAGCTGTCTTTGACGATATATATCCGGGCAGCAACCTTATCGAAATCACAGACGAGAGGTTGCTGGCGAAGCTAAGAAACATCAAAGGACAATTCCATAACGTTCCCGGGACCGGCGATCTTCCCGTCTTCTACTACGAATATTTGATGTCTACCGCTGACTTCAGAGTCCTCTCGAAGACTGGAAAGAGTCCAATTGTGACCAAAAAAGAGCGTCCTGAAAGGGACCGCTTGGCCGATGAGATCATGCAACTTCTGATTAAGCGCGAAACCAGTCTCGCCGACGGGGTCGACGCGCTCACCAGGGCGATGCTCAATGTCCTCAAAGACAATTACGAAGGCACAAGGGCGAACGAGCTCAACCTGCTTTGTTCTGATTTCTACGAAGAGGTGAGGAGGTTCTCGGAATCGAAGAAGACTGATCGCTTTTGTCTCATTCCCCTAGAGCGGTTCTCGGTAGACACGACGCATGTACTGATGAAGCGTGATCGAGTTGGTAGTCTTCATTTCGCAGTGAAACGGTTCTGGCATCGTATCGGGCAAGCACTGGCACGCGGTGGCACCAATCTGCGGAGCAAACTTGGTCAGGGCGGCCGGCGGCCCGAACGGGTCCGCCCTTTAGCCATTGAAATAAGCGAGCTTCTGAACAATCGCCGGATCAGCCTCCGTGACGCTTTTAATGGGCTCAACACGGTGATGCTCACCGCCATCGAAGCCACGCAGGGACGCGAAAAGGCGGACGAGTTCGACTTGCTTGTGGCCCGGTTCTCCGAAGGGGTAGGCAGGGTGTCGGGGGAGCGGGTTCAGTAGCCTAACTGGGCAGGAGACCCGCAGCAGCCGATAGTTGGCGTAACATCGCGATAGCGCTCATCGCTATTTCGGTTTCACGTATTCCCACCCAGCAAAACGCGACGAGAGCGATGGTCCCCCAATAGGCGATTCGCAATAGCCACTTTTCCTTGGTGTTGCGCGGTTTGTAGTCCAGTTCGTCCACGGCTGCACAGCTTACCACGTCAGTTGGCGTAACATCGCGTCTCTAACAATGTCGGCGGTGTCAAGCACTTTTGGGGCGCACTAGCCCGTGCACTCCGAAGAGCGCCATTTCGCTCTAGTGGAAGCCTTTGCTTTTGCTCTACCAACCAAGGCTCGCTCGTAATCTAGTTTCAGGTCAGGAACTCAGTCCGACCCATGCATCTCTTCGGTCACACCCTCGATCATGATTACTACTTCGAACTCCCCGGTGACGGGGAGCGGGA
>WNFA01001994.1_pt1 | contig 32491 bp, 28 predicted proteins | sample 5400481 | NCBI WGS metagenome assembly WNFA01 (sample SAMN13153340, study PRJNA577476) | soil metagenome | isolation source: 120 cm saprolite under Douglas fir tree site 2 hole 1 replicate 2 | place: USA:California | collected 2015-04-18 | reverse complement strand
CATCCTGACGATCTAATTGAGGATCTCGAGCAGGCTTTGAAGTTTTAGCCGCGTTGCCGGTTTTATCAAGATTTCCTCCGAGTGCCTCGCGGACGAATACTCACATCCCTCAAAAAAACATCGTCATCCCGACGTTCGTAAGCGAACGCGCGCTGTCTTCAGCGCGTGAGTAGGACGGAGGGACCTTGTGCTTGTTTCGCCATCCCCTAAGAGAATGTGAGGCAATAGGGGTCTCTCGCCTGTGCTCGAGACTAAAAACACCAGACACAAAGCCTTAGTCCCCCTTTTATCAAACTTTCAACTGAATCTGTTGACTTGCACCCACAACCGGGGTACGCTCAGGATTAATGGTACTGCCTCCACGGCCTCACGCGGGCCAGTCAAAGGGCCTCTCCAAGCACAATACAATTGCTATGCATCCAATCTGTCTGAGAGGCGGCAGTGTTGCGTTTCGTATGGGAGGAAGCGGCCTGTCCAGATGAAAAAAAACATAGAAATCGTCCCGAACATCCAGAAGCTATTCGGAACACGTGACGAAAACCTTCAGATCATGGAAGACGGACTGAAGGTCACCATTGATCTCAAACCTGAGTCGGTACAAATTGAAGGCCCGGCGCGCGAAGTGGCCCGCGCGGAACAGATCTTCACCGATTTTGATCAGCTCAGCCGCACCGGCCAGGACTTCAGCCCCAGTGATCTGAACTCCATGCTGCGTGTGGTTGCCGGCGACGCCACCACCACTCTGCGCGGCCTGGCCGAAGCCGGCAAGCAGCGCCAGTTCGGTAAACGACAGGTCCAGCCCAAGAGCATGAATCAGCGGCGTTATCTTGACGCCATTGAAAAGTACGACATGGTCTTTGGCATCGGTCCGGCCGGTACCGGCAAGACGTACCTCGCCGTGGCGATGGCGGTTTCCGCGCTGAATAACAAGAAGTGCAGCCGCATCATCCTGGCGCGACCAGCGGTGGAAGCCGGCGAGCGTCTCGGTTTTCTGCCGGGAACATTGCAGGAGAAGGTCGATCCCTATCTTCGTCCGTTGTATGACGCTCTCTATGACCTCATGGACCAGGAACGCGTCGATCGTGCACTGGAGAAGAATGTGATTGAGATTGCTCCCATCGCCTTCATGCGCGGACGCACACTCAACGATTCATTCATCATCCTGGACGAAGCCCAGAACACCACATCAGAGCAGATGAAGATGTTTGTCACGCGAATGGGATTCAACTCCAAGGCGGTGATCACCGGTGACGTAACCCAGATTGATCTGCCCAACGTGCGGCGCAGCGGACTGGTGGAAGCCGCTGAGGTGCTCAAGAATGTTGAAGGCATCTCCTTCAACTACTTTGGCGAAGAAGACGTGGTGCGCCATCATCTGGTGCAACGCATCATCCACGCTTATGACGAGCGCTCGCGCAACCAGCAGATGTCATTGGAGATACCACGTGCTGTGCAGGAAGGCCCGGAACCGCAGGAACCGCCCTTGCAACAGTAAATTTAGTAGAATTCTATTGGGAGGGCCGGATAGCCCTCCCATTTGTTTTTGCGAACTGTGATCATCCTTGAGGCAGCCATGGAAGGAGTAAGCCAGCAATCCCTGGCCCGCTTTGCCACGCGTGCACAAAAGCTCGCAGGCGTCGTCGGCGAGGTCGCTGTCCTGATTACTGGACGCCGGGAGATCCAGCGACTCAACCAGCGTTTTCGGCACAAGAACAAGCCTACAGACGTACTCTCTTTTCCCCGAGAGAACGGTGGTGACATTGCTATTTGTGCCGGGATCGCGCAGAGCAATGCTCAACGCTTCGGCCACTCCGCCGCCAGCGAGTTGAAAGTTCTCATCCTGCACGGGATGCTGCACCTTGCCGGGTTCGACCACGAAACCGACAACGGCCGCATGGAGAAGAGAGAAGAGCAACTGCGCGCACAACTGAAGCTGCCGCCATCTCTCATACAGCGGACGTTAAACCAACAAACGTTGAATGCGCCCTCCGCAAAGGAAGGCCGCAAAGTGGCGATGAAACCCGCAGGACGCAGCAACCCCAAAAAGCAATCAGGCCGCATGCCTGCCACGCGTGATCGAAAACGCGGAGCGGCTGCGAATGAAAAGGCACGCGCATGATCGTCGCCATCGTCATCTACGTGTCCATTCTTCTCCTGTGCGCCCTGCTGGCGCTCGTCTCCTATGTTGAACGCCTGTACAGCGAGTCCGGCAAATTTCTTACCCGCGACTTTCAGGAAAATATTGAAGCCTTCGAAAACCTGGTTGAACCCAGACTGACTGCGGCCAGCGGACGCGCGCCTATGGCCATCTCTCTTCTGGTCCAGTTCAGCACCGCCACCATTACTCTGTTGATCGGCTATCTGGTATTTTCTGACCAGCATTCCACCTCGCCTGAAGTCATCCAGGCAATCGTTGGAATTGTTCTGGTGATCATCATCTGCAACCGTCTCCTGCCCTATGTGATGTTCACGCGCACCAACGGAGATTGGCTGGTGCGATTTCTGCCGCTGCTGAAAACGCTCGTCTACCTGATGATCCCGTTCACCATTGTCCTGGGCTTCGGGCTTTCGGTAGCAGCGCTGGCTGAACCACATGAGCCGGAAGAGCCGGAACATCCTTCTGAAGCCGTGGACGCGCTCATCGAAGCCGGACGTGAAGAAGGCATTCTGGAAGAGAGCGACCGCCAGTTGATTCAGTCTGTTGTCGAATTTGGCGACAAAACAGTACGCGAGGTCATGACGCCGCGGCCGGACATCTTCGCCGTCTCTGCCGATACCACAATCGAAGAATTTACCAGAATGCTGCGGGACCGCCCGCACTCACGCGTGCCCGTGTACGTCTCTACGATCGACAACATACAGGGCATGGTGCTCTCCCATGACTTGATCCAGACCAATGACAGCGAAGCCGCTACCACCATGGTCCGCAAGCTCATGCGACCTGTCATGTTCGTTCCTGAAACCAAGAAGACATCGCAGCTCCTGCGCGAGATGCAGAAGGAAAACAACCACGTGGCGGTTGTGATTGACGAATATGGCGCCGTGGCGGGCATTGTGACCATGGAAGACCTGGTGGAAGAGATCGTTGGCGAAATCCGCGACGAGCACGAAGAAGACACTGATGTAATTCGTGAGCGTGAAGGCGCGTACATCCTGCGCGGCAACGTGGACGTCGGCCGCCTGGAAGATCTCTTCAACGTACGACTGGAACAGCGTGACACTTCCACCGTCGGAGGGCTGGTCAGCGCTCTGGTGGAACGCATTCCCCGCCCCGGCGAAGTGATTGAAGATGATGGCCTGCGCTTTGAAGTGCTGGAATCGACTGACAGGAAGGTGGAGAGGGTCCGCGTTTGCCGCACGCAGCCGGGCGGTCCCGCCAAAGAGGTTACTGCATAAATGGCATTTCGTTCCGGGTTCGTTTCCATTGTGGGCCGCCCCAATGCGGGCAAAAGCACCCTGCTGAATGCGCTGGTGGGTGAGAAGATCGCCATTGTCACGGAGAAGCCGCAGACCACGCGCACGCGCATTCAGGGCATGGTGAACGTAAAAGCCCAAAAGGGCCGCCCTGCCGGACAGATTGTGTTCATCGATACGCCAGGCGTCCACAAACCTGACAGCCGTCTCAACCGGAAGATGATGCAGGAGATCCATGCCGCACTGGAGAGCCGCGACATCGTGCTCTTACTGGTCGACGCCAGTGACCGCTTTGGCCCCGCCGATCAGTTCGTGATCGACCTGGTGCAGAAGTCCGGCGGAACGGCTTTTCTCCTGCTCAATAAAATCGACAAGCTGCAAAAAGATAAGCTGCTGCCCGTGATTGAGCACTACAGCAAGCTGCACAATTTCCAGGAAATCATTCCCATCTCCGCCATCAAGCAAGATGGATTAGAAACACTGGTCGACAAGATCATGCGCACTCTGCCAGAAGGTCCGCGCTATTTCCCGACGGATCAACTCACTGACCTTCCTGAGCGTTTCATTGCCGCCGAGATCATTCGCGAAAAGATTCTCCTGAAAACAGGCAAAGAACTGCCGTACGCGACTGCTGTAGTCGTGGAGCGATTTGAAGATCTGCCCAAGCTCACCCGCATCGCCGCCGCTATTTACTGTGAACGCGACGGGCAAAAAGCCATCCTCATTGGCAAAGGTGGACAGAAGCTGAAAGAGTTTGGCACCTCGGCGCGCATTGAGCTTGAGGCCCTGCTGGGCAAGAAAGTTTTTCTGGAACTTTTCGTGAAAGTGAAGAAAGACTGGCGTGAATCGGCCGCGTTTGTGGATGAACTCGACTGGCGACGCCAGTTGGAAGCCCTCGCCCAAGCCGATCCCATGGAAGAACTGGTAAGGCCAAAGAAGAGTTGATCGCCCGATGCTTTTCCCCACGTGTCATTCCCTGAGCGGAGTCGGAGCGTACGCGACGACGCAGTACGCTCATGATGAATTTGTGGTTAGCTTTTGGTCTTATCTGCGTTAATCAGCGGTAAGATTTGCCTTTGCTCGTCTCTAGAAATAGGGCTCCCTCGCTCCGCTCGGGATGAAACAAAACACTCCCTCACTTCGCTCGGGACAAAACCAAAAATCTACTCCTTCACCGCAATCCCCAGCGTCTTCATCTTCCGGTAGAGATGGCTTCTTTCCAGACCCAGGACTTCCGCAGTCCGCGTCACATTTCCGTGATTCTCATCCAGCTTCTTCAGGATGTAATCACGCTCATAGGCGGCGCGCGCCTGATGCAAGGTTGAGAATCCGCTGCTGGTCTTTCCGCTTTCGCGATGCATGAGCGGCGGCAGGTGCTTACGCTCAATCTTGGGCACCGTCGGATTCATGATCACCAGGCGTTCAATCACGTTGCGCAGTTCGCGTACGTTGCCCGGCCAGGAGTAGCGCATCAGGACTTCCACGGCATCATCCGTGATCTCACGCGAGCGACGGCTATACGCGGCGGAGAATTCTTTCAAGAAGTGTCTGGCCAGCATAGGAATGTCTTCTTTGCGCTCGCGCAACGGCGGCACATAAAAAGGGATCACGTTCAGGCGATAGAAAAGGTCTTCGCGGAAATTGCCTTTGGAAATTTCCTCTTCCAGGTCTTTGTTCGTGGCGGCAATCACGCGTACATCCACACGAATCGGCTCATCATCACCCACGCGGGTAAAGATCTGCTCATCCAGCGCGCGCAGCACCTTGGACTGCGTCTTAAGGCTCATGTCGCCAACTTCATCCAGGAACAGCGTTCCCTCATGAGCGCGCTCAAATTTGCCTTCCTTGTCGCCGGCCGCGCCTGGCATCGCGCCGCGTCGATGGCCGAACAATTCGCTGTCAATCCAATCTTCCGGGATGGCGGCGCAGTTCACTTCCACAAAAAGGTTGTCCTTGCGAAGGCTGTGCGCATGGATGGCATGTGAAACCAGCTCTTTGCCCGTTCCCGATTCGCCAAAGATCAGCACGCGCCCATTCGTCGGCGCCATGATGGAAATCTGCTGGCGTAGCGCCTTCAAGGGAACGCTGTCTCCCACAATCACGCTCTTGGACTGGCTATGCCTCTTGAACTCTGAATTTTCGCGCCGCAGCTTGTGCGCTTCCAGCGCATTCTTCAGTACGATCAGAGTACGTTCCAGGGACAGCGGCTTTTCCAGAAAATCAAACGCGCCCAGCTTGGTGGCCTTGACCGCGGTTTCAATCGACCCGTGCCCGGAGATCATCACCACCTCTGGCGTTTCTTCAAGTTGCAACTGGCGTATCTGCTCCAGGGTCTCCAGGCCATCCATTCCGGGCAGCCATATATCCAGCAGCACCACTTCGGAGTTGCGATTCTTGAGCTGGTCCAGGCACGCTTCACCGCTTTCTGCCACGGAAACCTTATAACCCTCATCTTCAAGAATTCCGCGCAGCGACTCGCGGATGTCTTTTTCGTCGTCCACCACCAGGATGTTATGCATTCTGTTTTTGTGCCTCTGCCATCTCGCTTGCCAGGGGCAGCTCGACAATGAATTTTGCTCCAATTGGCTTGTTCTCTTCCACGCGGATGGAGCCGCGATGGTCTTCAATAATGCGCCGCACAATCGCCAGACCAAGTCCGGTCCCGCGTTTCTTGGTGGAGAAGTAGGGCAGGAAGAGCTTTTCTTTCATTTCGCGATTGACGCCGTGTCCGGTGTCGGCAATAACTATCTCCACGCCATCTCCGCTTTCCAGACGTGATGTGGCGATATGGATTTCACGCACAAAAATTCCCTGCATCGCTTCTGCTGCGTTGTCGATAAGATTAGCGAGTGCGCGTTTGATCGCCTCCGGATCAGCCATGGCCAGGGGCAGGTTCGGTTCCAGTTGCTTTTCCACATGGACCCCTTCCAGACGTCCATTGAACATGGCGAGCGTGGTCTCCACGATTTCATTCACGTCGGCCGGTCTTGGTTGAGCTTCAGGGAAACGCGCCAGTGAAGAGAACTCGTCCACCAGTCCCCGCACCGTCTGTACCGCCTCTGAAATAGTGCCGGCGCAACCGTTGATCACCGCCAGCGAGTTCTGGTCAGGCACGCTGCCGCGTTCAAGATGGCGGCGAATGCGTTCCGCCGATAGAGCAATCGGCGTGAGCGGGTTCTTGATCTCATGCGCCACGCGCCGAGCCACCTCGCGCCAGGCCGCTTCTTTCTGCGCCTTCAGCAGTTCGCTGAAATCTTCAAACACGATCACATACCCCAGCCGCTGCGTTCCATGTTGGACCGAAGACACTGTCACGCTGGCGTTGAGCTTGTGTTTGTCCATTGCAATCTCAAGCTGCGCCGCCGTGATGGCCATGCGATCCGCCCGCCGCAACAGATGGTCCAGGTCCACCGCAACATCTTCGGAGAAAACCTGTTCCAAAGTTGAGCCCACCAGAGGCGATCCGCCCTGTGGCCAGAACATCCGTCCGAAAGCAACGTTGCTGTGGGTCACGCGCCGGTCAGGCCCAAGAGAAAGAACACCCGTGGGAATGCTCTCCAGAATAGTTTCGATATGCCTTCTTCGTTGCTCAAGCTCGGTATTGGTGTCAGTGAGTGCCTGACTCGCGACCTCGATTTTACGTCGGCTCAGCTCCAGCTCCTCCGCCATGCGATTAAATGAAGCCACCAGCTCACCGAGTTCGTCGGCAGCCGAAACTTCAACGCGATGCCCAAGGTGTCCCTGTGAGATTTCGCGCGTCGCCTCCGCCAGCGCTTCCACCGGGCGCGTAACCAGCTTCGCGACGAAAAGCGAGAACCACGTAGCCACAAACAGCACCAGCACCGTCAGCAATGTGAGCAGCAGCATATAGAGCCCACGAATGCGTTTGGACTCGCGGCTCAAGAGCTGGTATTGCTGCTGGTCCTGGGTAATCTCCGCCAGCGTTGGAGAGAAGTCTCTGGGGAGAGGCATGCCAACCAGGATCATGCCTGATTTGCCCACCGGCGCTGAAGCCAGCAGGAATTCCGCCGCGTCCAGGTTCCATTTGGCGGGCTTTCCTTCAATATCGCGTACCCGGGGAATCATGGCCCGCAAAACCGGCCAGGGGTGCGGTGAATTCCAGCTTGCCACGCTGTCATCGCCAGCCAGCGCCAAAGCGAATCCGCCTTGCAAGGTAGGCTGATGGCGGCGAAATTCGTGCAACACGCCGTTATAATTCGCGGTCTCAAACGCGTGCTGTGTCTCTGGCGACGCGGCGATCTCCGCGGCTTCCTGGCGGGCATTCTCGGCGGCGTAGTTCGTCAGCAGGACGCCAATCTGCCCGGAATCCTTTTGCAGTTCATTCACCGGCATGGAAAACCACTTATCAATGGAGCGGTTCATCAGGCCGTAAGAAAACATGAACATCACAATGGAGGGAGCGAAGGATAGTACCAGGGCGCCAATCACCATGCGCGTGCGAAAGCGCGATCCCAGAACGCCCAGTCTCCGCTCAGCATAAAGCTTCACCAGGTTGCGGAACAGGACGAAGGTGAGTATCACCAGCAGCAGAAAAACCAGCGCCGAAAGAGAGACCAGGACCAGCGTCTGCTGGGCGGAATCCGGCCGCAGTTGACGAAGATTGAATGCCTGCTGGGAAAAAACAGCGCCAAAAAGCAGCAAGATGCCGAGCGCCAGCGGAATCAGCACGGCGCGCCGCTGGCTTACCGATAACGGCTTCTTCTGTTCTGGTTTCGTAGTGGCCACAGATCTGCGCTCAGCTTACGCCTCACCCTCTTCGGCGGAGCCCGTGATCATTATATGCTCGTGTTCGAAAGGCCTGACTGAACACAACCAGCCAGCCCTTTGCACAACTTGCTGTCTGGGCCGCTTCTCCAGTTCTACTCTGGAGCATCAATCTGGGCGCGTTGCAGTTTGTCTGAGTAATCCACGTAGATCGCTTTCCATTGCGTGTAGAAATCTATGGCGCCCAGTCCGCCTTCGCGATGGCCGTTCCCCGTCGCCTTGGTTCCGCCAAAAGGCAAATGGACTTCAGCACCAATCGTCGGTGCATTGATATACGTGATGCCGGCATAAATGTCACGCATGGCGCGGAATGCCCGGTTGACATCCCGCGTGTAAATAGAAGACGAGAGTCCGTACTGCACGCCATTGGCGATCTCAATTGCGTTATCAAAGTTCTCGCAGGGAATGAGGCTCAGCACTGGGCCAAAGATTTCTTCCTGAGCAATGCGCATGCGTGAATCCACGTCAGTGAAAACTGTCGGCTCAAAGAACCAGCCATAGGAATGTTCCGGCTTGTTCAGCGCCTTGCCGCCGGCTTCCAGCTTTGCGCCTTCGCCTTTGCCGATCTGAACGTACTTTTCTGTGGTTGCCACCTGTTGCTCATTGATCTGCGGACCAACTTCAACACTTTCATCCAGACCGTTGCCCACCTTCAGCCTTTGTGCGCGATAGGTCAGACGATCGGCAAACTGGCGATACACGCCCTTTTGCACGATCACCCGGCTGGCTGCGGTGCAGCGCTGGCCCGTGGTGCCGAACGCTCCCCACAACACGCCGTCCAGAGCCAGATCAAGGTTAGCGTCGTCCAGAACAATGATTGCGTTCTTGCCGCCCATCTCCAGCGAACAAGGTTTAAAGCTTCGCGCTGCCACTTCCCCCACCGTGCGCCCTACTTCACTCGAACCGGTAAAGGAGATTGCCCGTACGTCAGGATGCTCCACGATCGGAGCGCCCGCATCCGGACCAAAACCCGTGACAATGTTCACCACGCCTTTGGGCAGGCCTGCATCCGTAAGCGCCTTCACCAGATTGAAAGTTGAAAGCGGAGTGTCTTCTGCCGGCTTGATCACGCATGTATTGCCGCAGACCAGGGCAGGCAAAAGCTTCCATGACGGAATGGCCATGGGGAAATTCCAGGGAGCGATCATGCCGCATACGCCAATTGGCATACGCACGGCCATGGCAAATTTGTTCGGCAGTTCTGACGGCACGGTGGCGCCAAAGAGCCTACGGCCTTCGCCGGCCATGTAGTAGGCCGTATCAATGGCTTCCTGCACGTCTCCCCGGGTCTCTTTCAGCACCTTACCCATCTCACGGGTCATCAACCGGGCGTACTCTTCTTTGCGTTCAGTCAAAATCTCAGCGGCACGGAAAATGATCTCTGCCCGGCGCGGGGCGGGAACCAGACGCCAGCGTTCAAACGCCAATTTCGCCGCGGAAACGGCATCATCCACATCGCGCTTGTCGGAACGCTGGAAAACTCCAATAACGTCACGCGTATCCGCTGGATTCAGATTTTCATAGGTTTGCCCGCTGCGGGATGCCACCCATTCCCCGCCAATGAAGTTTTTGTAAGTCTTTGCCGCCATATACGCAGTGCCTCTCCTCAACGAAACTTCTATCGTACCAAAGACAGTGCCGCGGGCAGGGCTCAGAGGGTCATGAACGGCCAGCAAGAACCCATCTTGCGATTTGGCAATTCTTCAAACAATTTGAAAATGGATTGATGAAAGTCCTATATTGTTTACATCGAATTAGTAAGAAATTTCAGCAAAGGTCTGCGATTCTTACCCACTACAATGGCTGCGACAAGAATTTAGGACAGAGACGAACTGAACAGAGACGAACCTGACGTAGTTCATCATGGCAAGCCCCGCAGCAAGGTCGAATGCAATGGCAATACTACTGGCTGATGATGACGTTGAGCTGGCCAATTTCCTTTCCAAGTCCCTGGAATCTGAAGGTTATTCCGTCCACACTGCGTTAAACGAAGCTAGCGTCGTGGAAGAACTGCGGCGCCAGAACTACCAGCTCATTATTCTTGATTTGAACTTTGGCCAGACAGATGGCTTGAAACTGCTGGAACGTCTCCGCGGACAAGGCGTGGAAACGCCCGTCATTGTTCTCAGCGCGCGTGAGCGAGTAGCTGACCGCATACAATCACTCAATCTTGGCGCCGATGACTATGTAACCAAGCCATTCTCCTTTCAGGAGCTGGCGGCGCGCGCCAACGCACTGCTGCGCCGTAAGTCAGATCCGGCGCTTAACGTTTTGCGGATCGAAGATCTGGAACTTGATCCGGTATCACGCCGGGTGCATCGCGGCAATCGCGACGTCAAACTCAGTCCCCGGGAGTTTGATCTTCTTCATCTGCTCATGCGCCGCGGCGGCGAGACAGTCAGCCGTCATGAGTTGCTGAAAGAATGCTGGGGCCAGGAATCCGAGACTGACAGCAACCTGGTGGATGTCTACGTGAACTATCTTCGCCGGAAGATCGATGTGCCAGACGAGGAAAAACTGATCTACACGGTACGCGGCTCCGGCTATCGGCTGGGCAAGGCAACGTCGGACCACGGTTTTGGATTCGCCGATCCAGGAGAAAGCCTGCGCTCTCTGGCCGGTCATCCCCACTCTTCCCAGGCCCTTGCTCCGACTGACGCTATCACGGTCCAGCAAACGCCGTTGCGGGCCTTGATTCATTCCATTGCGCACGATCTGGCCCAGCCGCTTACCAGCGTGCGCTGTTACCTGGAAATGCTGGCGCTGCGCGGAGGAGCTCTTCCGCCTGACGATAAAGATCTGAAAACCATTGAACAGCAGGCGGACCGTGCCGTTGGCCTCACCAAGGGCATCTCAGCGCTGGTACGCGAAGCGGTACTGCCCAATGCGCAGTGGGTCTCACTGGATTCTCTGCTGAACGATGTCTTTAACGATTTCATTGATCTGCAGAATTCCGGCCTGCTGGTTTTGGATCGCCGATGGGACCCATCGGTACAGGTCACCAGCACTCCCGTTCTTCGCCAGCTATGCATCTTCATGGTAAGCAAGCTGGCCGGGAAAAATACCTGTGCGCTAACGCTTACCATTGGTGCGAAATTGTCCCCGGAGAATTGCGATATTTCCTTCAGGTGGAAAGCATCGAGCGCAGGAGCTCAGGCGGCGAGCGCAAAAAGCGTAATCGATGCGACCATCCCGTCCATGCAGGAGATGGTTCATTCCATCGGCGGTGAAGTCTCAGTGTCACCCGACAAGCCTGAGATCATCTTGCGCGTGCCTGCTGGACCATCCGTGACAGCGACGCGACCAGGCAGGGTCCACTAGGCTCCCAATATTCTTTACCCATCGTTCTTTCACCCCGCTTTCATTCGCCCCGCTTTCATTCGCCCGGCTTTCATTCGCCCATCACTGCCACCACCACACGCTTCTGCCGCTGGCCGTCAAATTCGGCATAGAAGACCCTTTGCCACGTGCCCAGCACAAGCTTTCCATTGCTCACCGGCAGCATCACCTGATGGTGAACCAGGATGGCCTTGAGATGTGAGTCGCCATTGTCCTCGCCAGTGCGATGGTGCAGGTATTCTTCCCGGAACGGCGCAAGCTGCTCCAGCCAGGTATCAATATCTCTGATCAGCCCTTCTTCGTTGTCATTCACGTAAACCCCTGCCGTGATGTGCATGGCGGAGACCAGGACCATGCCGTTGCGCACGCCGCTGGCCGCCAGAATCTTCTCTACTTGCGGCGTGATGTGTATGTACTCGCGATGTCCTTTGGTGTTGAAAGTTAGATAGTCAGTATGAAATTTCACGGTGCCCGCCCATTCGTCCCCGGGTTTTCCGGCGACGGAATTTTTCCTGCTGTAATGCTGAATTGATCCACGCCGTCAGGTGGTTACGTTCCCAGGCCAAACCAGCATCCAACTTATTATGCCTAAGGACAGATTTGCCACTGCCGCTTCATTTCTTCCTGACAGCCGCTCCCTGGCGGCACTGCGCACCGCAGCCTCCCAGTGTAAGGGCTGTGACCTTTGGCGCAACGCCACGCAGACGGTCTTCGGCGAAGGCAACAAGAATATGCCCGTGATGATGGTAGGTGAGCAGCCGGGCGACAAGGAAGATCTGCAAGGGAAACCATTTGTCGGTCCGGCTGGCGCGGTCCTGGATAAAGCGCTGGAGCAGGCAGGCATTGATCGCGATGACGTTTATGTCACCAACATGGTAAAGCATTTTAAATTTGAGCCTCGCGGCAAGCGCCGCATCCACAAAAAACCGACCGCCCTGGAGATTTCCGCTTGCCGCCCATGGCTGGAGGCTGAGATTGCGGCTGTTCAGCCTGAGGTTGTCGTGCTGATGGGATCAACCGCCGCGCAGGGTGTGCTGGGGCGCGATTTCCGTGTCACGCAGCATCGCGGGGAATGGATTCCGTCTCCGCTGGCGCCAATGATCACGGCCACCATTCATCCTTCCGCTATTCTTCGCGCGCCTGATCAGGAAGCCCGCCATATGGAAATGGATAGATTCGTCGCTGACCTGAAACTCGTTGCCGACCGCCTTCGCCAGCCGCGAGCAGCCTAGAGGGCTTCTTTTTCTTAGCTTTGACTACGCGCGAACGATCACTTCTAACTCTGTCATTCCGAGCTAGTCGGAGTTCCGCAACGCGGAGCGACGCCGAGAGAGGAACCCCGAGGATGCTTACCAAGACATTGCTGATTCAGGGAATTTCCTCGATGATCTCGCCCTCGATTTTCGTAGCGACCGTAAAAATAAGCCACATCGACCCTACTCGTCTTTACCGGACAGAAATATCGGCACATATTCGCGAGAGAATGCCTTGAATCTGCATTCAAGGCTACTTGCATCCTCGGGGTCCCTCTTTCGCACTCACCGCAAAACGGCTCGCGCTCACACGGGATGACAGTGGTTGGGCGGCTTCGCCTCGCAATCAATACAGCAAGCTCGAAAAAAACTTGCTTGCAGCCATGTTGTTATTTTGGTACATTGGTACCAATGAAATCCACCGACAAGCAATCGCTGGAAGTGGAACGCGCACAAACCGGCGTCCGGCTGGAAAAATGCATGCTCAAGGTCCTGAAAGCCGTGGCTGAGCTGAAGGACATGAGCCTGGGTGACCTGCTGGAAGGCATCGTTCTGCATGTGTTTGAGGGGAAGACGCCCTTCTCCGCAGAGACTCTGCGCGAGATCGAACAATTCAGGAAAATTTACGGTTTGACCTTGAAGGCATCAGACAGCCACAAGTTGAAGGAGCGAGGAAAATGATCTTGGCAGAAATGGCAATCCTGGGTGGCATTGCGCTTGCGCTGATTGCTCAAACCCCAACCTCAAAAACAGCGCCGTCACTTCTGCACGTCAGCAATACATTCGAATTCAATGTGCGGGAGTCGCAGGAACAGGTTGCGCCGCTTTTCGGCGCCAATCGGGAACGTGTGTGGGCGGAAGGATGGGACCCGCAGTTCGTCTATCCGCAACCGGCGGAAGACAGACAAGGCTCAGTGTTTCACGTGAAACATGGCAGTCATGAGAGCACATGGATCACCACCATCTTCGCACCAGAGAAGGGACACATCCAGCATGTGTACTTCATTCCAGACGCCACGGCCGTGCTGATTGACATTCATCTCTCGCCGGCGCCGCACGCAGGTACACATGTGCAGGTCAGGTATGAGCGAACCGCACTCTCAGCCGAACTGAACGATCACATCCGCCAGCAGGGAGAGAAGGATGCAAAATCAGCCGAGGAGTGGCGGACAGCGATCGAGACCTACTTTGAGAAGGCCGCAGTTCATCATGGCCATTGAACGCCGCAATCCCAGAGCGGTATGCCGAATTTCATCGACGTCGGAGGCATCGGGCGCCATCTTCACATATTCTTCAAAATCCGCGACCGCTCCCGGATAGTCCTGCAGGTTATAACGCAGCGCGGCACGCTGCTTCACATCTTCCGGCGACCGCGGATAAATGACCAGAATCAAGTCCACTACCTGGACGGCCCTGCGGAAATCGCGTTGTGCCAGATAAATCGACCGCAGATTATTCAGCATGCGAGTGAGCATCTGGCGGCGCGTGACAATGAGCAGGAACTCAGGTTGAAGCGTGACCTGCCCGGAATAGATGTCTTTCACTTTTTGGCGACAATCTTCTTCAGTCAGGATCGAGCCGCGTTCGAAGGCGTCAATCAGAATGGACCGCCCGTTCAGATCGTAATGTTTCAGCAGAAAATGTCCGGGCATGCCGACGCCGAAGAGCTGAAAACCGGCACGCCTTCCTACTTCCATGTAGATCAGGGCCATGGTGATGGGAATTCCCAGGCGACGGTCGAGCACATCACTGATGAAAGAGTTGCGCGGGCTGTAATAGTCAACGCTGTTGCCGCGGAACATCTCTTCCTGGAAGAGCACATGATTCAGCGCGGCAATGCAATCCGCGGGGTCTTCAGGGTCCTGTATGCGCGTGGAAACGCGCCGGGCAAGATCTTCCACCTGGTGAACGTACACGCTGGGATCAAGCTCAGGATATTCAATCCGTGAGAAGGTGAGCGCCGCACTGAGCAGGTCAATACGCTCATCGTCTATGCTGGAACTTACCAGGGCCGAGAAAGCGTCCAGCACCTCACGGCTCGCGGCGTAACGCATACTTGAATTCTAGCCGAATCCAGAGCTTCCGGTATTTTCACCCACCGCCGCTTTGCCGCAACTCGCGTTTTTACGCTACAACGTTACTGTTTCAACGTTACGGCTGCTACGGGCACGGGTTGCGCTTCCTTTACCCGAAAAAACAAACCTTTTACTGCGGCCATTGCAACCAGTACCGCCCCGAAGGTGCAGACAATGGTCGCGCCCGTGGGCGTATCAAACTGTACGGAGAACCAGCAGCCCAGCGCGGAGACCAGCGTGCCCATAGTCCAACCAATGGCCAGGCGCGTTCCAATGCGATCAGCAAACAGCATTGCGCCAACCGAAGGGACCACCAGATAGCAAAACACCAGCAGCACGCCAGCGATTGCCACCGAAGATGTGACCACGAAGCCGAAAGAGGCGTAGAAGAGAAAGTCCCACAGCCGTACGTTGATACCCAGGCTCTCGGCCGAGTCATGTTGCATGGAGATGGCCAGGAACTTCCGGCGAAAAATAAAATGGAACAAGCCAATGCCGCCATACAGAATGGCCGTCTTGATCACGTCATGTCGTGAGACTGCCAGGATGTTCCCTACCAGCATGTCCTTCAAGTGCTCGGTTTCTCCAGTGGCCTTGCTCATGGCGATGATCGCGGCGGCGGAGGCCACGGCATAGGTGATGCCAATAAAAGCTTCCAGCGGAATCCGCTTCTGCTTGGAGCGCACGAAAGAAAAGATAAGCGCGCCAATGAAGGTGAACCCGAGACTCATCCAGTAGGACGCGGTGCCGTGCGGGTCCATGCCGATCAGAATGGCCATGGTTGCACCCAGGGCGGCGATCTGGGCCAGCGCCAGATCCACAAAGATCACGCCGCGCTCAACCACGTGGACGCCCAGGTAGGCGTGTATGCCAGTCAGAATCAGGCTGGCGATAAACGGAAGTATTAAAAATTGCAGTATTTCCATTGGGTCCTTCAGCTAAAAGTTATTTGATCGCTTGAAATGTCTGAGTCAAGAGACCAATGTCATAGTCAAACAGTTTGAAATAGTCCATAATCTCAGGCTTGCCGCCCACAGACGGCATCATGACAACCACTTTTCCGCCAACCATGCTGGCGATGCTGTTTGGAGTCTTGGAATCAAAATAAGGCTCAATCAGCTCAATCTTCACGTTCTCACGCTTCATCAGGTTCACCAACTCAATGGTGTGCGATGGCGTGGGCGGAATTCCAGGACGCGGTTCAATATACCCGATCACGTCCAATCCGAAGTGCTTGGCAAAGTTCGGCCAGGAGCGGTGGTAGGTAACGATCTTGCGTCCCCGGTAAGGAGCCATTTGCGCTTCCCAGCGTTTTTCAGCCTCGACCAGACGCTTTTCAAAATCCTGATAGCGTTGCTGGAAATAGGCCCTGTCACTCGGATCCAAGTCGCTCAGCTTTGTGGCGATACCCTTGGCAATGCGCCGGCCATTGTCCGGATCCAGCCAATAGTGTGGATTGCCCAGAGGATGCACATCACCTTCCGCGCGCGTGATGGTGCCCTGAGGCTGTTCCAGAATTTCGGCAAACTGAGATGCATCCAGATAGCCGCTGCCGCCCGGTTGAATCCTGCCGTTACCACTTTGCGTGATCAGAGGAGGGAGCCAGCCGATTTCAAGATCCAGACCAACCAGGACCAAAAGATCGGCATTGCGCAGCTTCAAAAGAAAGCTGGGCTTAGGCTCCACGAAATGGGGATCCTGATAGCCTTTGGCCAGCGATTCCACATCGATCTTGTCACCGCCAACCTCCTGCGTGAGTGCAGCAAGGTCGGTCAAGGAAGTGATCACCTTAAGTTTTTTGGCTTCAGCGCGGGAAGGCGCCAATGAGGCAAGTCCCACCAAAAGAGCTAAAGCAAATATCGAAAATCGAGATTTCATAATTCTCCTGAACGATCATTCTTTTCGACAATCGTTCTCCGAACGAATCTTGTTAAGAGCCCGCAGCTTGTATCGGCATTCCCGCAGCTGCCTAAAACGGATGCGCTCCGTGGGCTCCCAGAGCGAACTGTACTTGCATAAACAGTTCGTGGGCATCAAAGTTCCCCGCATAACGGGTAAATCTGTACTGTCCGCGGATCTGGGCAAATTCGCTGGGCCAATAGGTCAGCACCGCGGAACCGCCCTTGTCATTTAGATGCGAGTTGAATGGGCGGTCAGAATTATCTACACGGGCGCCCACAAACCAGCGGCGGGCAAACTGGTAGTCCGCGGACGCATAGTAGCCAAATGCGCGCTGGAACCCGACCGCTACGTTGACCGGACAGACCGCCGGTGCAGCGCAAGCCAGCAATGACGGCTGCTGTTGCTGCCTCCAAATGAATTCACTGCGCGCCACAAATGACTTGTAAATGGAGCGTGTGAGCGGTTTCCACCGGTAAGTGGCGTCTATGCCGTACAGGCTGGTAATAAAGTTGGTGCCGAAGAGATTGTGTCCGCGTGAGTAAGAAGCGCCCAAGTCGATGTTCGCGTTGTCCGTGAGATCGTGGTACGCGCGCAGATGGCCTACCGTGCTGAGGTCATTCTTTACGCTGGAAGTAAACACATCCGCGGAGTCGCCGCGGAAGCCCTGGCCGGTGAACTCCAGAAACCAGTTTTTGGGCGCGGGAAGAATATGCTGGACAGAAACCCCGGCGTCATCGATTCCGTCTTCACCGCCAACCAGGTTTTGCGAAACCAGCGGACGATCCACCCAGGGCAGCACGTGATTGTGCATGGTGTTAACTTTGCCAAAGGCCGCGCGCATTTTGCCGGCACGAGCCAGAAAGCCTTTTGGCAGAGCGGTAAAAGTGATGTACCCCTCTTCCAGATTGACTCCGGCTTCGCCAAAGCTAAGGAAAAAGTCGCCGCGGGCATAAGGATCGATGATCGCCTGTAAACCTAATTCTGATTCGTGCATCTGGAACGACGGCGTAGTTACAACCGGATTGTGTCCCGCACCGGCAATGAAGTCGCCAATTACGCTCACATCAGGATTCAGTGCCTTGGCTGCGGCCACTCCGGCGCCACCTAAACGAGGCTCGCCGGCGGAGGTTGTTGCTCCCGCCGCACCTTGCCCTGCCGCAGGCACGGGAGCTTCGGTTGGTTGAGCGCCGGCCGGCGTGGCCGGGGGCTGTGCAGTTGCGTTCGCGGCAGGTGCAGGCGAAGGACTTGGCTGCGCCGCTTTCAGTTGCCGAATCTGGCCTTCCAGCGCCACCATGCGATCTTCAAGGTCTCGGATCTTCTGCTCCAGTGCGGAAACGTCCTGCGAACCTTGCGCGGGAGCGGGAGCAGAAGACTGCTGAGACAGGGCTGCGCCCGATAAGGCGACCATGAATGCAAATGCAGTGATAAAGAACTTCAAGAGACCTCCTCTTGGATCCCACGTGAAGCTTTGGCTTCCTGTTTCAACATCAATCGAAAACGCTGAAATGACACAAGGTGTATGCCAGACCTTACGAAGGCTGATTCAGCTGCCAGAGCTGATTCCCCGGACGACCATGGCTACTGGGAATGGGCTACTGGGAAGGGCTACTGGGAAAATCACAAAAACAGCCGAAAAACCTTGCGCGGGTCCCGCTATCTTGCGGGCGGAGGACGGCTGAAGAGACTGATTTCGGGGGCACTGGCTGTGCCGGAGATGCGAAGAGGCACGGTGATGGAGATCACCGTAAGAGCGATTCCGCTCAGATGAAAAGTGGCCACCGCAGCGCTGTTATGAGCTGAGATGCAGATGGCACAATGCGTTCCGCTGCCGGTGAGCAGTGCGTCGGGATGCGAATGCGTCGCTTCCATGCCGCTGACGCAAAGAACCAGCAGCAGACAGACGAGAGCTACCCAGCATCCGAAGGAGCCCCGCTCGAATTGGGCGAAAGATGGCAAGCTTTTGGAGTGGATCTTTTTGTTTACCGCAAGAGCAACCAGGCGCCCGCCCTGGGGTTAACTTAGCCATGGGCAGCTACTTGGAGTACCATTATTCTAGCAGACCGGTATTCTAGCAGACCGGCCCGTCTGGACAGAGCAACATCTCAGGTGTATGGCTCCGGTCCGACCTAGGGTTTATCCAACCGGGCCACCATCCTGGCTCAGGGCTGCTATGCTAACGTCTGGCAATGAACATTTGGATTGAGAGGCAGTTTTGCGAATGATTCCGGCAGGACTGGACCGCAAAGAAGCTGAGCTGTATAGCCAGCTTGATCCCGGCCAGTTCCCTAAACACGTGGCAATCATCATGGACGGCAATGGCCGCTGGGCGAAGCGCCGCCACTTGCCCCGCATCGCCGGACACCGAAAAGGCGTGGAATCAGTCCGTGACGTGATCCAGACTGCGTCGCGCATCGGCCTGCCGGCCGTGACTCTTTACGCATTCTCGGCCGAAAATTTTCTGCGCCGCCCGCCCACGGAAATCAGCTTTCTGATGAAGCTGCTGCATCGCTACCTGAAAGACGATCTGCAACTGATGCAGGACAATAACGTGCGTCTTTCATTTATTGGACGTAGCCACCTGCTGCCGCAAATTGTGCAGGAAAGAATGGCCTGGGCGAAAGAGCAGACCGCCCGCAACACCGGCATGGTCATGACGCTGGCCCTGAACTACGGTTCGCGATCCGAGATCGTGGACGCCTTCAAGGCCATTGTGAATGCGGCCGCAAATAACGGCGGCATTGAGCACCTAAAGATCGATGAAGATCTGATCAACCAGCATCTTTATACGAAAAATCTCCCGGAACTCGATCTCCTGATCCGTACCAGCGGCGAGATGCGTCTGAGCAACTTCCTGTTGTGGCAGGCAGCGTATGCGGAGATTTTTGTCACCAAGACTCTCTGGCCGGACTTTCGCGGCCTGCACCTGCTGGAAGCCATTCAGGAATTCCAGAAGCGCGAACGCCGCTACGGCGGGTTGAACGAAACCACCAGCGTGAGTTCCCACTAAGAATGAAACGAGTCCTGACGGCGGTAGTGCTGATATCGGTGGTGTTGCTGCTTGTTTTCAGAGCGCCATTGTGGCTCGTTGCACTCGCAGTGGTGGGGATCATCATTCTGGCTCTGCATGAGTACCTTACGATCTCTGAAGCTGCCGGGCTCAAACCGTTCCGCTGGCTTACCTACATCATGGCACTACTGCCTTTCGTGTTGGGGTGGAGCGACATATGGCGGTACGAGCAGCTTAGAATTCAGAAAATCGAATTCAGCTTGTTCTTTCTATTTGGCTGGCAGTACGTTGTCATGGCAGCAGCGATAGTTTTTGGCATCCCGCTGGTATTCCGAAAAGATTTAAAGATGGGACTGGCTTCGGTAGCTTCTTCGGTCCTGGGATTGATCTACATTGGCGTCTCGCTTTCCTTGCTGCTCTGCATGCGCGCTGATTCATTCACCAAGACGCTGGTGATTTTTACTTTTTTCTCAGTGTGGTCCGGCGATATTGCCGCTTATTACGTGGGTCGGGCGATAGGCAAACACAAGCTAGCACCCATTGTGAGTCCCAACAAAAGCTGGGAAGGCGCCATCGCTTCCGTGATCGCCAGTGTGATCGTGGCAGTTCTGGTATTCCATTTTCGCGACCAGATTGAGAATCTTTTTGCCGGACGTCACTGGCTCAGAACCTACATAGGTTTTCCCCTGGGCTCTAAGCCTCCGTCTCTGCAATTGTCGTGGGCGCATGTGTTGGGAATTGGTATTCTCACCAACGTGGCCGCACAATTCGGCGACTTGTTTGAATCAGCATTGAAACGCGGGGCAGGCGTGAAAGATTCAGGCACTCTGCTTCCAGGTCACGGTGGAGTTCTTGATCGCATTGATGCTCTGCTCTTTGCCATTCCAGTCGTGTGGTACTATGCGGGCCTGACCGGATTTCTTAACCCTTAAATCATTTCATCATTCATGAAACGCATTGCCATCCTCGGTTCCACCGGCTCCATCGGTCGCAGCACGCTCGACGTGATCGAAAAAAATCCTGATCGTTTTGAGCTGCTCACCATGGCTGCGGGATCGAACTATGATTCCGCGCTGGAACAGGCGCGGCGCTGGAAACCAAAAGTTCTTTCTCTCGCCTCCGAGCAGGATGCCGAAAAAGCCAGCCGCCAACTCAAAGCAGAAGGTCTTGGTCACATCGAAGTCGTTCATGGACAGGCCGGCACTGTGCGCGTGGCTACTCACAAGGACGTTGACTTCGTTGTCAGCGCCATCGTCGGTGTACAGGGACTGAAAGCTACGTACGAAGCTGTGAAGGCCGGCAAAGAAATCGGTCTTGCGAACAAAGAATGTCTGGTCGCCGCGGGAGAGCTGATCACCGCGGAAGCGCGCCGCCAAAACAAACCGCTGTTACCCATCGACAGTGAACACAACGCCGTCCACCAGTGCATGCGTGGCGGACGAATGAATGAAGTGGAGCGGGTATGGCTCACGGCCAGCGGCGGACCGTTCCTGAACAAACCAAAAGCGGAATTTGAAAGCATCACGGTTGAACAGGCGCTCAATCACCCAACATGGAAAATGGGTCGACGCATCACCATTGATTCCGCCACGCTGATGAACAAAGGCTTTGAGGTCATTGAAGCCTGCCGGTTGTTCAATTTGCCGGCGGAGCGGGTTAAGGTGATCGTACATCCCCAGTCCACCATCCACTCCATGGTCGAATTCAACGATGGCAGCATCCTGGCGCAGCTCTCTGTCACCGACATGCGCCTGCCTATCCTCTATGCGCTTACTTACCCCGAACGCATACAGTCTGACCTGCGCTTTAACGTGCTTGACCTGAAGAGATTGGACTTCTGCCCGCCTGATCTAGCTAAGTTTCCGTGTCTCAGGCTGGCATATGAAGCAGCCGAGGCCGGCGGAGCAAAGACCATCGCGCTCAATGCCGCGGACGAGGTGGCGGTGGCGGCCTTCCTTAATACTGAGATCGCCTTTGCCGATATTCCTAAGGTGATTGAAGTAACAATGTCTGAAACGCCGGACCGCCGTCCCGAATCTATAGAAGAGGTACTTGCAATTGACGTTCAGGCCAGGGATTTGGCCCGCCATCTGCTCATGCATCAGCTAGCGCGTTAACCCATTCTGGATGGTTTGCAGTTACAATAGAAAATTCGTAATTATGCACTTATTCAGCAGTCCGGTGTTTATTTCCTTGTTGGCGATGCCCAGCTTTGGGCAGATGACCAAAATTTCCATCATTTATGTTGCCGCGGTCGCGTTTGTCCTTGGTGTGCTGGTCTTTGTTCATGAATTTGGACATTACGCCGTGGCCAAGCTCTGTGGCGTCCGCGTTGAAGTTTTCAGTCTCGGCTTTGGCAAGCGACTGTGGGGCTTCCGTCGCGGTGACACCGATTATCGCTTGAGCCTGCTGCCTATAGGCGGATACGTAAAAATGTCTGGCGAGAATCCCATGGAAGATCGCACTGGCGACGCCGGGGAATTCATGAGCCACCCGCGCTGGCAGCGTTTCCTGATCGCGATTGCCGGGCCGGCCATGAACATTCTGCTGGCTATTTGTCTGCTCACCGGCCTTTACATGTATCACCATGACTTTGAGGCCTATCTTCGCGAACCCGTGGACCTGGTCTCGATTGCTCCGAACTCACCTGCCGAACAAGCCGGATTGCAGAAGGGCGATCGCATCATCAAGGTGGGCGACGTGCAGAATCCCACCTGGCAGCAATTCCGCAACCTGGAATTCATCAGTCCAGACCAGCCCCTGGAACTCACCATTCAACGCGGTGACAAGGTACTTAACAAGTCAGTCATTCCTAACCCCAAGGGGCCGGAAAAGATTGGCGACATTGGCGTGGAGCATCCGCAGGTGGTTGGCTCGCTGGAACCAGATGGTCCCGCTCTGGCCGCAGGCGTGAAGGTGAATGATGTTCTGGTGTCAGTGGACGGCAAGACCGTGCATGACATTCCCCAGATGCTGGAGCAGCTACAAGCATCGAAAGACCAGCCCATCAAGCTCACGGTCCTTCGCGACGGTAAAGAAGTGGAGCTCACCCTCACTCCCAAGGTGATGCAGGGTAAGTACCGCGTTGGTTTGCGTGCGGACCTGGCGGAAAAACTTCCGTTTCGTGCTGCCCTGGTCCAGTCAACCAAAGAGTGCAAAGAGAATTCATTGCTGATCTTCAAGCTGGTGGGCGGAATGCTGCGCAAGAAGATCCCCATGGAATCGGTCAGCGGCCCCATCGGCATCATGAAGATCTCCGGCGAAGCTGCCATGATCGGTCCTGCTCCGCTCTTCTACATCATGGCCATGATCAGCCTGAACCTGGCGATCTTCAACCTCTTCCCGATTCCAATTCTCGACGGCGGATTGATCCTGCTGCTGCTGATTGAAAGCGTGATGCGGCGCGACATCAAACAGGAAATCAAGGAACGCGTCTATCAGGCCGCGTTTGTCTTCCTGCTGCTGTTTGCCGCTGTGGTGATCTTTAACGACGTGGCAAAATCATTCCACCACATGTAATTGCTTTTGGCCTTTATCTATCGACCGCCGGCAACACTGCTGGCGGTTTTGTTTTGTCGGGCGTTATCTCTTTCCACAGCGGCTCCGCGGCGCAATCCCCACAGCACCATCACAGTGAAAGCAAGGGTTGCGATCCCCACTGACATGAAAAGCGCAGTGATGAGACTCTCCTGCCAGGGCTGGCCATGGTGTCCTGCGCCGGTAATGGGAGAGAGCGCGAAAGTGCCCAAGGCCGCTGCCAATGCCGTGGTCGCCCAGTTTACGTAAGCGCCATAGAGCGCAGCCCAGTACGCAATTGTCTTAATTCGCGCCGGCAGCTTCACGTAACTCCATACGGCCCCGAGAGCAACAAGAAAAGTTCCCAGCATCACGCCTTCCAGGTGTGCAGCCAGCCCCATGCGCGGGTTGATGAACTTCTGCTCTGCAAATCCTGAGATGAGTCCCAGCAAGAACAAGAACATTCCATGCCACATCAAGCCGCGATTCTTATCTTCCATGTTCTTTCACCTCTTCTGTAATTCCAGTTTTTGGACAGCTTCATTCCATCGCCAGTCAGCATGGGCGCCGATCAGATGTACACCACCGAGCCATGTATCGATGCCACGCCCTGACAATGATATGTAATCGCCTTTGCCTTCCAGCAGCGCCTGGCCGCTGGCGGTGAGTCCGAAATGCTCACCATTAACTCGCAGCAGAGGTTCCGGCGATCTGGTCAGTCCATCAAGCCGCATATAGACGGAGCTATCGCCCCATGCCGCGATTTCCTGCTTGCGTGAGGTGAGATAGATTTCCTGCTTTGTTTTCGCCCCGGCCTGCACCGCCTGAAGAATCTGCCGTTGTGTACGGGAGAGGCCGTCTGCTGTCCATGGATATTCCTGGCAAAAGCGTAGAAGCGCGTCGCGCAGGAACGGCATTTCAGGATGATTAACTTGCAGGAACTCTATGAGCGTTTCCGGAGTAGCGGAGCGGAAGGCCGCCCATGCGTCGGTGGCGATGGCCAACTGTTCGGGCAATACCGTGCGACGCTGCGGAAAAAGCCGCGCCAATTGCGTACCGGAAAGCTGTCCCAGACCCTGGAAATCTTTTATCCCGGCATGAGAGTTGATCTGCACCATGCTGAGTCGAATTTTGCCCATCTCCTGTTGAGCAAACCAGTCGAGTAACTGGATGAGCTGCAACTGATCATAAAGATCATGCTCAAACCACAGCACTACTTCCTCAAACTTGCGAAAGCCTTCCAGCGACTGATCACGCTCAGCGAAATCAGCGCGAAGCTTTTCATACGCTCCCCAGCCGAAATCAGCCAGGGCGCGCGCACGAATATCAGAGAGTGCTTCAAGATCGGCAGTCTGCGGCACAGGACCGTCATGCAAGGCGTCTTTCCATGCGAGATAGCGTCCGGGAAAACGCACCTGGCGAAACGTGGTAAGGACAGAGTCGCCGTTGGTGACATGCAGGAGCACAAGGAAAGGCTAACGAAGAATTGCCAAAATTGCCATGACTGCCAAAATCGCCGAAATTGCAAACCAGTTCTTCCCGCAGGTTAACGGATAAATTGATTGTTTCGGCCCATGTGGACTCAACGGAGATCTGCGTCGTTTCAGCGTGAATCTGCGGCAAAAGGGTTTATTCGCGGAAATTCGCGGCATAATATCTTGTTTCCGCTAGCCGAGGTACTTCAGAAAATCCCTGTTTGTCGCCTTCTCAAAACCCGGAAAAACGCGCGCAAGATTGTCATTCCCCAAATGACGCGCAACCGCCTCGCTCAGCACCTGGCGAAAATCTGTGGTCACTGCAAGATCGCGACCTTCATAAAGCTGGTTTGCGCCGAGTCCCGGCCATTGTCCATACACTCGGCCGCCCTTTACCGGACCGCCGAGCACGAACATGACGTTGGCGTGGCCATGGTCAGTGCCCCGGTTGCCGTTTTCTCGGGCCGTGCGTCCGAACTCTGACATCGTAACGATAACGGTGTCTTCGCCGAGATCACCCAGATCGGTCCAGAAGGCTGCGACGGATTGCGAGAACTCACGCGTAAGGTTGGCGATCTGTCCCTGCACGCTGCCTTCATTTACATGATGGTCCCAGCCGCCTATGTCAGCGAACGCCACTTCCACACCCAGGTTCGCCTTGATGAGCTGCGCCACCTGGCGAAGGCTGTCGCCAAAGCGTCCGCGCGGATAATTGGCTCCGGGCGCAGGTGTGTACTTCTCCGGATCGGCCGAACGCAACATCTTCACGGCTTCAAACGTCTCATTGCCGGTGCCGTGCAGTACAGAGTCCACGGACTGCTCATACATAGCTTCAAAGGTGTTGCTGGCGACTTCAGCGCCGCGTCCGCGACCGCCGCCAACCGAGAAGCCGCGAATGTCGCTCATGGCAACGGCAGGCACCGGGCCGGCAAGCGTACGCGGAACCGAGCCACCCATCGCAACAGCACGGAAGGGCGAAGGCTGCGGTTCTTTGATTCCTGAAAGCGCGCGGTTGAGCCAGCCATCTTCCGTGGCCTTCATCCCGGGGGTGCCGGATTCCATGTAATCCTGCGCGTCAAAGTGCGACCGCGTGTTGTCCGGCGATCCCGCGGCGTGAACAATGGCGAGATGTTTCTGGTCCCACAGCGGCTTGAACGGCGTCATGGAAGGATGCAGACCGAAGAAGCCGTCCAGGTCAATGGCGCTTTCCGCTCCAGATCGCGGACGAGGAATAGCGATGCTGGGACGCATGGCGTAGTAAGCCTGCTCGCCGTGCGGCACCACGATGTTGAGTCCGTCAGCGGCGCCGCGCTGGAAGAGCACCACCAGGCGCTTCTTTCCCGGAGCGGCCGTTTCAGCGGCGTACACCGCCCGCGTAAGAAAGCTGGGCACAATGCTGGTGCCAACAATGGCGAGCGCGCCGTTTTTCAGAAACACTCTTCTTGTAATGGACATCAGAAACTCCGCAGGGGCTTAAAGCCCGCTTCTCATTATGCTGCCTGCGGCACGGCTGAAGCCGTGCCCTTTCAAAACTTGTGCCCCGACACTTGTCTCGCTCAATTCCTGGCGACTCTCATTCGCTCCGCTCACATCGAGTCGCAAATATTTTGGGCCGCTTTCGGCATGACTGAAGTCATGCCCTGTTACGTGTCTTCCCCTTAAAAACGGGTTCCAAGCAAAGACTGCTAAATGCAATTTCATCTTCGCTGGAACTCCGGCGATCCCATGATAAGCCCGGCGATGGCTCCATAGTTCGGCGGGCGATTTGGATCATCGAACTTGCGCTGCGTAACTTTCGGATCATTGAGCTGCTTCAGCATGACCTGATGCGTCTGGGCAGAAACGTCGCCGGCAAGAATGTCGGTTTCCAGAATGGCCAGCGCGGCTTCTGCATCGGGCGGAGTGGCGCCATGCACCAGCGCCTGCTGGTCTAGCGTTGTCCCAGGAAGCTTGCCCGATCCCAGTGACAGAGCAAAGTTCATGCGGTTCAATAATGCCGATGAGTTCACCCATGCTTCAGCTTTCATGGAGTATCCCGTCGGCGGCTGCATTCCGTACAACGGCATGCCCATGCGATTGAGGAACTGCACCAGCGGCAGCGCATTTTGAATTTCAACTCCTGAAGCACGCACCGAGGATGCCACAAACTCCAGCGGTGTTTTCACCTTGGCGCGATACGCGTCCTGTGACCAGAACTCAGGCGCGTTGAACATCGTCTTCAGAACTTCACGTATGTCGCCATCTTTCTTGCGGAAGGTCTCAGCCATCTTGTCAATCAGGCGCTGCGGCGGATTGTCAGAGACAAAGCGCATGGCCAGCTTGCGTGAGATGAACTTCGCGGTAGAAGGATGATGCGCCAGCATCTCCAACATCTCGATGCCTTCTTTTTCGCCATGATCGCCGACCTTGTGGCCCAAGACATATTTATTGCCGGGCTCATGCGCACGCTCATTGAACTTGAAGTCGCCGCCGCGTTGCGGCTGTTCAATGCTCCAGCCCGTCAGGACCTTCGCCAGTTCGGTCACATCTTTCTGGTTGTAGCCACCATCCACGCCCAGCGTGTGCAGCTCCATCACCTCTCGCGCATAGTTTTCATTCAGGCCGCTGCGGTTCTTCGCCGGACGTGGACGTACTGGGAAGCGACGGCCGTAGCGGTCACGGCGCATGCGCTGTCCACCGGGACCATAAAGCGCGGTGTCAGAATTCGGTCCGACGCTCTGCCAGTTGTCCAGGTAGAACAGCATCGCCGGACTTTTCGCCGTAGCGATGAGCAAATCTTTGAACTTGCCCAGAGCGTGCGCGCGAATCACGTCGCGTTCATAGGCGGTGATCATGTAACGATCAGGCCCTTTGCCCACGAAGACGTTGAAGTGGTTGTACCAGAAGTCGGTCATCACTTCGTCAAGCTGGCGTTCACTGTATATGTCACGCAGCAGCTTGGATTCGGCGAGCTCGCCATCCACCACAAGCTGCGGGTTAATGATGGCCTGAATGGTTTCCTGATGTTCCGGCTTCATGCCTTCGACCAGCTTCTGCGCTTTGCCACCTTTATAGCCTTGCACCAGGTCCAGCCGTTCGTCGGCTGACATCTTCATGATCTTCTTGTAGCGATCTTCCGGGTCCATTTGCAGAAGCGGATCGGCAGCGATCTCTGCTGCCAGCTTGTCTGCCGGCTTCATTGCCGGTTGTGCTGCTTTGGGCGACGGCGGCATCGAAGCTGATGAAGCCGCCATGTCATTGTCGGTTGCGGCAGGGGAAGCGATCGGCGAAGGCTTCGCTCTATTATCTGATTTTTTCTTCGCTACCGAATTCAAGTCCGCATACATTGAATCTTCAGCCTGCTTGCGGCTTGCTTTATTCTGATCAGGTGATGCATCCGGCTCTGCGCTCATGCTCACGTCTGCGCCAGGTTTCGAGTTTGTATTCGAAGACGACGCTGGTGGAGTTGCCGCAGGCTTTGCAGCCGTATTCGCTTCCGCCGATCCGGCATCCGCTTTCTTCTGCTGGCGATCTTCCAGGGCCACCATACGCGATTCGTAGATGGCACGCTTGGCCGAATCGTGTGGCATGGATATTTTGCCGTTCTGCACGGCTTTCAATATCTGATTGTCAGGAAAATTCTCCACCATCTCCCGCGTGCTCATTTTCAGCGTGCGAAAAGGTACGATACGCGCTTCCAGAGCGCTGTCATTGATCTTGTCGGGATGGAGTTGCCCGTCAAACCATTTGTCCAGGCCTATCGCGCGCACGCGCTCAACATCACCGGGGCGCACACCAAACGTAAAACGGTTCAGAGCGTGGACAATTTGTTTGTCTTCAGGAATCTGCCCGGCTGCGGGTGTCTGGGAGGAGTCACCGTGCTTCTGCTTTTTATCTTTTGCGGCCACCATGCCGGCAAACATGGCGACGATAAGGCCCAGAACTACAAGTGCTTTGCGAGTGGCGGGCATAGAAACTCCGGGTGCTCTGCGTTCCGCTGAGTACTAACCCCAGCCTAAGCAAAAGTTGTGAGTAATGCCAGATTACGCAAGCGTTATACGCCCGCGAGTGGTGCGATGGTTCAACTCGGAGACAATCAAATCAATGTCGGTGGGGGCAATACTCCCGACAACATTTCCATCCACAAACGGTTTGCGGGCACGTTCCTGCGCTGAAGCCCATGGACGCGGCATGGAAGTCTGGGCCACCGCGTCACGGCGCAACTGCACCAGCAGGGCATGGACCACGTCAGCATCGAGCTTGGCCGGAGCCAGCCAGGCCAGTTGTGCGGCAGCTTCACCCAGTGACATCCGTTTGCGATACGGGCGCTCACTCAGCATGGCATCAAAGGTGTCCGCCACGCCCACGATCTTCACTGCGGTTGATACCTCAGCCGAGCGAAGTTTGTCAGGATAGCCGGAGCCATCCGCGCGTTCATGATGTGACCGCACGACCTCGGGAATATTCGGCCAGGGAAATTGCACGGTAGAAACAATGCGATGGCCCAGCACCGTGTGGTCAGCCATCTCCTGAAACTCATATGGCTCAAGTGCGCCCGGCTTGGTGAAGATATGCTTGTCCACCGTGACCTTGCCGATGTCATGCAGATAACCGGCAGCACGCAGTTCGCTGATCTCGCTCACGTTCATGCCCATGGCCTCAGCGATGCCCGCCGAGTAACGTCCCACACGCAATGAGTGGCCCTGCATTTCTTTGGACTTCACATCAATGGTGGCGGCAAAGGCGCTGAGCGCGTCATCCCAGAACGAATGGACGGACGCAATGAGCTTCAGGTTCTCCGCCGTACGCTCTTCCAGTGATTGAATGAGCTGGTGATTGTAGATCGCCAGGCCAATCAGCGGCGCAATGTCCGCCACCTGCTTAAGCGTTTCTCGCGTGTATTCAACTCCACCTTCGCGTTCACCCAGCAGCAACGCGCCAATCAGCTTGCCGCGTATCTTCAGAGGCGCCACGGCGCGGAACCACACACTCGATATGTTTCCGGTGGAGCTGAGAAATATGTCTGAGCGCTCGCGCGTAATCACTTGCGGTCCCTGGGCGCTGGTGAGAGCGTGAATATGCTTGTGCTGAAGCGGAAATACGGCGGTCTGGGGAAAGACGACGAATCCGGCCGCAGCAATGGAACTGAGCATGGGCGGCTTATCCTGAAAGCGAAACAGCGCGCCGGAACTGGCGCGGACCGCCGCCATCACAATGTCCAGGGCGGCGCCGGCCGTGTTGGCCAGATCGCGTTCGCCCGTGAGGACCGGTCCCAGCTCAGCCAGAATCTGGGACGCCTGCATCGGAGGCCTGTTTGTAATCAATGAGTCGGCCAAAGAGGTGTGGCGCGAGCTCCAGAGCAAATCCAGAGTACCAGCTTAAATAAGGGTTACGAAAGTACGAGTATCGGGATGGTAAACAGAGTTTGTTGTTTAGCCACTGAGGGTGGGGTGATTTTTAGTTTCCCCCTGATGTTCGGTGGTTGCAGACGCCCTACGTGGGTGCGTCCAGCAGCAAGTCTGTCAGGGCGCTTGTCATGTTGAGCGAAGAGACGCGCGAACAATCGCGTCTCGGAGTCGAAACATCCCGAGGATGCCGGCTGTAACGACGCAGATACGAGGCGTTCTCTCCGGACTGCCGTGCTAACATTGCTGATCAGGTCAAGAGCGCAATCTATCGTGAAAAGCAGCTGAAAGGCTGGCGGCGGCAAAAAAAGAAAGCTTTGGTCGAAACCACGAACCCGCGTTGGCAGGATCTGGCGGAACAATGGGGACGAGAAATGCGGTTCCGGGGGCAGTCTTTGGGGAGAACGCCCTGAGTCTGCATTTTTGGTGATTGGCATCCTCGGGATGTTTCGACTACGTCGTCGCATTCGCTCCGACTCCGCTCAACATGACAAAGGGTGAGTGTGGTTTTGATTGTGACGTGGTTGGTTGGGGGCGACGTCATTTGGTCGCTACGTCCTCATTCCAGCGATTGTTCTCTCTTCTTATTTGGAATTAGTCTCTGACAAAAAATTCTTGTTCCATACCTCATTGAACCGTGTCTTACCTAAGCGTACGACCTTTTACCACTCATTGGCTGCGCGGACTGTTGGGGCGGCACCCTCAATAGCCCGCCTTTTTTTGTCGTTGATTCTCTCGCTCCGCTCCACACCGCCCGAGTGCGCCATTCGTTGTTAGAGCTGCGTGCTCCTGTTAGGCGGGCTCGGCGCGCTAGTCGGCCTCGCCCTTTAATGGCGAGGGGAGGAATATTCTGCAAGACTCCGTGTCAGCCGACCCACAACGTGTTCTCCCAGCCACGATTTTCTGCACCTCGCCCAGACTTAACCGGCCTATTTACAGGAGCTTAGCGCCTGGCCGCTTAACTGCTTTTTCACTGGGTGCAGTGAAGAGGGAGATTGGCGATGCGGCGGCACACAGCAATCCCGGTAAAGACTTCAGCGGTAGCGGTTCTCATCATGGCGGGTGCAGCTTACATGGCGGCGGAAGCACGCCAGTCGGTTATCCGTAAACAGCAACTGGAAATCGCACGAATTGAAACTTCGGCGGTGACTCCGCTCAACCAGATACCAGCAATCGCTGAAACTGCGAGTGCAGCCTCGGTTGTGGCATCAGCGCCGGCGATCGAAAAACGTCCGCAAAGTGACGAACTGGCGGCAAATCGTGATCAGCATCCGTGACCGCCGGCTTGCTCTGATGGAAGATGGCAAGCTGGTGAAGGCCTATCCCATTGCCGTGGGCGCGCGTGTTTCGCCCAGCCCGGACGGTGAGTTCGCCGTCATCAATCACGCCAAGCACCCAACCTATCGCCACGGCGACAAGGAAATACTGCCGGGAAAGGACAATCCGCTGGGCACGCGCTGGATCGGACTGAGCCTGAAAGGCTATGGCATTCACGGCACCAATGTGCCCAGTTCGATCGGTAAGGCCGCGTCACACGGTTGCTTCCGCATGGGACAGGCTGATGTGGAAGACCTCTACAGCCGCGTGCAGGTTGGAGACAACGTTACAGTCCGTCGCGAACGTGATGAGTTGACGGCGCGAATCTTCGCAGCACCCGCGACGCCGCTGACCGAAGAAGTGGCCTCCAGTGCGAGTTCGACGACCGAGGCGGCCGAGTAACGAAAAGTTCTAATCGCGCTGCGACGTAGCGCGGTTGACGAAAAGAGAGAAGGAGATTGCCATGCTGCTGCTGAAGTACTTACTGCTGTTCACCGGTTGGGGGCTGCTGATTGCAGCCGCCGCCAATTTTCTGAGAAATCTTTACCAGGTTGTCCAGTATCACCGCCAGTTGCGTCATAGAGCTTCCGCTACGGAGCCGCCATCAACCAATGGAGTCACCGTGGAAAAACCGCAGCTGAACTGGACTACTGCCAAGTGGGCGTTCCTTGCGGCCTGGCTGCCGCTCATTATCGCTGCCGGCATAGTGGTGGTGCCCAGCGGCATGGGCGGCGTCAGAGCAAGCCAGACCGCGGGGACGCTCCCCGGCACTTTGTATCCAGGTGTTCATCTTGTGCGCCCGTTGCTTGATTCAGTGGTGCTGTATGACATACGTGACCAGGTGCTTACCACCTCTTCTTCCGGCAAAGATGGCCTGCAGCCGGCGAGCGAACACGCTGCGGAACGCAAAGAGAGTGGTAAGCCCGAAGCTTTCACCGTGCAGTCCAAAGAGGGCTTGAGCATTGGGCTGGCCATTACGGTCCGCTACCGGCTTGATCCCCGCAAACTCGATTACATTCACGCC